>Ga0209164_1001527_pt1 | contig 29235 bp, 22 predicted proteins | sample MTBNYHSulfiMetaG_FD_187458 | JGI IMG/M metagenome (GOLD analysis project Ga0209164, IMG submission 187458) | Enrichment culture microbial communities from rom New York Harbor, USA that are MTBE-degrading - MTBE-NYH (New York Harbor Sulfidogenic)... | ecosystem: Environmental > Aquatic > Marine >... | reverse complement strand
AATCTCTATTCCACATCCCTGTTTTAGGGTAGCAAAATATTCGTTAACAATCGATAAAGAAAACATAAAGAATATTTTATGCCTACCTTTGTAGATATAAAATATCATGCGTTTCTAAACCTTGATTATAGAAAAAGGGAAAGTATTTAGCTCAACTTGGATCCGTCGCGAACCGGTAGCCCACACCTGGTTCAGTTACGATATAGGCCGGGTTGAGCGGGTCATCTTCAATCTTGCGTCGCAATTGCGAAATGAACACTCGTAAATATTCGCGCTCGTCGCCATATTCATTCCCCCATACCGATTTGAGTAGTTCGCGGTGAGTGATCACCTTATCCGCCCTGCTCGCCAGGTACACCAAAAGCTCGTACTCCGTTGGGGTCAACCGCACCTGTTCACCATGCACACTGACCTGACGGGTATTGGTATCGATAAACAATTCACGGTACATCATCAAATGATTCGATTTGCCCCCATCTCCTTTTAATTCAAGCCAGCGGCGCAAAGAAGAACGCACGCGCGCCAAAAACTCCTCCATGCTGGCTGGCATCACCAGGTAATCATCCGCGCCCAGATCCAATGCCTGTATTTTAATTTTTTCAGATCCCATCGAAGATAGTACCATGATCGGAGATTGGCTGAGTTTGCGTAATTTAGCGCAGATCTGCAATCCATCAACCTGAACAATGGTGAAATCCAAATTTAATACAAATAAATCCGGCTGAATTTGCACAGTCATTTCATAAGCTTCGCGATCATCAAAGGCAATCATCACCTCATAGCCACGGCTTACAAGGTTTCTCCTCAGAGTCCGCAGGATATTGGGTTCGTCACCAATCAATAAAATATTTATAGAATTCATAGATTAGAAAAACTCAGCTTCTCTAGATCTTCTCCATAACCAAATCAACCCGTATCACAATATCACCATTCTATTTTTGAAATACAGGTATCAAAAGCCCCAATTTCGTGTTACCTTCCGAAAACACAAAATCAATTTTCTGAAGTTTCATGATTTCAAACGCGATATGAAGCTTTAGAATGTGTTCCGCCGGTAAAAGGTTCAAGGAGTCCGAATGCGTTTTACCGCAGGCCATCATGTGGATAAATTCAACAACCAAGGTATCGACTTCTTCCAATAAGACCGACCAATTCGTCTCTATATGTTCCACGATAATCACAAGTTCGTTTTCTTGCGATTTGGAAGCAATCACCTGAATGAGAAGCTCCAGAGCCAGGATCAGGTAGGCGTAATCCACCTCAACCAGTTTGCCATCCTCTGGAAGATGGAGCGAGACCATCACCCGGGGTGCCTGGCGGGATAAATTGCTCCTAACCACAGATAAAATCTCTTGCAAGAAGTGAGGCTCACATTTCAACTCTAAAGATCTGGCCGCTAAACGCGACTCTAACGCCACAAACTTCACCAGATCTGAAACCTGATCAATACTGGTATTGATCGTCTCAAGGAATTCGTGCTGATTGGCGCCATCCCAGAATATGTCATAATTCAACAGGCTCGATACTGCCGCCTTAATCGAAGACGAAGACAACTGCAGCTTGCGGCTGGTTTCAACCAGTGTTGCCCATACATATTGCTCTTGTGCCGACTTCTTTTCTAATTCCTGCCGTAACGCATGGTTCTGCTGAAGCAGTTCATCATATGTAAGTGATTCAGGTTTTATTTCGTCTGATTGCATTAAACTTACTTCTTTCTTACCGAAATTTAAAAAGCTCAACAGATGGATCTTGAGACCCAATCCACAAGCCATTTTTATTTAACAATGTTTCAGGCAGCTTACGCAACGTAGTGATTACCACTTGCTCACCACCGGCGTGTAAAAATTCTGAAGCGGCTCGCAATTTATTGTTCACCGTGTTCGAATTAAACGTTTCTCTTTCCAAGATGTCGTCCAACTGTTCAAGGGACAGCCAATTTTTATGCTCGGTGAACATGCCCGAAAGCGCAAACTTCCTGTCGCTTTCAATCACGCTCAACATCACATTGGCTTTCATTCCGCCAGCCATCAACACAGCGACTTGATCCGTGTCCAACACGGCCTCGATCCCTTCGTAATCACCCATTTCATTCTCGATCACCGGAATTCCACCCCCACCCCCTGCAATCACTATTGCCCCCGAATCTACCAGTTGTTTTATACTCTCAAATTCCAGAATCTCCAAAGCCGGTAAGGAAGGCACAGCACGCCGGTAGCCACGGCCTGGCTCTTCCACCATGGTCCATCCACGTGTCTGTCGATGTTGTTCGGCTTTTTCACGGTCAAACCAGGGTCCAATCGCTCTGACCCTCTGAGATACGGTATGTGAGTTATCCACACGCGTTTGCGTTACCATACACATTACCCGACGGGATACAGATGCTTGCTTCAAAACATTGGTAAAGGCTTGTGAAAGCATGAAGCCAGTAGCACCCTGAGTATCTGCGCCACACACATCAAGAGGAATACTATGTAAAATATGACTGGCCAATTCAGATCGAAACAAGACGAATCCCACCTGTGGCTTGTTGCCATGTAATACTACCACGCGCGTCTCGCTTGCAAAAAGGGGCAGCAAACCTTGTGCCAATCTCTTTGCATTCTCACGCTGAGCCTTTATCATGGGTCGTTGTTGATTCGCTAAAACCTCCCCATCGACCAGAACAACTACCGTTCCACTCATAAAAACGCTCTCCTCAAATGATCCCCCATCGTTGCGAGGGGGAATTTTAATCTAATTGTACACGTAAATTTTTGATTTTGTCTACATTTCCTAAGAGATTCGCCATGGCTCTTTTAGAAAGTGGAATTATCGCAATATAAATCTTGGATACCCGTTTGATAAATAACTAAAAAACATCACCCGAACAGACAACTGGCTCGATCGCTTCCTAAAAAAATTCCACTGCTGGAACTTTTAGACGCAAATTTTGACTGCGCCCGGCAGTTTCGGCTATAATTCCACTGGCTTCTATTAAGAAAACGCAGTAGCCCCATATTTCCTCATAGGTATTTCTCTGGAGACGGTTCTTATCCCAAAGGATAATCGTCAAAGAAGTAATTTCCGCCTTTACATGTGCGCAATATAGTCTGGCTATCTTTGCTGTTGTGCAGATCTGTAGTTATGACCAACCATGATCCAATTTTCAGGTTCCTATGTCTAATTCATCATTCTTTCAATCCTACAAAAATGAGTTTTCTGGATATTCCTGGGGTAAATTTCGACAGGATGTTCTGGCTGGTCTGACGGTGGCAGCCGTCGCACTGCCACTGGCACTGGCTTTTGGGGTTGCCTCAGGGGCAACTGCCGCTGTTGGTTTGGTGACATCCATTATCGCCTCTGTAGCGATGGGACTCTTTGCGGGTGCCCCATTTCAGGTTTCGGGGCCGACCGCGGGGCTGGTCGGTGTTCTCAGCATGGTAGCACAGCACAGCGGTTTACAGGGGATATGGCTGGCTGGTTTGTTGGCTGGATTTATCATGGTGGTGCTGGGACTTTTAAAGCTGGGCAGGCTTATTTCTTACCTTCCTGCCCCGGTTATTACAGGATTCACCTCCGGTGTATCACTGGTGCTCATTATTAGCCAGCTCGATAATTTCCTGGGCATTCGAACTCCTGCCACGGATACTTCACTGGCAAAACTTCTGGGGTATTTTAAATTTGAGCTTGACCCCGATTGGCATACTGTGGTGATTGGACTGGTGGTGATCGCGATCATGGCATTCTGGCCGAAGCACTGGGACAAGCGTTTCCCCTCTTCGCTGGCAGGAATTTTGATTGCTACCGGCCTTAATATTGCGATAAGTTGGCCAGTAGATCAGATTGGCACGATACCACAAACATTACTGCTGCCCGAACGCTTCACATTTAGCATGATTACCTGGAGCAGTTTTTCGAGCATCTTTTTATCAGCCATAAGCATTGCGCTGTTGTGCGCGATGGAAAGTCAGTTGTGTGGTGCTGTGATGAGCGATGTGAGCGGCATTCCGATTCGCGCCAACCAGGATCTGATCTCACAGGGAGTGGGTAATATGGTCTTGCCATTCTTCGGCTGTATCCCCGCAACTGCAACAATGGTGCGGTCCAGTGTGATGCTGAAATCGGGTGGGCAAACCCGTGTAGCCGGCCTCGCAAAAGGAGTTGGATTGCTTTTTACCATGTTTGCGTTTTCCAAGGTGATGAGCCATGTGCCTATGGCAGCGCTGGCAGGGGTGTTGATGGTAATCGCCTGGCGCATAAACAGGTGGAGCAGTATCCGCAGTTATTTTTCACATCGTTACATACCAGCCATACTGGTATATTTGTCTACTATCGTGGTCACGGTTGCCACGGACCTGGTGATAGGAATGATGGCGGGAGTTGTCGTTTCGATACTGGTTTATTTGCAGCAGAGCGCTCGCCTGGATGTAAAGCCAATAAACCTTGAACAGGCAAACGAACAGGACCATCTTACGTATAATCCTGCCATCCACCCCATACAGATTATTTCTATAACTGGGCAATTATTTTTTGCGACAACCAGGCATTTGAATGCTGCGCTGGATGAGCTCAGCGGTGCGCCAGTGGTAATCCTTTCAATGGGAGGTCTGTCGTTGATCGATGCGTCTGGGGTTGCTGCATTGAGTGAACTTTCGACAAAAATAATCGAACGGGGGAATACGCTCCTGTTCGCCGGAGTGAACAAGGATGTAATGCAGGTACTCCGGTGCGGAGGTTTGCTGGACTCAATCAGCGGCAATAACTTTTTCCAAAACACCGATCAGGCTATCATAGAAGCCAATCGCAGAGTCCGTGAATCTTAGCGCTACACCAGGATGAATGTGACAGCGAATAAAGTGAATTTGAGAATTTAAGGGTAAACCCTCCTGGTACACCTGATGCTCAAATCCAGGTATCTAATCAATTTTCCAGGTTTAATCACACTTTTTAATTTTTTCAACGTCTATTTTCAATTGTTTTGATCTTTTAGGTTTTCCGGATAAAACGATGGGGATGCGCTCCAAAACCTTACCCCATAACGAATCACGATCTGCGCTTTGCCGCTTTTTTCCAGCTCGTTCAAAGTTTCGATCACATCACGCTGCGAGAATTGCGTCAACGTCTCAATCAGTTCAGTCTCCTGCATAGGATGCCGGGTGATAATCCCTACAATTGCATCTACAAGGTTCTCACTGCCACTAAGATCAAACAGGCCTTTTACTGGATCAATGACCTTTGCGATTTTGCCCAGTATTGCACGAGCGCGCAGCAATCCTTCTTTATCCGCGGGCTTCACCCAGACTTCTGCCGGAGGCCGGTCGGGTTGCAAGATATGCACTTCATCAGGTTGAATTTCTTCAAGCAATCCGGCTAATTCTTTTAGAGCATCCTCTGTATCATTAAACCCTCGCACCAACATCACTTCGATCCACAAATTACCGCGATATTCTTTACGAAAAGCTTTTAACCCTTCAACCTGTCGCTTAAAAGTAATCTCGGGGTGCGGGCGGTTTATTGTGCGATATAGTTTTTCGTTCCCGGCATCCAGCGTTGGCAATACCGCATCGGCAGCGGCCAGCTCCTGACGTAATTCTGGCTTATAGAACAACGTCCCGTTGGTGATGACCGCAACCGGCAGCGAAGTAAGCATCTTCACTTGACGAATCAGAAAACCAATGCTGGCATAAAGCGTTGTTTCACCAGAACCCACAAAAGTAACCCAGTCTATTTCTCCAGGTTTGCGCGATGCCAGAACCTCTTTCACTTCTGTAACGATTTCATCTGGTGGAAAATAATCCTTACGCTCATTTGTCATGGGTTTACTGCGCCCTAACTGGCAGTAGACACAATTCCAATTGCATGTTTTAAGTGGAACCGGATCAATGCCTAAAGATTGTCCTAATCGCCTGGAAGGTACAGGACCATATACGTGTCTCATAATTCCTCCTATTTTATTCTATCCCCAAACAACTTTGTACCAGCACGAATAATATTCGCGCCATCCTGCCTAAAAACACCTGCGCTGAGATCAGGCTTCCACCCGGTAATTCCGCATCATCCCCATATCTTCATGTTCCAGGTTGTGGCAGTGGTACAGGTACAACCCGGTAAAGTCCTCAAATTTAAGCAAAATCTTCACGCTTTCGCCGGGCATCACCAGAACGGTGTCATGCCAGCCATCATCCACAAAACCATCGCTGAGCGTCTCCCATGCTGCCCGCCCCGCCTGGTTTACCTGTCTTTCAAGGATCTGAAATTGCAAGCCGTGGATGTGCATCGGATGCGGCAATTCCATCCCCCCGCCCATCATCCCCATCCCGCCGCCGGTCTGGTTCGTGAACTGCCAGACTTCCAGGTCGCCCAGCCGCACCACCTCATCTCTGGCGGTTTCCATCATTTCAAACGTACGTCCATTGATCGTCCAGCGCATCATCCGACCCATTTCCAACGAGAAGCTGCGCGGAGAGCTGCGGTTGGCAGCTTCCCCTTCCACATACCCACGTATGGTGGACAACCGTTCGGGTAAAGTTGACGCGCTGCCGTCCAACCGACCCACCTTCACGCTCAGCACAGGGAAAAGCACGTCCCCACTCGGCGCGGCAGAGGGCAGGTTGACCAGCCGCGGCTGGTCTCCATCTGCACGACCGCTGAAATTTGCCCATAAATCCACCCGCTGGGCGGGAGCCAGAGTGATGTACTCCTTCTGTAAGGGCTTTTCCAGCAATCCGCCATCGGTGCCAATCACTGTCAGCGGGGTGCCGTCTTCCCAGCCCAGTTTATAGATCCGCGAATTGGAGCCGTTCAACAGGCGTAGTCGGTAAGCCCGGCTTGTAACGGGCAAGGTGAAATCCGGCTGCCCATTCACCAGCACGCGATTACCCAAAAATCCCACCATCTGCCCCATCATGTTCTGTCCATCATAAACCAATTGGTTATCGCCATCAAAGGTACAGTCCTGGATCACCAACGGCACGTCATACTCGCCGGAAGGTAGCCCCAGGCCGCTTTCCTCATCATCATGCACAAGTAACAACCCGGCCAGCCCGGCATAGACCTGCGGTCCGGTGCGACCGTGGGGGTGCGGGTGGAACCAGTACGTCCCGGCGCGGTCCGCCACCGTGAAATCGTAGACATAGGCCTCCCCTGGTTGGATTGCCAGGCGAGGATGCCCATCAGCTTCTGGCGGGACGTGCAGGCCGTGCCAGTGCACAATCGACTCTTCGGGCAGTTCATTGTTGAAATGGACGCGTACGCGCTGACCGCGCTGGAGGCTGACCAACGGGCCAAGGTAGCTGTCTGGGAGGGCGCGTGCCGCATCAGCCGGGCCTTTGATGACCTCGGCCTGGTAGCGCCAGACCCGGGTGGCCTTTCCCGGCAGAATGTGTGTCTCGCCTTCAATGGCACGCAGCGCGATTTCCACATCCGGCGCAAACGCGGCCGGGGCTGCCGTGGAGGAGAACCTGAGCGCGGTCAGGCGGGCAGGGAGGCAGCCGTTCAGCAGCACCGCCCCGCCGCCAAAGCCCATCAGCTTCAAAAAATCACGGCGCGAAATGTCTTTTTTCCGCATTCTTGCTCCTCTACCGGTAATAGGGACCGGTGATTCTATTATAGGGAGCAAGCCCACAAAAACACAGGGCGCTGCTGCGCAAGGGTATACAGATTGGTTGGCATGTTTAACCCCCAACAATATTTCCGTAAGCAGACAGCTCAGATTCCACAGCCGGTGTACATTCGCCAATCTAACCTCCAGTTATAAGCTTTTGTGTTCAATATACTTCTAAGCTTGCCCCACATAATTTAACCTGATGCTGGTCTTGACGAGATGAGCATCGCAAAGTTTCAGGCAAAAAGCAGAAAGATTCTTTCATGCAAAGTTACAATTTATTTGTCTAATCTTTGCCTTGATTGTGCGCGGGCTTTGCAGCATAATTATTATGAAAGGTAAGAATATGACAGAAACCCCCAAGTACACAGTAACAAAGAAGTATGAGGAAATTGAAATCCGGCAATATTCCGGTTACATCCAGGCCGAGGTAGATGTTGTCGACAAGGACTATAAATCAGCTGCTGAAAAAGGGTTCAGTGTCCTGGCCAGTTTTATTTTTGGCAATAATATCTCAAAACAGAAAATTGAGATGACTGCCCCAGTTCAGGCGTATCAATCTGAAAAAATTGCCATGACAACACCGGTTACTGTAACCGGCGAGGATCGTTTTACTGTGGCTTTCATTATGCCCTCCGCATACTCACTGGAAACGCTACCTCAACCCAAGGATGACCGGATTCGCTTTAAACTTCTCCCAACTCAACAAATGGCCGCAATCCGGTTTTCCGGTTATTTTAACCCGGATAAAATCCGCAAAAACAAAGAACGCCTTAGACAATGGCTGCAGGAACAAGGATTGAAAACTGAAGGCGATTATATAGTCGCCGGTTACAATCCGCCCTGGATTCCCGGGTTCATCGCCCGAAATGAAATCCTGATCAAGATCAAAGCACAGATAGAATAATATTTTTTTAATGATGATTAGGTTGCCTGCGGAATTGCAATGGATCCAATTTGATCTCAGGAAAATGAACTATGTCGCTAAAAAGCACACTCACACCCGGCACATACCACGGGTTGAATAAGAAACCACCGTTCTTTGAAGGCTGGTACTACAAACTGGTCAGCGCCGACGAACGCCATAAAATCGCCATTATCCCGGGGGTAATCCTGGGCCAGGACGCGCATGCTTTCGTGCAGGTTTTGGATGGCGTTGATGGCAGCACAGCCTACCATACCTTCCCATTTGAATATTTCCAGCCTGACTTTCCGCGTTTTGACTTTAAAATTGGTGAGAATCGCTTTAATGGCAGCCGACTATTGTTAGATATTTCGCGCCCTGAAGGTCAAATCTCTGGAGAAGTTCAATTTGGGCCGCTGAACCCCTGGCCGGTCACACTGCTTTCGCCCGGTATCATGGGCTGGTACGCCTGGGTGCCGCGCATGGAGTGCTATCACGGCGTGCTCAGTTTTGACCATACCCTGCGGGGGGCGCTGACTTTAAATGGAAAAACAATGGATTTCAGTGGGGGGCGCGGTTACATTGAGAAGGATTGGGGACAGGCCTTTCCTTCCGCCTGGGTCTGGTTTCAAAGCAATCATTTCGCGGGGGCATCGGCCTGTATCACCGCTTCGGTGGCGATTATCCCCTGGGGAGGGCACGCCTTCCGGGGTTTCATCGTTGGCTTTTGGATGGAGGATAAGCTGTACCGATTTGCCACGTACACCGGAGCGCGGATCGAATCCCTGCGAATTTTAGATGACCATGTAGACTGGGTGCTGCGAAACAACCAGTATCGCTTACACCTGACAGCCCATCGTGTTCAGGGTGGCCTGCTGCGCGGGCCTACCCGTCTGGATATGGGCAAGCGGGTAATGGAAACACTGAATGCCACAATCCATGTGCGGCTTGAAACCGTGCAAGGCGTGACGCTATTTGATGGCCCTGGCACGCACGCCGGGCTAGAAGTAATGGGGAATCTGCCAAAGCTGCTTGCAGGATAAATCATAGGATGGAAATGCCGAGTTTTCAAGCTAAAATCATTAAGAACTTCTTCCAGCTTCAACCTTTTGGTTGGGCAAAAGGTTCAATCAATGAGCAACGTCTGAGGCAAGAAAAATCAACCAGATTTTTCAAACTTCCCAAAGGGATCAATACACAAAAATTCAACCTCAATGGGATTCCAGCAGAATTAATCGATGCGAATAATTCAAAAGAAGGGGTGATTCTTTATTTGCATGGTGGCGCTTATGCCTTAGGTTCAATCAAGGTCTATCGCGAGTTTCTGGCAAGGCTGGCTATGGCTTCTCAAGTAAAGGTGCTCGCAATTGATTACCGTTTGGCGCCCGAACACCCTTTCCCGGCTGCCCTGGAAGATGCGGTTTCAGCTTACCGCTGGTTGCTCATGAAGGGATTCGAGTCCTCTAACATAGTCATAGCGGGCGATTCAGCCGGTGGTGGTTTAGCCCTGTCCACTTTGGTTTTTCTACGTGATGCTGGTGAAAGGCTTCCTGCTTGCGCGGTCTGTATTTCACCGTGGTTAAACCTGGCCATAACACATGAAGCAATCAATAACCACAATGATCCGATATTAAATCCCCAAATCCTTGGTGTCTATGCAAATTATTATGCCAGAAATAACCCACCAACCTCACCTCTTATTTCCCCCATTTATGCAGATCTGAAAGGCTTACCTCCATTACTAATTCATGCAGGCTCGGATGAATTTCTATTAGATGAGGCAATGCAATTAACTGAAAATGCGTGCCAGGCAAATATTGAAGTCGTTCTGCAAACTTGGGAGGGTGTGTTCCATGGATATCAAATCATCCCATTTTTACCAGAAACCAAAACCAGTCTGGAACAAATCTCCCAATTCATTTCCGAAAAACTCCGCTACACGGACAGTTAACAGACCTTCATGTTTAATGGGTAACAGAAAAACACTGTTAGCCCACCCATAAGCCCGCAAAACTAATTTACCAACGGTATCAGAGTTCAGTGTGCTGAATTGCTTTTGCAAACCAAATTTCACATTCCTGTGTGGTTTAGCCGCCCCAGCAGTTCGGTATACCGGCAATTCAACCCCCCAGGAGGTAAACCTGTTTATCATCATCATGGGCGTATCTGGGTGCGGAAAGACCACCATCGGCACAATGCTGGCGGAACAGTTGGGCTGCCGGTTCTACGATGGAGATGACTACCACCCGCCCGCAAATATTGCCAAAATGGCCTCCGACATCCCGCTGGATGATGCCGACCGCGCCGGTTGGCTGGCTGCTCTGGCCGCCATCATCCAGGAGGGTTTGGCAATAGGCGAAAATGGGGTGATGGCCTGCTCTGCGTTGAAGGAAAAATATCGCTGGGTGCTGCGGGTTGATCCTGCAAAGGTCAGGTTTATCTATCTGAAAGGCAGCTACGAATTGATCCTGTCCCGGATGAAGACCCGTGACGCGCACTACATGAAGCCGGAAATGCTCCGGAGCCAGTTTGAAGCGCTGGAGGAACCGCGGGAAGCGTTAACCATGGATGTATCCCTGTCACCGGATCAAATCGTTCAAACCATTCTGAAAGGAATTAAAAAGTCTTAGCCCCCTGCCTTCCCCTTCCTTCATCCTTTTCTGAAAAAATCACTCCCGAACGCAGCGCAAAACCCATAACAGATCGGAGAGCAGGAAACCCCGGCTCCTTTTATTTTGCCCTACCCTACCCACAAGACCTACCCGCAAACCTATCCAGAGATAGGCGACAGGCCGCGCCGCAGCGGGTAAACTTTGACTGTAAATAAAAAACAACACAAGGAGAACCAAATGAAATCAATCAGCAATATTTTATGGAAGATCGCCAGCGCCATCGCGCTGGTTTCGATGACAGCCTGCAGCACAGCCGGCAATCTCAACACAGACGCTCAAAAGGTCGCCCAGACTGCTTCTCAAATCGCCGATTTTGAACTGCCGGAAGGGTACAAAGCCGATTTCACCGCCAGTCTGATGGGATACAGCATCGCGGCTTATAACCCCGGCGACGGGCACAGCCACTTGTATCTGATCCAATCCGAAAATGAAGCGGACAGCGAAAAGCTTACCGAGATGCTCGAGCAGCTGGCTCCCGGCACCACCGACTCGCAATCCGAGATGACAATCCTCGAAACTCGCACCGTGTCCGTGCGCGGAGAAGATGCCCAACTGCTGATCGCGGAAGCCGTCAACCACGAAAATATCACCTATCGCCAGGCGATGGTAGCCTTTCAGGGCAAAGGTGGCCCCGCTTTGCTGGCCTTTTCCGAGCCAGTCAGCCGCTGGGATCCGCAAACCCTCGAGACCCTGCTGGCCTCTGTACGGTAATTTTCAAACCATTGGTTCTGCCAGTCTACTTTGACTGGCAGAACCCAAAAACAGGAGCAAATCCCTTGAATACCAGTCCACTTCCCCTGATCTATCAAATCCGCGTGTCTGGCCACTTGGACGGACTCTGGACGCGCTGGTTCGAAGGCTTCACCTTCCAGCCTGCCGGTGACGATGAGACCACCCTCATCGGTCCGGTCATCGACCAGGCCGCCCTGTACGGTGTTCTCAACCGCGTTCGTGACCTGGGATTGGAACTGATCTCGGTGCAGCGCTGCGCGCCGCAGTGTACGTTCATTTCACAAGACCAACAAGAAGAATAGTTCTTGAAAGATTATCAAAAGGAAAATAAAATGATGAATACAAATAACACTAAAATCGTATCAGATAAAAACACAACAATTTGCTGGAAGCTGGCCCAAACGCATCCTATCCTGGCTTTTTTACTGATAACCTTCGCCTGGAGCTGGCTGTTCTGGTTTGCTGCCATTCCCCTGCGCGGGCAGGACACCCTGCTCAGGACGGTGATTGTGTTCATCGGTGGATACGGGCCTGCCATCGGGGGCATCCTTGCCCTGGGGCTGAAGAACGGCATGCGTTTCAAGTTGAACCAGAAACAGCTGCCCGCCATGCTGTTGGGCGCCGGTTTGATTTTCGGGCTGATGGTATTGAGGTATCTGATTGGGAACATCCCCAACTATGACAGGCTTCCCGAAAACCTGGCGCTCACGGCGCCGATTGTGATTGCCGCCGTGGCCGCCAGCCTGGTTGGCGGTTGGGTCATCGCAAGCGCCTATGCGAATAACATGGATGTCCGGGGAAAAATGGGCTCCCTTATTCCCTCACACCTTCCGTTGGGCTGGACCCTGTTAGCATTGTTTTTCTTCGCCGGTCTGCTGTTGGTCAGTTGGGGATTGGCCGCTCTGCTGGGCATGGAAATCGAGTATCCCGGTTTGTGGGGCCGTCCCGCGTTGGAGATAATCCCCCTGTTCCTGTTGGCTTTCACCCTGACCGCCCTGGCGCGGGGTGGCATGGAAGAGCCCGGATGGCGCGGCATGATGCAGCCTGAACTGCAAACCAGGTTCAGCCCGTTGGCTGCTTCGCTGGTTGTCTCGGGTTTCTGGTCGCTTTGGCACCTCCCCCTGTTCCTGAACAGATTTTATCCCGAAGATCTGGTCATGGGAATGATCGGCGGCGGTATTTACCGAATCTTACTGGCAATTTTCATGGCCTGGTTCTACAACCGCTCGGGTGGTAAAGTGATCCTGTTGGTGATTCTGCACACCAGCTTCAATATGGTGGTCAATTACATCCCTGTTTCTGAACCGCTGCTGGTCGTGCTTTGGTTAATTGTCGTGGTCACAGTGGTCCTCAAGGACAAAATGTATCGTAAACTGCCTTCATCACTTTAATCCCGCAGTCATTAGAAAGAGCATAAAAGAAAAACTTAAACATGAAGAAATTCCTCATCACCACACAGCTCGTGAGTACCAAGTCGCTCAGAAAAACGATTGTCGTAAAATGACCGTCTAGAAGACGGCTAAATTCACTAACGCAGGCTGCACAAGACAGCCTGCGTTATATTTAATCTCCATCCATACCGAACCAGGTTCTACGAATGCTCCCGCCCGTTTTTAGGAGTCTGCATCGCTTTCAATCTTATCTTCAGCGCTTCCTGGACGGTTGAAAATTCAGATTCTATCTGTGACAATAACCCGCTGCCATGCTCCGCGTGGTGATCGTTAGCATCCAGCTCCACCCTTTTACACAACGCCGCCAGACGCATTGCGCCAAACAACATGCTGCTGGATTTCAGCGAGTGCGCCGAGCGGCGGATATTTTCTGTATCACCGCAGGCAATTGCCTGTTGCAAATCCTTGAACAACTGCTGCGATTCAATCAGGTAATCCTGAATCAAAGGCATCACTCCATGTTGATTTTCCCCACCAATTGTTAGCTGAAATTCCCGAAAGACAATTTCATCAATCCCTTCAGAGATAAGTTCAGTTCCTTCCCGCACTATCTCTTTCTCATTTGAAGGTTGCTCGGTTGAGTCTGGCAAACGCACCTGACTAAGCGTGCGAACAAGTTCATCCACTCGAATCGGCTTGCTCATATAATCATCCATTCCGGCTGCCATACAGATCTGGCGGTCGCCTTGCATGGCGTTTGCCGTCATGGCAATGATATACGGCTGGTGTTGGAAGGTACCAGTTTTATCATTGTCCATCCATTCCCCGCTGCGCACCCGGCGGGTAGTCTCCAGGCCGTCCATTTCAGGCATCTGTACATCCATCAAAATCACGTCATAGGGTTGGCGGCGTAACGCTTCAAGCACCTCAAACCCATTACCAGCCACATCAGCGCGATAACCCAGACGCCCCAGGATTTGAAGCGCTACTTTCTGATTGATCACCAGATCTTCCGCCAGCAGGATGCGCAACGATCTCAATTTATCTGGTTGAACCGCAAATTCTGAGGGTTTGCTTTCCAATGCAGGGGCAACATGTTGAACCCCATGCACGTCCAACAACGTTTTATACAAAATCGAGGGTTTGATCGGTTTGGTGAGATACGCCGCGAACTTCACTCCGGCTGTCTCATGCTCCCTCAGACCCAATGAAGTCAACATGACCAAAGGCAGGCTTAGCGGATCGGGCAGGTAATTTTGAATTTCAGCCGCCAGGGTCACGCCGTCCATTTCCGGCATTTGCATATCCAGCAAGGCAAGATCAAAACGCTGGTCTTCCTTGATCCACTGCAGCGCCTGACGGGGATTACCAGTTTCAACCGGGATCATCCCCCATGATCTTATCTGGCGAGTGAGAATATAGCGGTTGGTGGCATTATCATCCACAATCAACACACGTTTTCCGCCCAATTCAGGTTGGTTTCGGTGCATGAAAACCGGCATCGGGCTGGTTGATGACCTGGCCATAATGGTGAAGTGGAAAGTGGATCCTTTTCCGGAAACACCCTCACTTTCCACCCACATAGTTCCTCCCATCAATTCCGCAAGACGTTTACTAATCGCCAGGCCTAAGCCCGTGCCGCCGTATTTACGTGTGGTTGAAGCATCTACCTGGCTGAAAGAGCGGAACAGGCGGTCCATGCGGTCCGCGGGGATTCCAATACCCGTGTCGCGGATGGAAAAATGAAGTTGATACGCTTCTTGATCCACTTGAGAAATCATCTCTGCGGTAACAGTTAGAACAACTTCGCCTTCCTCCGTGAATTTAATGGAGTTGCTCAACAAATTGAGCAATATTTGGCGCAGTCGAGTAGAGTCACTGATAATAAAATGAGGGACATTGGGCTCGATCAGATATGCCAAATCAATCCGCTTATCGGTGGCTTTCTGGGTTACCAGATCCAGTGCGGATTCCAGGCATTCGCGCAAATCAAAGGGCTGTTCTTCCATCTCCATCCGGCCAGCCTCAATCTTTGAAAAGTCCAGAATATCATTGATAATGGTCAGCAAAGAATCGCCGCTGGTACGAATCGTTTCGGCAAACTCCTCCTGTTCCTCACTGAGCTGAGTGTCCAGCAACAGGGTTGTCATCCCAATCACCGCGTTAAGCGGTGTACGGATCTCATGGCTCATTGTCGCTAGAAAAGCGCTCTTGGCCTCATTGGCCGCCTCTGCTTCACGACGAGCGCGCTGTAACTCACTGATATCATGATAAATCGCCATGCTTCCCAATTGCAAACCGTCCACATATATCGGCACAGCCAGCAGTTCCACATCCACCAATTCTCCATCTTTACGGCAGCGGTGCGTGATCGCGTGAATTAATTCGCCATTTTTTAAAGCCGCATCGGTAAATTCTTTACCTTCCTGTCGATATGCTTCGGAAGTTACCAGTTCATCAATTTCTTTTCCAATTGCCTCCGCCTCTGTGTAACCAAACAATTTCTCAGCAGCCGGGTTCCACGACAGAAGTTTTGACTCCGGGTCGATCATTGCCACTGCAATGGGAATATTCAAAACAAGCGCTTCCAGATACTGGCGCTGTCGCTGTTCGGCTTTCAGCAGACTGCCGGTTTCAACGGCGCTGGCAATCGATCCGGCAACCGTTTCAGCCAGCTCCAGATCGGCGGGAAGCACATGCGGATCTGGTTGCTCAAAATCAATATTCATTGTTCCCATAACATTGCCACGCGCCACCAGCGGAACAACAATCCTGCTGTTTATACCGTGCTTTTGTAGCAAAGAATGGCTGCCTCTGGTCATAGGATTGATCATCGCATCCTGAACAAAACAAGCTTTCCCTGACTGAAATACCTGGCTGACAACTGGCTCATCGGCAAGCGCAATCCGGTTATCAACATCTGCAGATTCATTCCAACCATCCTGTGAATCACCAATAAAAACAAGCGCACTGCGATCCTCATTTAATAAAGAAACCCCAACATGTTGAGCGCTAAATAGCCCAACCACTTCACGCGCAACCGAAGCTATACTCGACCGAAAATCTTGTTGATTCATGACTATCTGTGAAATCCGGTTCAACGCTGAAAGCCTCGAAACAGTACGCTTAAGATCATCTTCAATTCGTTTACGGAAAGTGATGTCATTGCCAACACATAAAACTTCGAGCAGCGCTCCATTCTCATCCAACAGCGGAGAATGACTCCAAACAATTGAGGCTTTCTCGCCATTTTTCCGAAAAGCATCTTTCTCAATTTGAATGTAGCGATCTGGATATCGCACAATATCTGCAATCATAGATTTCAGTTTATCAGCGTTCATATCCGTTTTTGGAATGATCGTCCCCAAGACGGAATGTCCTATTAGATCGTTTTCTGAAAAACCAAAAAACCGGTAAGTGAACAGATTTGCAAAAGTGATCACTCCCTGCCGATTAAAACGCACGATCACGCTATTGGTGCGGTTCAATAAATTTTCATAGACCAGGGTGTCTGATAAACTGGATGAAAGTTTGGAAGAAAAAGAATGGGGCTGTTTACCATAAAACACACCCTCTTTACAATTACTGGCACAAGCCACTTGATTCCGACCGGCTGATTTTGCTGCGTAAAGCGCAATATCCGCCGCTTTAGAGATCATTTCACTGCTTTCATAATTCGGGAATGAGGCAATGCCGCAGCTGAAAGTGACCGTAAATTCGTTGCCTTCAGATTGATGCCGGACGTTTGCAAAACCTTCGCACAATTCTTGCATAATTTCACTGGCAGCATCTTCATCTGTGTTTGGCAAAATTACAGCGAATTCCTCACCGCCGAACCTTCCAATCGTATCAGAGCTGCGCAAACGCTGGCTCAACAAATGGGCCAGGCTCTTGAGTACGCGGTCCCCGATAGCATGACCATACGAATCATTCACCGACTTAAAATAGTCCAGATCCAGCATAGCAAAAGACAGTGGCTTATTCTGCCGGCGGGCACGTTCCATCTCCTGCGCTAATTGCTCTTTAGTAGTGGTGTGGTTAAGCAACCCGGTTAATCCATCCCGGTGCATTAAAGTGCGCAGCTTGCGATAACGTTCAATACGAGAGGAAATTGCCGATATTAAATGCTCCGGCTGAATTGGCTTGGTCAGAAAGTCATCTCCACCAAGGCCCATCGCGGCAAACTGCTTTCCCCTATCCGTTTCCGCCGAAAGAAAAACTATCGGGGTACTGAGGAATTGCTCCATCTGGCGGATGACCATCGCCAGCTCCATGCCTGTACAATCCGGCATATACATATCCAGAAGCACCAGGTCAGGATTAAAGCTGATCATGTGGTCAACCACCTGCATAGGATCAGTAACAATTTCAGTTATCACACCGGCATTTTTAAGCAAAGTAGCGTTATAGTTCGCTTCCACCCGCGAATCATCCACAATCAAAACGCGATAGGGACTGATATCTTCGTAAAAAATCAGTCGATCCAGTACATCAATCAACGCGCCCACATCCACCGGTTTGGTGAAGTAAGCTTCTCCACCAACACGGACAGCTTGGAGCCGGAAAGACATGCGGTCATTGATCGAAATAAAAATGACTGGCGGTAATTCGGGGAATTTCTGACGGAGCGCGGAGATGGTTTCATATCCGGCCGTTTTACCTTCCGGAAAGCTGACATCCATCAGGATAACCGTTGGAACCGCTTTTGAGACGGCTCCCTCCAGATCGCTCAGATTGTTAAAGGTTTGAACAGTGTAACCAAAATATCCCACCTGCGCAGCCAAATGAGCTGCCTGCACTGGATCATCCTCTACCATATACACCAACCGGCCCGCACGCTCCACTTCATAAGAAGCCGAGGCTGTCCTGGCCACGCTCAAGCGCTGTGCCAGATCCGTCAGATTGATTTGCTGGTCAGTATACGATGCCCGCCTCAGTTTCTGAAGAGCGACTTCAATCTCTTCGAGAATGCCTTGATGTTCTTCTATTTGTCTGGATTCAGGAATTGCGCGCAAACCCGATTGTAATTCCCCCGCAGCACTACTGATCCTTTCAAAACCCAGCGAACCCGCTGTTCCAATCAGCGCATGTACTTGGTTTAAGAGTTCTTCAAATGCTGGAGAATCCAGCCCCTCCCGCCAAAGCCGCACCCAGGCAGCTTCAATATTCCCCAGCTGCTCCGGCAAACCAGCAAGAAATTCTTCCGCAAAAGCGTGCAAACTCAACTTCAACTCTTCGTCGCCCGACAGGTTAACCTCTGCTCGCTTTGTATCCTTCGGGAAAGCGAACGGATTCTTTTTATCTTTTTGATTCATAGAGCAATCCACACCTGGTGTTTTTATGAGTTGTATCACTGATAACCGGATGCTTGCAGCCTCCATGCTATCGTGGGCATTTTATGATTATAGACTATGAATAGTCCTCTGTAGTTTTTTATTAACCAATTGTAAGTTTAATTTTTACCAAATCAGTTTGCTTTACAGAAGTTGAACCCTAAAACGGTTTGAGTAAATTAATCTCAAACCGTCTATAGGAAATGGGATATCCACAATCTTAATTACAAATCTTCGCGAAAGATCAAGCCATACTTCCTGCGTGCTGCCAGCCAGGCTTTGCGCAGCAATTCATAAACTTCATTCGGTTGGCGGACATTCCGCAGGATAACAATCGGAGAAGAAGCATCTGCGCCGGAAATGGTGATGTCACCAATGCCAAACACCCGTTCGGCCATATTTTGAGTGACATCAATATCCTGCACCCGGATCAATTCAAAGTTCTCAACTTCTTTGCCAATCAACCCCTTCACAATCTTGATTCGCTCGTTGGTAATGGTGTAAAACTCAGCCAAAGAAAGGAATGGCCTGCCCTCCCAGATCACTTGCTCCTCATCATCCAGTTCGGGAGCAACAATCTGGCCTTTAGCGGACTGGGATACATCATCCAGAAGATCATTCACAAAGATCAATGTATGGTCCGTGATAACCTCCACGAGTTTGGTCTGTTCTTCCAGTGAGAGCGCATTAAGTGAAACACCGCTTTGAGCGATTGCCTTCCAGATATAGCTGTTGATTTGAGCGCGATACTTATTGATGGTCATGTTTTACTCCTTCCGGGTGGAATATTATCCGTGTGCTGATAAACTTGAGTTTATCAGACAAAACACATCAACACAATACAGTATGCTCATATTTCACTGGGTGAACATAAATATTACCCAACCACACAAGTTATTCCTGACTTTTTTCTTTCTCATTCAACCTCGACCAGACCCGTTCTGCGGTGGCTGGCAGCGTGTCAATCCACACGCCCGTCGCCTGATGGATAGCCGCCATAATAGCCGGCGCGGTTGGCAAAAGCGGCATTTCAGCGACTCCCTTTGCGCCAAACGGGCCAGTTGGGTCGGGTACCTCAACATTAATCGAAACCATTTCTTCAGGCATATCCAACACCGTTGGGAACATATATTGGCTGAAACCGCGAGTCTGGGGCACACCTTCATGCTGGATAAACTCTTCCATCAAACCATACCCAACACCCATGTGGACCGCTCCCGCGACCTGCCCGTTGACCATCGCTGGGTCAATCATCTTTCCGCAATCCTGCGCGGTCCACAATTTAAGGATCTTCGTTTCTCCGGTTTCAACATCTACTTCCAGCAGGACAGCCTGGCTGGTGTAACCATAGCTGACATGAGGTTCGCACTCTCCTGTTTCAGGCGCGTAGTACGAAGTAGGCCGCACAGCGCTGGTGTGGAATTCATATTCGCCAATGATCTTCAACTCACCGGTTTCATCCCGCAGCGTTTGCTGCAACTTCTTCACAGCATCCTGGCAGGCGCCATACACGGCATTTCCGGATGTATAGGTTTGCCTTGATGCCGAGGAAGACCCCGCGTAAGGTACATCCGCAGTATCCAAAACGGGAACTGATATTTTGGTCACGTTCAAATCGAGGATCTCTGCGGCAATCTGCGCCAGCGCCGTCTGCGCCCCCATTCCCAGGTCAGACGCGCCACACTTCACCACAGCCCGATCAATTTGCCCGGATTCTTGGAGATACAATTCCACAATGGCTTTGGAGTAATCATCCATTCCAAAAGAAAACCCGACATTTTTGTAACTGGTGGAAAGCCCCAGGCCAATCCGTTTTTCTGGCGATATGGATACCGGAACTTGGGGGGCTTCCCAATGCGTTCCATTTTGCTTCCATCCCGCTTTCAGTGCGACTTCTTTCAACGTTTCCTTGACCCCAACACCTTCAGGCATCGGTTTGCCGGTCAGGCAGATATCTCCATCTTCCAGAAGGTTCTTCATCCGAATTTCAACCGGATCCATTCCCAGAGCAACGGCCAGTTTATTCATCTGCATTTCGTAGGCAAACGCAGCCTGCGGCGCGCCAAAACCGCGCATCGCCATGTTCATCACATTGTTGGTGTAAACCGCACAGGAATCAATTTTTGCGTTTGGAACTTTGTAGGGGCCTGCGGCATTGCTGGTCGCGTTGTTCAACATCCAGATGCTGGAAGATATATACGCTCCGGCATCCGCGATCATTTCAACCTCCACCGCAGTCAGCATTCCCTCCCGCGTTGCGCCGCTTTTGCACCGCATATAAAAAGGATGCCGGTGACCGGTAAACATGGTCGTTTCTTCACGGCTGAAGACCAGCTTCACCGGGCGCCGCAGCACAAAAGCGGCGACTGCCAGCAAATGATGGGTTTGCATATCTTCCCGCCCGCCAAAGGCTCCCCCCACCGCCGGGACCACAAGATGCACAGCTTTCTCTTCTACCTGTAAAATGCGGGCAATTTTAGGAATGTCATCGTGAGGTGCCTGGGTCGCGACGATGACGGTCACCCTCCCCTTATCATCGATATACCCTACCCCGGCGTCGGGCTGCATATAAGCATGCTCCTGGGCCTGGGTAGTGTAATATGATTCAACCACGACATCCGCTTCTTCAAAGCCTGTTTGAATATCTCCCCTGCGGATCTTGATTTTGTCAATAATATTGGTATCACCTCGCTCTGGATGGATCAGGATGGATCCATCCTTCATGGCTTCTCTGGGATCGCTCACTACAGGAAGAAGTTCGTACTTCACTTCAACCAGCCCGCATGCCTCCCTTGCTGCCTCATGCGTCTCCGCGACCACCATGGCGATCCGGTCCGCGACACTGCGAACTTTATCTCCCGCGACCATAAACACCGATTGGTCCGGGAAGTTGATCCCATAACTGTTTTCGGGGACATCCCCCGCGGTTAGGACTTTAACCACACCGGGATAGGCTGCAGCTTTGGTGATGTCAATGGAACACACTTTCGCGTGGGGATACTGGCTCCACACAACACTGGCATACAACTGGCCCTCCAGGTTAAAATCCTGTGGATAAATCCCTTCTCCCCTCGCTTTTGGCGCCGCATCAATCTTGATAATGCTCTCCCCTACACCGCCATTTCGTTTACCCATGCCGGATTGCTGCGACCCGGTTACAATCCCTTCAAAAGACCATCCCTCATGTAAAATTGATTTCATTTCCTCGTTCCATAAAATACTGATAAAGCTTTCAATTAATCATTTTCGATGTTTTAAGATCGAGTCGAGGCCTGAAATACGCACCAAATGCATGGCCGCTTCATGAACAATACTTTCAATTTCTTTTTCATCCAGTGTAAAAAATTCACGGTCCTGCATTAAAATTTCACCATCCACAATGGTTGTCAGCACATCGCCTGCCGAGGCAGAATACACCAATTGTTCAATAATATTGCTGCCGGGCTCCGGGAGAACAGGCCACATATGCGGAGCGTGCAGGTCAACCAGGATGATATCCGCTCGTTTTCCAACCTCCAAGGATCCAACCTGTTCCTGCAATCCCAGACAGACCGCGGCGTCAATCGTCGCCATCCGAAGCATTTGCTCGCAGGGCATAACCTCTGCGTCTTTGCGCCATAGCTTTTGAAGGGTCGCGCCTACACGCATCTCTTCAAACATATCCAAATTGTTGTTGCTTAAATTCGAGTCTGTCCCCAATCCTACCCTTACCCCTGCCCGGATTAATTCAGGGATTCTAGCCACGCCAGATGCCAGTTTCATATTGCTGGTAGGGTTGTACGCCACAGCCACGTCTCGTCGGGCAAGCAGCTCAATTTCCTGGTCCGTCAAATGAACGGCATGGGCCACCAATAACCTGGAGCTTAAAACGCCCAACTCGTCCAGGATATAGACCGATGTCTTTCCGTATTGAGACATGAATTGTTCTACTTCACTATAGGACTCGGCCAGGTGGGTGTGGATCCCCACATCATACTTTTCCGCCAGCTCAATAATTTTTAGAAAAGTTTCTTTTTTGCAGGAATAGGGTGCATGCGGTCCAAACCAGGTGAATATTCTGCCGGGGACGCGGTCCTTCCAATTTTCAATAAATGACACAGTGCTTTCCAGAGTTTCCCCGGCGCCTGCCGGTTCATCTATCAATTGCGGGCTGAAAATCGCCCTCAAGCCAGAACTTTCCGCGACCGCTGCCGCTTCATCCGGATATCGAAAGATGTCAATGAAACTGGTCGTCCCCCCGCGTATCAATTCCAGCTGAGTCATCAACGCCGCAGCCCGCTGGTGCTCCGCCTGAAAAGCCTTATCCTTTGGAAAACAGATTTCATCCAGCCAGCGCATCAGCGGCAGATCTTCAGTCAAGCCGCGCAACAGAGTCTCATGTGTGTGGCAGTTGATCAGCCCGGGTAATACGGCATTCCCATTTGCATCAATCTCCGTCATCCCTTTGACTTCCAGAGCACAGCCGATTTCCGTTATAACCCCATTATTAATGGCAATATCCGCGGATTGATACCGCCTGCCTTGCCCATCCATTGTAATAATGTGTCCATTTCGAATTACCAGATCTTGCTGCTGATGATCACTCATTTTCATTAACTCCGTTTTCTGTCATTTTGAGTTGATGTTAAGTTTAATTTTTACTAGAAATAACCTGGCGCGCATGAAGGGATTCCGAAATAACTCTGTGCCAATTTCATCAGGATCAAACTGGTTTCAACGTTTCACCCTGGTCAAATTTGACAAATACTTCTTTTAGAGTAACGACCGCAAAAAACCTGAAGCCATTTGAATTGCTTCCTGGTCATTCGGCAGTGGTAACGCTTCCACGGTTACAATTCCCGCGTAGCCAATATCAGCCAGTGTTTCCATTATTCTTGCGAAATTGATATGGCCCTTTCCCGGAACCATGCGGTTGCTGTCCGCGAAGTGAACATATCCGGTATAAACCTGTGCCCGGCGAAGCGCAAGATCAATGTCATTTTCTTCAATGTTCATGTGGAAGGTGTCCGGGAGGAGTTTCAGAGAAGACTCGCCAATCTCATCAATCAAATCCATTCCATCCTGAACTGTGTTAATGAAGTTGGTTTCATAGCGGTTGATCGGTTCAATCAGCAGGGTAACACCTTTATCCAGGGCATAAACCGCGCAGGCTCTGATAGCTTCCACCGCGCCCGCGCGTTGCTTTGCCTGCTCTCCTGCTGAACCTGTCATTTTCCCGCGAATACCACCAATGATCACTTTGGCTTCAAAACCGGCAGCCAGATCAATATGCCGCTTCAGGCGTTCAACCGTTTTCTCGCGAAGTCCTTCATCCGGGGTGCACAGACACAGCTGGTCATGCAGGCAGGATTGTCCGGTCGCGATCGCAGATAGCGACAATCCCTTCAGTTTTAACATTTCAGCCAGCTCCTGCTTCTCTACATCATCCGGACAGCGCAGGCTGAGTTCAACTGCACTGAACCCGCTCTGCGCTGCGGCTTGCAGCCCTTCCTGCAATTCTCCTGCGAACATCAAGGGTCCAAAAACAGATTTGCGGGGGGATAGTGCAACTCCTAACTGGATGTTTGTCATCGCATCGGTAAATTTTTGTTCGTTTCTGGAACTGCGCGCGACCAGAAATTCTGTGTCCAGTTTTGCCAGTCTTGGCACATGCCTTCCAAATTCAAAAGAAGTCGCCAGCCATTCATCCAGAATAGCCTCAGCTTTTTTGACCGGGGTGACCAGCGCGCCCATGCACAGGATGTTAGCATCATTGTGGATTCTGCTCTGCCGCGCGACGTAGATATCATCACTCCAGGCAGCCCGTGCCCCTGGGAACTTGTTGGCGGCGATCGTCATTCCCACCCCAGTACCGCACACCAGCACACCACGCTCACATTTACCCGAAGAAACAGAGAGGGCAACCATTCTGGCATAATCCGGGTAATCCACTACCCTATCTGGTGAATCAGTTCCAAAATCGATTACCTCATAGTTTCTGGCATTCAAATAGTTCACTAAGGCTTGCTTTAATGGATATCCTACCTGGTCAGCACCTAAAGCTATTCTCATTTTTCGCTTCTTCCTCTTAAAATAAATTTGGAGCGGGGCCTGTTGTCTCCCGGATGATCAAATTGACCTCAAATTTGGCCTGGGCGGTATCTTCCAATTCCTCACCGTTGATCAGATCCAACAAAAACTGAGCTGCTTTCCTTCCCATCTCCAGTTTGGGCTGTTGAATTGTTGTCAGCGCGGGGCAGGTAAAGGGCGCTTCTGGGATATCGTCGCAGCCTACAATCGAAAAATCTTCTGGTACCCGATACCCCTTTTCTTTTAACCTTCTCAGAGCGCCAATAGCCATAATATCGTTATAAGCAAAGGCTGCTGTTGGCGGGTTGTCAAGGCTTAGCAGATAATTAATCGCGTGACTCCCATTCTCAAAACGATATCCACCCGGCGCAACCAACTCCTCTTCTGCGGACAAACCATGTTCATTCAGCGCTGTCTGATAGCCCCTTACCCGCTCCTGACTATGACTCAATCGAACCGGCCGGGCGATACAGGCAATTCTGCGATGTCCTAACAAGATCAGATGTTTTGTGGCAAGATACCCGGCTGTGAAGTTATCCCCCACAACAGAAGGCGCTTCCAGGCCGGTGATGCTGCGATCCAGGATAACCAGCGGCATATCACGCTCCCGCATCCGCAGCGCAGGAGAAGGATTGTCTGTCGCGGGAACCCAGATAACCCCCGCAGTCCGTTCAGAATACAAATGCGCTACATACCTCAACTCCCTGTCCAGGCTGTAGGCAGTGTGGCAAAAGGTAACAGTATAATCCTTATCAAATACCGTATCTTCAATGCCTTTGGCAAGGTCTGCGAAATAAGCATTCACAATATCCGGAATGATCAAACCAATACTATTGGTCTGCTGCCTCCGTAAATTTCTCGCAACTGCGTTGGGTTGGTAACCCAAATCTTTAATGGCTTTAAGTACCCTTTCTCTGGTTTCAGCCGATACAGGCCTGGGGCCATTATTCACCACATAAGAAACCGTTGAAGGGGAAACTTGCGCTAACTTTGCAACATCATTTCGAGTTACCATATTGTTTTATCCGTGAGAAGGTGTATAATATCGACACGTGTAGTCGACACGTGTAGTGTACAATATTTACATAGGTTTCGTCAAGTAGGATTCACCTTTTTCAAAATATATCTTTTTTTGTAGTCAATGATGGATGCCTATCCATCTTGAACGTTTGCATTTACAACACCTATCGTTTCGATTTTATTCGATCTCGCTGGCAAAAAATTCTGAAAACACACAGGAGGATTGCATGCCCGATAAATTCAAATCTTATGATCTGATCACCATGGGACGCTCAGGAATAGACCTGTACGCCAACGATGTCGGCGCCCCATTTACGGAAATCAAAAGTTTCGCGGCCTATGTGGGTGGTTCCCCCACCAACATTGCTGTCGGAACTCGCCGCCTGGGGCTTAAATCAGCTCTGGTCTCCGCTGTCGGGCAGGACCCCGTGGGAGATTTCATTCTCAAGTTTTTGGAAGATGAGGGAGTGGATACCCAGTACACACCTCGAAAGCCGGGAACCCGCTCTGCTGCCGTAGTTTTGGGCATTGAACCACCCGACAAATTCCCATTGGTCTTTTACCGAGACAACGCTCCCGATAACCAGTTGACCCTGGATGATGTCCTGCGCGTCCCGATCGGCCATGCGAAGTTTCTCGAAGTTTCTGGAACCGGATTAAGCAAAGACCCGCAGCGCAGTGCCACGTTTTTTGCCTGTGAACAGGCGCAGAGCTTGGGAACACAGGTTATCCTCGATCTCGACTTTCGTGCGGATCAATGGCATGACCCGCGTGCCTTCGGCGTGGCTGTTCGCTCCCTGCTTCCCCTGGTGAATATCGCAATTGGGACTGAAGATGAAATCAACGCGGCCATGCTTACTGACATAAAAAACCTTTCAATTGAGCATTTTCAGATGTCCGATCCGAATGTGCACGGCGACCTGAATAAAGCAATACAAACTATCCTCCAAAAAGGCCCCGAAGCGGTTGTTGTCAAACGTGGTTCAAAAGGAGCCTCTATTTTCACCCATGACAAACAGGAAATTGACGCCCCCGGTTTCCCGGTTGAAATCTACAATATCCTCGGGGCGGGAGATGCGTTTGCCAGCGGGTTTATTTACGGGTTGGCCCATGGTTGGGATTGGTACAAATCCGCACGGATGGGGAACGCTTGCGGCGCGATTGTTGTCACCAGGCATGGGTGCGCGAATTTCATGGGCTACGAAGATGAAGTGCTGGAATTTGTCAACAATCGAGGCGGTTTCTGATCCCTTGCGGGCATTAAACCAGAATTCGAACCTTTTCAGGGAAATGCTAATCCAATGATCACCGATACTAAAACACTCTTAAAGAACGCACATTACCATTACGCTGTTGGCGCGTACAACATTGCCTGTTTGGAACAGTTCATGGGACTGTTTAAAGGATGTGTTGAAAGCCACGCCCCCTTCCTTCTCGCGCTGACCGACGTCGCTCTGTATTATTCTCACCCCACTATGTTGCAGGCGATGATCCGGGGCGCACAGGAAATTTTCCCGGACGCTGTTTTTGCTGTTCATCACGACCATGGCAATGAAGAATCCTGCTACCGTTGCATCCAGAGCGGCCTCTTCTCGTCGGTGATGATTGATGCCAGCAAAGAAGATTTTGAGACCAATATCGCGATTACCAATCGGGTCGTCAAAGCCGCTCACGAAAGGAACATCTCAGTAGAAGCCGAATTAGGGCAGGTCGGTGGGACAGAAGATCACATCCGCGTCAAGGGCTCCGACGAAAAGCTGACCGATCCGGAGAAAGCAGCCGAATTTGTTGAAAGGACCGGAGTTGATTTTCTGGCATGCGCGATTGGTACCAGTCACGGTGCGTTCAAATTCAACGGGCCGGGTAACCTTCATTTTGATTTACTGGCTGAAATTCAGGAAAAGATCCCGGAAATTCCGCTGGTGCTGCATGGAGCGAGCTCAGTTCCTGAAGATGAAGTGCGCCGCGTCACCGCTGCGGGTGGAAAACTGCAAGGCGCCAAAGGAGTTGACCCAGAGCTTTTCAAAACAGCTGCCGAAATGGGAATCGCCAAAATCAATATCGCCACCGACAGCCGCCTCATTTGGACTCGCGTCCACCGGGAATACTTTCAGGAACATCCTAAGTCTATCGATTTCCGCGTTCCTGGAAAGATATTCACCGAGGAATTCGCGTTATTTGTTGCTCAAAAGAATCGCCAACTTGGCAGCTCAGATACGATGAATGCATTTTAATTCCTCCAGCACAAAAGAACAACCGGTGCTGTTAAGAGAATAGCACCGGTTGTTTTATGCTTAATCTTGTTTGCTCTAAAGAGTAGAATCCAAACCTTTCCGAAGATATTCCAACCGTTGTTCCTTCTCTTTCACAAAATGCTCAATGCCTTGCAGCAGCCAATCGGGGGAAAGGTGGGCTTCGTCTATGACTTCCTCCAGAGTGCCGCCTGTACGCCAGCGGTCATCCCAATCCGCAGACAGGGCATACTGCTCAGCCAATGGATTAAATAACCAGTCATGCATCAACCAGGCAGCCTGGGTAGTGATCACCGTCGAGTTCATCCGGTCCGCGGGGGAGAGCACCTTTACCTGATAATCGTTTGATTGCATCGCGAACAGTTCCGGGCTGGCAGCGCAGACTACTTTCACATTCAATCCTCGCCGGTCCAGTTCTGGTAACAACTTTATCATATTTGCCATCGCGCTGGTACCCTGAACAATGAAGGTTCCCCCTTTGGGATGGCCTTGCACATAATCGCGCACGATATACGCGCCACGGGCTGCCTCAAAGTGAGAAGGCATACCAAGGGCTTCCCGGTCCGGAATCTCCACTGCGGGCCGCGTGAGATGCAGCGCGATGATCGGCGCCTCTTTTATCAAAGCCTCACTTAAAAGTACGGTCACCTCGTTGTGCTCCCATGGATGTAAATTAATCACGCTCCCTTTTGGAAACAATTGAGTCACACCAGGCGCGAAAATACCAAAATGTGTCCGGCTGTCATCCGCGGTTTCCGGCCCTGAGTGACCGGCAATCCAGATCACCTTACCCACTTTCCAGGGAGCATCCTGGGCAAGTTGGCTGAATAACCGGAACATGCCATACTTAAGGTATGAAAAAGAGCCGTAAGTAGAGCAGGCGCCCCAAAAGCCATCGTAGTGTTCCTCCGGCTGATCCGAAAAGTTCACCGCGGCCATCCCCACCATCAATCCCGCGTTGGCGAACTCAGTGATTTCCTGCGGCAAAAGGGTGCCCTGGTCTGAGCCGCTGCGGCCATACCAGCCATATCCTGCAAACCCATCCAATCCCTCCGCGAATCCTGAAACATTGGTGGACCCAGCCAAATCGGCTGAACATGCCATCACCAATGGGCGCCCATATTCTTTCGCGCCAAATGTGTTCACCCAGGCCCCCCACTTTGCCAGCGCGCTCCGGTTGGCCTTTTTCTCACCCGCTTTGGCATACAAATCTGCTGGATAGTTCCGATAATCAAATAAACGTGGATCTTCAAAGGGAGCGTTGCCGTATCCTGATAACC
>Ga0209164_1001526_pt1 | contig 29264 bp, 30 predicted proteins | sample MTBNYHSulfiMetaG_FD_187458 | JGI IMG/M metagenome (GOLD analysis project Ga0209164, IMG submission 187458) | Enrichment culture microbial communities from rom New York Harbor, USA that are MTBE-degrading - MTBE-NYH (New York Harbor Sulfidogenic)... | ecosystem: Environmental > Aquatic > Marine >... | reverse complement strand
CGATGGCTTGGCCCTTGGTGTGGAAACTGGTTTTGGCGACGCCTCGTGTGTTGCGGCGCAGCATTTCATTGGTGGATGGGCTGCGGTAGCCCGATATGACCTCAAAGGGTGTTTTCGGTCGGATTCTACATTTAACGGCATACAGCACATCCAGCAGATCGGTGTCGATGGCGGTGATCTCTCCACTGCGATGGTCCCGCAGGATGTGGTTGATCTCATCCAGCCCCTCGGCGCAGTATCCATCGCGAGTTCGATAACACACCTTGACCTGCTCCTGGGTGTGGGTGTTGTAAAAGGCCAGGTATCGCGGTGCCTCGAGGGCGTTTATGGTGCTGGCGAAAGCCTCGAGCGGCAGCATCGTGCCGGCCAGGGCGCCTAATCCCATTTGGATGAATTTTCTTCGATGGCAGGTAAGCATCTGGGCAGATTCCGATCCTATGGTTTCTGGATAGTTCGATCCACATCTCGATCCATTCTCTGGCCGAAAAGAACAGCAAAGAATGTGCCGTTTGATTGCGCTCCTCTGATATCGGGAGCATTTCTACCTGCAAGGTTGTTTTAATAATAATTTAACTTCATGAAAAATCAAGAAAAAGATGGTGATGGCCATCCTCGCGGCTGTGGAGTGGCCATATCTGAAACGATCTCCTGGCAGAAGTCGGGAGGTGACAAAAATCGGCCGGCCGCGTCAAAAATGTGCAAAAAAGAAATCGTCCATTGTCATCTTTTTTGAACACCACGCCAAAGCGATCATGCGGGGGAGGGGGAGAGGCCCGACAGCCGGTGCTATCGTTTAGCGGCCTCTCCCAATTTGGCGAGCGATGGATGAAGCGGTCATGATCAACCTGCCGTGACCTTGATGGTCCGCGGCGCGGCCTTTTCAACCTTAGGCAGGGTCAGCTGCAGTACACCATCTTTGAGTTGCGCATCGATGCGTCCCTGGTCGATGACTTCACTCAGGGTGAATTGACGATAGTACTTTCCGATCTCGTATTCGATAAGGATATCCTTTTCATTCGGTCCTTCAAACGGTTGTACTTCGCCGCTGATGGTCAGGACGTCATCCCTGAGGTCAACTGTCAGATCCTCCGGCCTTACTCCCGGAAGATCGGCTAACAGCATCAGTTTCTGGTCGGTCTCATAAATATCCACGTTGGGCGAAAAGATGATCCCCGGCCGGGTTTGTTCGGCCGGCGTGGCGACTTCTTGCTTCTCTTTTACTTTTAATTCTTTTTGGGCGGTATCGGTCATGGCGTTTTCCTCCTTCTCATGCCTGCAGTTTAGTTGCCGATGGAAATGCGCTTGGGTTTTGCCGATTCGGCCTTGGGTAACCGGATGGTCAGGATGCCGTTGGATAATCTGGCCTCGATCCTGTTGGGGTCGATCTCCTTGGGAAGGGCGAAAGCCCTTGAGAAGCGACCACCTTCGCGCTCCCGGCGATGATACTTGGCCGATTCCTCCACGGCTGCCAATTTCCGCTCGCCGGAAATGGTCAGATTGCTGGCGGTGGCTTGAATGTCCAAGTCTTCGGTTTTGACGCCGGGCAATTCGGCACGCAGGTTATAATGGTCATCATCTTCGGTTAAGTTGATGGCCGGAAAAACACCGGCGCCCATTGCACCCGGAGCCCTGCCGCCGAATGCATCCATGATGCGATCCATTTGCTGACGCATACGGCTCAGTTCATCGAAGGGGGGAAAGGTGCGTAATGTGGGCATGCCAAAAAATCTCGGGTAAAACATGGTGACCTCCTTTTGTAAGATTTTTTTAATCACCTCATCCACGATTGCCTCGTTTTGGGACTTGTTGCTTGGGTCTTGTTGTATCAATTCATGTGACAAAAAATTAGAAACGAATTAAACCATGTCAATACGTCAATGTCCAAAAATTTACATTATTAATTTACGATAATCGTATTGGGTAATGTTGTTGGGTCGACAAGATGGCACAGGCTGCCATCCATGTGAACCCGCGTTCAATGCGTTGTCGTCGTCCGTCGGTTCGTTTGTGGAAGGCCGCTGTTCTTTGGTTTGATACCAGGTTGTATCGCATCCGATTTTGTCATAAACCATAATTCAGAAACTCGCGCCACAATGACGGCAAATGGGCCGTGGCGCCCATGGATGCTCACATGATGCGATGGTGGGCTTCATCCAATCGACAAGCAGTAAAGGGAGGTCGGCATGCGGATCGGATTTGTCGGGGGAGGCAAGGTGGCGACTGCTTTTGGTCGCTATCTACACGCACACGGCTTGGCTGTCGCAGGTTATTATGATCGACACGAAGACAAACTGTTACATGCCTGCCGGATGACCGGGGCGCATGCGTGTCAAAGTGCCGCGGAGGTCGCGCAGATGAGCGATATGGTGTTGATCACCACCCGTGATGATCAAATCGAGGGGGTTTGTCGGGAACTTGCGGATCATGGGGTTATCCGAAAGGATCACCTGGTGGGTCATATGAGTGGCGCTCATGCCTCGTTGATCTTACACGATGCGGCCAGGCAGGGTGCGGCGATTTTCAGCCTGCATCCGCTCCAGGCGTTTGCCCAGGAAGAAAAGGCGCTGGCCGATTTGCCCGGCACCTACTTCAGTATCGAAGGGACGGATCCACGCCTCGCGTCGGTCGAAGAGATCATGGCGACGACCGGTAACCGCTTTTTCCGTCTGCTTCCCGAACACAAGCGCCTGTATCACCTGTCGGCATGCATTTTTTCAAATTATCTGGTCACTCTGATGGCGTGCGGCCTGGAGGCACTCTCCCACAGTGGTATTCGTCCCGAAGATGGATTTGCTGCCATGATGCCCTTGATCCAAGGCACCATGGACAACATCTCCCGTCTGGGGCCGGCCAAATCCCTCACCGGACCCATTGCCCGTGGGGATGTGACCACCATCGAAGCCCATCTCAATGCCATGGCGGATCCGTCTCTGGCATCGCTGCGGAAGTTCTACGCTTTTATGGGATTGAAAACTCTGGATTTGGCAATCGAAGACGTGTTACAGGACCCCCTTAAAGCCAACGCATTGAAAAAGGTGTTGGAAAACGAGTAGGGGCCCTCATCAGAAAAGGAGCGAATCATGGCAACAGACAAATTCACGATCCAATCGTTCAAATCCGCGAAAATCGAGAAGCGGCCCATCAGCATGTTGACCGCCTACGATTACGCGACCGCCACCCTGCTCGACGAAGCGGGCGTCGACACCCTCCTGGTGGGAGATTCGCTGGGCATGGTGATGCTGGGGTATGAAAACACCCTGCGGGTTACGATGGACGAGATGATCCACCATACCAAAGCCGTGGCCAGGGGGACCCGCAGGGCGCTGTTGATCGCAGATATGCCCTTTCTCTCCTATCACGTGAGCGTGGAGGATGCCATTCGCAATGCCGGTCGCTTCATTCAGGAAGGCCATGCGGAGGGGGTGAAGTTGGAGGGTGGCCAGGACGTCATCGAAAAAGTTCGCGGCATCGTCAAGGCCCAGATCCCGGTACTCGGCCATTTGGGGTTGACCCCCCAGTCGTTGAATGTCTTCGGCGGGTTCAAGGTCCAAGGCAAGGATCTGGAAGCGGCGCGACGCCTGATCGATGATGCGTTGCTGCTCCAGGACGCCGGGGTTTTCGGTATCGTTCTCGAATGTGTTCCCGACCAGTTGGCGCGGGTGATCAGCGAAAAACTGGAGATTCCCACGATCGGTATCGGCGCAGGTCCCCACTGCGATGGGCAGGTGCTGGTCATTCAGGACCTTCTTGGAACCTTCCGCAAAATGCGTCCCAAATTCGTGAAGACTTACGCCGAAATGGGGGATAGCACAGTGAATGCCGTTAAAAATTATATCGAAGATGTGCAGCAGAAGCGTTTTCCGGCGAAAGAACACAGCTTTCAAATGGAACCGAGCCTGGTGGAAAAATTGTAATCGGCCGGTTTCACGCCCGGAGCGGCGTCATCTGCTTCATCAAAGAACTTCTCAATATAATGTGGGTATCATGCAGATCGTACACACCATTGCGCAGCTGCGCGCCGAGTTGAAAACTATCCGCGCCGGCGGGAAGACAGTGGGCTTCGTGCCCACCATGGGATATCTTCACGACGGTCACCTCTCACTGGTTCAAAAGGCCCGCCAGGACAACGATATCGTGGTGGTGAGCGTGTTCGTCAATCCCACCCAATTCGGCCCCAACGAAGATCTGGATGCCTATCCCCGAGACGCCGAACGAGACCTGAGCCTGTTGCGCGCCGGCGGAACGGACATCGCCTTCTTCCCCGCCGTCGATGAGCTTTACCACCCAGGCTTCACCACCTATGTCACCGTCGAAGGCCCTATGACCCAAACGCTTTGCGGTCGGTCGCGTCCCACTCATTTCCGCGGCGTGGCGACCGTGGTCTCCAAGCTGTTCAATGTGGTCGGACCGGATCGTGCCTATTTCGGTCAGAAGGACGCCCAGCAGGTGGCGGTGATCGAACAGATGGTTCGGGATCTGAATTTTGACATCGAGATCGTGGCCTGTCCCACGGTGCGTGAACCGGACGGCCTGGCGATGAGCTCGCGCAACACCTACCTGAGCGAAACGCACCGGGCGCAGGCCCCCTTGATTTCCCAGGCATTGTTCGGTGCAAGAGATCTGGTCGAAAAAGGGGAACGGCATTCGGCGGTTCTGGTGGATTACTTGAAAACGAATATCCAGGGGATCGACGGCGCGGAAATCGATTATGTCTCGATTGCCGATTCCCGTTCCCTGGTGGATCTCGATATCTTGAAGGGCGGTATTTTGATCGCCGTGGCCGTGAAGCTGGGCCGCACGCGTCTAATCGACAATATCCGCATCAGGGTGTGACGCCGCCTTCCAGCAAGGGCTTTTACGAATCCATCAAGGTTTAAATTGGGATGGTTGAATTATCGTGGGTCTGATGAGACATGCGGAACCGTCAATCTGGGCATGATCGGTTCCATCCCTTGGGTCCGCACATCCTCGATCATCAACCTCACCAGCGCCTCGTCGAGGCATTTGCCGGCCATTTCATCCAGAAGGGAAAATGCATGTCGGCTTGATTTTCGTCGCTGGTAGGGACGGTCCGTGGTAATGGCATCGAAGCAATCGGCGATGCTGACGATTTTAGCGGCAAGGGGGATCTCGTTGCCGTGCAATCCAAATGGATATCCACTGCCGTCTATACGTTCATGGTGAAATAAAACGGCGTGATAAATGTTCGCATTGCAGTGGATATGCTGCAACAAGGCTGCGCCGATCATGGGGTGGCTGCGAACCTCGCCGATCATTTCCGCTGAGAGGGAGGCCTGTTTGTTGCTGAAGATTTTGTCGCTCAGGGCCAGTTTGCCCAAATCGTGAAGCATACCGCCCATCGTAATGTCGTGTAACACATCCCCGCTCAGTTTGGCCTTGATGGCCAAGCGCCGGCTATAGGCAGCAACCCGTTGCGCGTGCGCGTGGGTATAGCTATCTCTTCGACCCAAAGCAGCGGCCATCATAAAGAGCGTGCGGGTGTCGTTTACTTCTTGTCTGTCAGCGACAATCGATTTTTTTGCGGCAATACCCAAAGTCATATCCTGCACAGGAGCCGATCATGCGTGGACCATCTCACGAGATTGAGCGGAACGGCGACTCAAGCGAACTGATTATTTTCTTTAGCCAATTTTTATTATGGTGTCAATGAAACTCTATGAAGTGCCAGGGGTCACATCAGACCCGGCGGTGGGTTCAAACCGGGTCTCAATGCAAGCCGTCGGTTAGAACGCATCATTGCCGCGCTTTGCGGGCCAACCTGCGGTAAACGGCGAGGGTCTGCCTTTCCGTTTCGGCCAGGGCGCCGCTGTTGTCGATCACGATGGTGGCCCTGGCGACCTTTTCTTTCAAGGGCATTTGCGATGCCATGCGGGCCTTGGCTTCGGCAGGACTCAGTCCGTTACGCTGGATCAGGCGTTCGAGTTGAATCGGTTCGGGGGTATAGACCACGATGATATCGGTCAAGCCATCGGTGCGGCCGGTTTCGAACAACAACGGAATATCCATGATCACGACGGCGTCCGGGTGATGCTCGGCAATATCAGCCATTTGCCGATCGATTTCCGCACTCACCCGGGGATGAACGATGGCCTCGAGTCGGCGACGTGCATCAGGATCCTCAAAAACCATTCGGCCCAATTTTTCCCGGTCGAGCACACCTTCAGGCGTCAGGATATCATCGCCGAAATGGCGGTGTATCTCCGCCAAAGCGGGTCGACCGGGGGCAACCACGTCGTGTGCAATCTGATCGGCATCGATGATCACGGCCCCTGAACGGCGCAAAAAAGCGGCAACCGTCGACTTCCCGGATGCAATGTTGCCTGTCAGCCCTGCAACGATCAAATCACTCTCCCCCTGGACACGCATTAAAGAAAGCGGTTACGAATGCCGATGTATGCTTAAGAAACACGCAACGGCATTTTAAGGACTTGGAATTTAAATGCAATATAAAAGTTGAACGCCCGGGCACACCGATCGATGCCAAAACCTTCCCCTGCCAAATCCATCCTGTTCGTCGACGAGGAGCCCTATGTGCGCAAGGCCTTGCAGCGCAGCTTCCGGGATATGCGCGATGAATGGGAGCTGCGCTTTGCCACCGGTCCCGCCGAAGCGTTGCAATCCATGGCACAGCAAGAGGTGGATGTCCTGGTGACCGAGATGGTATTTACGAGCGGTCCGAGCGGTCTGGACTTCCTCGAGAGCGTCCGCAACCGGCATCCGCAAACCGTGAGGATCATTCTCTCCGGATACGTAGACCGCGATATTACATTGAAAACCGTGGATCTGGCCCATCAGTTCCTCTCCAAACCCTGCGACGACAGTGATCTCAAGGCCACGATTGCAAAGGCCTTTTTGATGTGGAATCTTCTGGCGCAGGACTCGCTGAAAAAGGTGGTTGCCCGCATCGATGCACTTCCCAGTCTGCCTTCCCTGTATGTCGAATTGGTCGAAGCGCTCAAAGCCGAAAACAGCTCGGTGCAGCAGGTCGCCGACATCGTTTCCAAGGACCTGGAACTTACGGCCAAGTTGCTTAAGTTGGTCAACTCTTCGTTTTTCGGCCTGCCCCAAAGGGTCGCTCATCCCGCCAAGGCCGTCAGTTTCCTGGGGTTGGATCTGGTCCAATCCATCGTGTTGGCGTCGAGCGCTTTTGAAAAATTTAATCACTTGGCACTGAAGGGCTTTTCGATCGCCCAGCTATGGGACCACGCCATTCAAACGGCTGTTCTGGCCAAAGCCATCGCACAGGAGGCGGATCTGGCGCGGGCGGATGTAGACACCGCTTTCATGGCTGGTTTGCTTCATGATATCGGTAAGTTGTTGATTGCGTCAAATTTGCCCGAGGAATTTCGTGCCATTATCGAACAGATGCGTGTGTGTCGCAGTAGCATGGCTGCGGCCGAAAAGCAGCTCCTCGGGACCACGCATGCCGCCATTGGGGCCTATTTACTGGGTTTATGGGGGCTGCCCGATGCCATCATCGATGCCGTTGCCTACCATCACCAACCCGGCGCTAATTCAGGCGACCGGCTGGGGATCACCGGTATCGTGCATGTCGCCGATGGATTCGGAAATGCGGTCAGGGATGCTCACGACCTGGCCGGGGCGATTCCCGATGACCTGGACTGGGCCTATTTGGACCGGATCGGTTGCGCCGCCAAGATCACGCAATGGCAACGTCTTTGTTCGCAAAGCCTGGCTGTCGATCGCCATTGAGCCGGTGACAGACGCAACGCTGACGCTTTTTGGGGTCACTTCAGGCCCATTCTCCAAAGCCCCGAGCAGCGATGGCCCCGACGGGTTTTGACTTTACACGCCTACGTTCATGGTCTATAGAGGTAGCCCGTATCAAGAATGGACATCTTTCCTGATAGTTGATTGAAAATCATTGCCTTGTCCCCCAAGGCAGCATTGAAGAGGTGGTTGTGCAACCCCTTGTTCAAATCGTTTTGGCGACCCGCAACGCCGGAAAAACCAAAGAGATTATTGACCTGCTGGCAGACTATCCCGTTCACATCAAAAACCTCGATGATTTCGGGCCGATCCCACCGATCGAGGAGGACGGGACCACCTTCGATGAAAATGCTTACAAAAAAGCCAGTTTAACCGCTCGCTATTTAGGCCTTCCCGCTCTTGCGGATGACTCGGGTCTCACGGTGACGGCCTTGGATGGCGCGCCCGGCGTCTATTCGGCGCGCTACGGCGGTGAAAAAGCCACGGACATGGAGCGGTGTCAAAAATTGCTTGCGGAAATGGTGGATCATGAGGATCGTACGGCCGCTTTCGAGTGCGTCCTGTCTTTAGCCGTACCCTCTGGACCGGCTTTGACTTACGAAGGCCGCTGCGAGGGGCTGATCGCCCGATCTCCTTCGGGAGAGAATGGCTTTGGATATGATCCCATATTCTTCTATCCCCCCCTTGGCAAGACCTTCGCCCAGCTCACCATGGCCGAAAAAAGCCATGTCAGTCATCGTGGAAAGGCATTGCGGGAGTTGCGTGAGGAATTCGACAAAGTCATCGTTTGGCTTCGGCAGCAGATGCCCCAACTCGACCGGCCGGGTTGTATGGCAGACGACCGGCAGGGTTGATTCGATCTGCAAAAGGGTCGGCAGATGCTTTGGGGCCGATTAGGAAATTTTTCTGACCGATACATTCAGTAAAGGAGTGGTACATGCTCAAATTCTACGAAGGTATAGATATCGTCAAGGAAATCGGTGGAATAACCACCGCCGAAGCAGCTCGTAACCTGCTCAAGGAGCGCATGTCGGCCGATCAATATGCACGCATCGCGGATTTTGAAGATCCGGAAATCATTTTAAAGATCGCCAATGCCGCCGTGATGTGCGAACCGGACCATATCTTCATCAATACCGGTACCGAAGCCGACAAACAATTCATCCGGGACATGGCCCTGCAAAAAGGGGAAGAAGATGCATTGCCGATGAAGGGCCACACCATCCATTATGACCTGAAGGAGGAGCAGGGGCGCATCATCGATCGGACCTATTATATCTCCAATCCCGGTGAGTCGGTCAGTTCCCTGGCCAATCGCATGCCGCGCGCCGAGGCCATCGACACCGTCCGGAAAGGCATGGGCGGCATCATGCGCGGAAAAACCCTGGTGGTGGGCTTTTACTCCCGAGGGCCGGTGGGGTCGCCGGTTTCCAATCCGGCCATTGAAATGACCAGCTCCGCGTATGTGTCCCACAGCGCGGAAATCCTCTATCGAAATGCCTACAAGGATTTTGAGAGGGAAGCCCGCAAGCTCGGGCACTTTTATACCAATATTCACAGCGAGGGCCTCAATCGGCCCGAAGACCTGCCCAACGCACGGGTTTTCATGGACCGCGCCTATCGCACCACTTACGCCTATAACTGCACTTACGCCGGCAACACCTTATTGCTCAAAAAGGGCAACCATCGTTTTTCCGTCGATCGTTCGGTCTATGAAAAGCGCGGAAACGAACTGGCCGAACACATGTTCATTACCTGCATCCGAGGTGAGAATGGCCGGATCACCGGCATTACCGGCGCTGCGCCCAGCGGCTGCGGCAAGACGACCACGGCCATGGCCGGCGACGAATTCGTCGGCGATGATCTGGCCCAGATGTGGATCGCCGAAGACGGCACCATTCGCTCGGTCAACCCGGAATGCGGCATCTTCGGCATCGTGGAAGATGTCAACGAAGAGGGCGATCCGGTGCTGATGCGTTGCCTGCGCCATCCCGGTACCGAAGTGATCTGGTCCAATGTGCTCATCGATGAAAACGGTGTGCCCCAATGGGTCGGCAACGGCGAGCCCACCCCGCTCAAGGGCCGGAATTTCCAAGGTCACTGGGAAAAAGGAATGAAGGATGCCAAGGGAAAGGAGATCCCCATTTCGCATCCCAACGCACGGTGCACGCTGGCGTCGAGCGCCCTGAGCAACTATTCCACCCTGGCCGAGGACCCGACGGGCGTAGAAACACGTGTCGTGACCTACAGCGGCCGCGACAGCGATACCATGCCGCCGGTCTGGACGGCCCGCAATTCGGACGAAGGTGTGGTCATCGGCGCCTGTATCGTCTCGGCGGCCACGGCCACCGAAGTCGGCGCCACCGGCGTCAAACGCGCCCCATGGGCCAATGCCCCATTTATTCCCGGCCCCCTGGGCGACTACATGGATGCACAGTTCAAGTTCTTTGGCAGTGGTCAGATCGGCAAAGGCAAGCGACCGGTCATGGCCGGATTGAACTATTTTTTGACTCACGAAGCCCGCGGGGGCACAGGCAAAAAGTTGCTCGGCGAAAAGCGCGACGTCAAGGTGTGGCTCTCCTGGCTGGAACGACGCGCCCACGACGAGGTGCCGGCCATCGAGACGCCCATCGGCTTTATTCCCAGGTATGAAGACTTGAAGCGCCTTTTCAAGGTCCGCATCGACAAAGAATACCCGCGCGACCTTTACGACAAGCAGTTTTCACTTTACATCGACAATATCGTCAAGCGCATCGACCTGCAGCTGGACGCCTATGGCAAAGAGGAGAACTTGCCGGCGCGGCTTTTCGAAGTACTCAAGGTGCAGCGCGAAGGGTTGATGGCGCTCAGGGAAACATACGGACCCATCGTCACCCCGGAGCAGCTGGAAGCGGCGGCTGGCAACTGATCGCAGATTACACCTGGCCGACGGCAATCGAGAAAAATGTGCGAACGGGCGCCGGACTAAGTTCGGCGCCCGTTTTGCCGTTCTAAAGAAGCTGCGCGTTCTTCGGCGCCGGGGACCCAGGTGTCGAATGGCCCAAGCGGCCCGGGAAAGAAAAGAAAATGCCCGAAAGCAGTATCCTGAAGGTCGTCTTCAGCCGCCGCATGTTCACGGCCGCGATCATGGGATTCAGCAGTGGATTGCCGCTGCTGCTCACCCTGTCGCTGCTCCAGGCCTGGATGACCAGGGAGGGCATCGATCTCACTGTCATCGGCTTGATGGCTCTCGTGGGCCTGCCCTATACCTTGAAGTTTTTGTGGGCACCGATCCTCGACCGGTTCAACGTCCCCTATTTCGGACGCCGCAGAGGCTGGTTGCTCGCCAGTCAATCGTTCTTGATGATCGCCATCATCGGGCTGGGAGCGGTCGACCCGGCCCGGAATCCCTGGATGGTGGCTTTGGCGGCCCTGTGCGTGACCTATTTCAGTGCGTCCCAGGACATTGTCATCGACGCCTACCGGCGCGAGGATCTGGCCGATACCGAACTCGGGCTGGGTTCCTCTCTCTATGTCACCGGGTACCGGGTGGGGATGTGGGTCGCCGGGGGCGGGGGCTTTATCCTCGCCGATCTCATGCCGTTTTCAATGGTGTATCTCCTCATGGCCTGCTGCATGCTACCGGGCATCCTGACCACTCTGGTTTCACCCGAACCCACGACGCCCCACGGCGTCCCGCGAAGCATAAAAGAGGCGGTGGTCGATCCGTTTGTCGAATATTTCAGCCGTAAAGGGGCCGTTTGGGTGCTGGCCTTCATCCTTTTATATAAGATCGGCGATACCATGGCCAGCGCCATGACCACTCCCTTTTATCTGGACCTGGGTTTCTCGATGACCCAGATCGGCACCATCGTGAAGACCTTCGGGGCGGGTGCGATTATCGCAGGCGGCTTGATCGGCGGCGTGTTGATGATCCGCCTGGGTATCAATCGGAGCCTGTGGGTGTTCGGTGCGCTCCAGGCCGTCTCCACAGCCGGATTCATGGTGTTGGCCCAGATCGGCACGAGTGTGCCGGCCCTGACCGCCGTTATCGCTTTTGAAAATTTAAGTGCCGGCATGGGTACCTCGGCCTATGCGGCCTTCATGGCCAGCATCACGAACAAGAAATTTACCGCCACCCAGTATGCCCTGCTCACCAGCCTCATGGGGATCCCCCGGGTGGTCGCCTCCTCGGGCACCGGATATATGGCCAAATCCATGGGTTGGCACCTCTTTTTTCTGTGCTGCACCCTGATTGCCATTCCAGGGCTCTTGCTGTTGATCAAATTCGCGCCATGGTCCTCGAATGGAAAGAAGACGGCGACGCGAGATTGAAATTCTTTGGTGTTGTTATATATTGCTTTCTGTTGCGGTTTCCGGATGTGTTTCGCTCATTCGGCAACCGCAGTTCTAAATTCCCCGTCAAAAAGATCGCCCCAAAGAAATCGACAGGATGTATGACATGAAGAGAGACAAAGCTTTGGAATTGGGCGCCAAGCGCCGTGAAATCCTGGCCCTGCCGCCGGAAAATGCTCTGGAAGCCATTTTGGATCACCCCTATCCTGTCACCCTGGTGCAATCCATGGCCGAGGAGGATTTTTTGATCCTCATCCACAACATCGGCCCGGATGATGCCTTGCCGATCCTGGGAATGGCCTCCAACCCCCAGTGGGAATATGTGCTCGACATGGAGACCTGGACCCGCGACCGCATCGATCCCCGGGTAATGACCCAGTGGTTCGACCGTCTCATGCGGGCCGACGCCGATCGTTTCACCCATTGGATCGTCAGTGAGCAGACCGACCTGTTTCGATACTACCTCAACCGGCATATCCAGGTGCTCCTGCGGGAACACGATCAGGAAGTTTCGGACATCGGGGATGACTTCTTCACAGAGGACAACGTGCACTATGTCCGCCTGCGCCCCCTTGTGGATTCAGGGCTCGATTCGGACGCGGACAACCCACACGAGCAGGAGATGCGGGACACCTTCCTGAAGGACCTCCTCAAGCGCATCGCCGTTTATGACTATCCGATCTATCAGGCATTTCTCCTGGAGTCGAGCGTAATCATTGCCGCCGAATCTGAAGAGGAGCTGCTACGGTTGCGCAATGTCAGGTTGGCCGAGAAAGGCTTTCTACCCTTTGAAGAGGCCGTGGGCGTCTATCAGCCGCTCACCGTCGAGCAGCTTTACCAAAGAGATCCCAAGCCGGCTGCGCCGGGAGGCCGCGCGGTGGACACCTATCCCTTGACCATGGCAAAAGCGGGCGGGCGGGCGCCAGAGAATCGTTTTGCCCGGATCGTTTTCAACCTTCAGGATGAAGTGGCCTTGCAGCGCCTTCAAATGGAGTTCGCCGGTCTGTGCAACCAGGTGATCGCAGCCGATCAGAAGAAGATCACCGAGAAGGAGGTGCTTTCGCAGATCGTGGACAAGGTGGCCGGGTACATCAGTATCGGCTTGGAGCAGGCGGACCATGCCTCCGAAAAGGCCGATCCTTACCGGGGGGCCAACCTGGTGCTGACCTATTTGCTGGCAGACATTTTTCGGGTGGGTTACGGCTGTGCCCTGCGGCTGAAATGGCAGGCCGAACGCTGGCGCCAGGCGAGTTGGTTCGGCCGTGTCGGCTTACCCATTTCGTTCTGGGGGGAGGCCTGGCTCGGCGTGCTGGGGGGCTTGCTGATCAAAAAGCCTCTTTTCTTCGATAATTATGCCAGCGGCGTGCTTTACAGGGAATTCGCGACCCTGGCGGATATCCACCGCACCGAACGCCGGGTCGAACGCATCATCGCCTTCGATGATTTGATTGCCCTGATGGGCATCGAGCTGCCTCGATTCAAGGCCAATACTTTTTTGACCTATCAGAATCTGCTGCTGACCCTGTGGGCCGGACACGAATTACAGGTCAACAAGGATGCCCGGGTGCTGCAGCCCCTTTCCCTGCTACAATTGAAGGCTTTCTATTCCCGGCTTTGGGAAGCCGGCCAAATGCCGCGTCGCATAAAAGAAGATATGCGCGAGCGATTCCTGTACTGGCTGGCGGAGCAAAGCGGATTGGCCCCTCACGAGATTTCGGAGCGCATGGGAGCGTCCTTGGAAGATCTTTTCCGGCTGGTGGAAAATGAATTGGGTGCGGTGGCGGTCGAGGATCTGGACTCGCGCTACGTACAGCTTTTTTTACTATCGCCAACTATTGAATGACCACCCGCAACAGCAAATCGCCGCGCCCGCCGTCCCTGAGCTGGCGACCAGCCCCTTTGAGCCTCAGGATCTGATTGGCGGTGATGCCGGGCGGCACGTTGACCCGGTAGATTCTGCGCTGCAGGCCGCTCGGTACGTTGACCAGCTTACGCGCCCCAACCAAGGCTTCATAGGGCGAGACCGAGATGGTGGCATGTACGTCGGCACTGGGCTCAACGGCATCGGGGCGCGCCACCTGCAGGCGATGGGTATGCTTTTTGGCGGTCACGCGCCGGATCTGGGAGGTCACCCCGGTTCCGGGAAGGGCATCGAAGATCTTTAAGAAGATCATGCCGAATATAAATCCGCCGATGTGGGCCCACCAAGCGATGCCGCCGGCCGTTCCCCCACTGGCGGTGGCACTGAGAAACTGCATCAAGAACCACACCCCGAGAAAAAAGTAAGCCGGTATCTCCACGAACCAGGGAATGAAAATGATGGGAATCAAGGTCAGGATTCTGGACTTGGGGTGCAGTAGAAAATAGGCCCCCATGACGCCGGCGATGGCACCGCTGGCCCCGATGGTCGGTGCTGTGGATTGGGCATTGAGGACCAGGTGGGAGAGTCCGGAGGCGACGCCGCACAATAAGTAGAAAGCGAGATAACGAACCGGTCCCAGATGATCTTCTACATTGTCTCCAAAGATGTAGAGCGACCACATGTTGCCCAGAATGTGAAGAAAACCGCCGTGCAGGAACATGAAGCTGAGCCAGGAGAAAACCTGCTGAAAAAAAGAGATCTGGTAATATTCGGCATATCCTTCGACCATGTAACGCGCCGGAACAAGCCCGTAGGTGAAGATAAAGCGATTGATCGCCGGGCCCTGCATGAATTGAATGACAAACACCACGATGTTCACGGCGATCAACAGGTTGTTCACCATGGGGACGTTTTTGGATGGGGTGGTGTCGCGAATCGGAATCATGGGGCCAAAGCCTGTGGTATAGGATATTACCTGTTAAGTTGAAGCATACCTTCACTTTAAACTTTAAACTTTAAACTTAACACTCACTTAATCCTCATACTCAAATCCACTGCCCGGGCCGAGTGGGTCAAGGCGCCGACGGAAATCAGGTCCACGCCGGTGGCGGCCAGAGCCTGCAGGTCTTTCCGGGTCACACCGCCGGAGACTTCTACCAGGGCCTTTTTGTCGATTTTGCGAACGGCCCGGCGGATCATTTCCAAATCCATGTTGTCGAGCATGATCACGTCGGCGCCGGCAGCCAGTGCGTCGTCGACTTCTGCCAGCGTAGCGGCCTCGACTTCAATTTTGGTCAAATGCGATACGCGGCTTCGGATGCGCGCCACCGCCGGACCGATGCCGCCACATCCCGCAATGTGATTGTCTTTGATCAACACTGCGTCATACAATCCCATGCGATGGTTGGCCGCACCCCCCATGCGCACGGCGTATTTTTCCAGCACGCGCCACCCCGGCGTGGTTTTGCGGGTATCCACCAGGCGTACCGGATGATTTTCGAGCAGCTGCATGTAGCCCCGGACATTTGTGGCAATGCCCGACAGCCGTTGCATAAAGTTCAGGGCCGTGCGCTCGCCGGTCAGCAAGCCGGACAGGCGCCCGATCAACTTCACGACGATGCTGCCCTTCTCCACGCTTTGGCCGTCTGCGGCATTGGCCACGAATTGGACGTCGGGATCCAGGCGCTGGAAAACGGCTTTAGCCACCGCCAGGCCCGCTACTACGAGATCCTCTTTGGCCACGATGCTTGCTTCGGACATGGCATGAGGGGGGATGAGGAAGTTGGTGGTGATATCTCCGCTGCCGATATCCTCTTCCAGGGCCGCGTCGATCAGTCGATGAACGGCGGCCGTAAAGATAAATTGGTCCATGGTCGATCCGCTATGTCAATCCGGCGGGGCCGGAAGGTTAATAATAAAAGTCGATGCCTTCCGTAACTGTCATCGGTTCCGGCCTGGCATCGGTCAAGTTCGAAGCGACGGCAGGGATAAACTTGGTTCAAGGTAAACGAAAAGGGGATTAATCGTGTAATCCCCTTGACTTGATGCGCGGGCGGATCATTTTCCGCCCGCACCTGCCGTTCACCAGTAGAAATTCACATGATCATCGCCACGGCAGGCCGATGACGGCTTTGTTATTCGTCCTCGTCCTGGTCTTCCACCAAACTGCGCTTAAGGCTTTCCATTTCGCGCGTGACCACTTTTTCCACGACTGAGGCGATGTGTCTTTCAATGGTTTCGGCGTATTTGGTGCGGATGATTCTTTCAATGACGTCTTCAAGTTCTTTGTCGGTCAACTCGGTCGCCCCCCCCATTGCCTCACGGACTTCATTCAGGTCGATCACGTCATCCGCGTGGCCGGCGGATGCGGCTGGGCCGTCGGCAAATGCGGACATCAACTCTTGCGACAGCTCTTCTTCGATTTTGGTCTGATTCTTGCGGACATGGGCCAGAACACTGTCCAGGCGAATGACCTGATCGTCCTCCTGACCGGTTGCCTCCGTGGTGATTTCATCGTACGGCTGAACCTCAGTCAGCTCGATGATATCCTCTTCTTCAGGCTCCGAGAGTAACGTCCGGGCGGCGTTCAATTCTTCCGGGTCAACGCGATCGGTCAATTCGATGATGTCGTCATCTTCTTTTTCCGAAGACAGAGAGATAACCCCTGCTGCAGCAAGCGGCATGGTCAACGTTTGTGGGGCCACGATATCGACGAGTTCGATGATGTCATCGTCGTCCGGCGCTTGCAGGGCTGTGGATGCACCGCTCGGTGCCGCTTCGACCATCATGGCCGGCTCGACCAGATCGGTCAGCTCGATGAGGTCTTCTTCGTCCTCCGGTTCCTCGATAGTCGACCCGTCCAACATTGCGTCCGTTTCAGACAAATCGATGGCGTCGGTCAAATCGATGACGTCATCTTCCTCCCCTTCGGGAAAACCGGTCTGCTCGTCCGGCGCCTCTAAAGAGATGGCCATTGGATCGGCTTTTTCTTCTACCCTATCTTGCAAAAATATGTCGGTTTCTTCAGCCAAAACCGGATCGTCCGCCATGACCTCTTCGGCCAATTCGATGGCATGATCGTCCGCTGCATCCCCTGGATCGATTCCGACCTCGTCAGACATGCCGGCCATCTCACCTTCAGAACCAGCGGCCTCATCCCTGGACGGCAGTGATGCGGTTGAAGGTGCACTTCGTTCCGCCAATTCTGTTTGAAGATCTAAGGCGGGCTCGTTTGTTGCTGCGGGTTGCGGCTGCGGGGGAGATTCTTCAGCCTGCATCGCATCGAAGGCAGCGTCGATATCGGCTTCGATGCCGGCCGCATTTTCCATAGCCGGAAGCTCGGAAGATGTTTCGACACTTTCGGCCGGCAAGGGTTGCGGATCTTTTGGCGTGGCCGTTTTAGATATGGGCTCGGGCCGGAGTGATTCGCCAGGGTCTGACGACACTGGGCGCGCGGTTGTCAGATCGATAATTCTGCTTTTTTTATCTTCCCGCAGTTCCATGTCAGGCGTCAGCTCGACGATGCGTTCTTTTTTATCCGCCGAACCTGCCGGCTTAATTGTAGGTTCTTTCATATCTTTTATAAATCTCCCGGCTCTGTTATACAGACCGCACCTGACTTTGAAACGCGCCGGCCCGGCCTTGCCCAAGACCGTCGGCCCGATAAAACGGCCGAACGAGAGGCCGAATAAGAGATCGATACTAAAACAGAGTACCGCCGACGCTGCTTGATCCTTACCATGTAATGCTATCGGACGGCATTGGTAAAAAGTTTAATTTTTATCGGTCACTTGGCTTTCGAAAACTACCATATGGATGAGATAGTGTCAAGCAGTTTGGTGCTTAAGATATTCATTCAATTAGCAATTTCTCGATTTCGGTATCGAGCGGGCACCTCGGGCGGCCGTTTCAGCAGGTGCCCTTTGAATGCCAGCAAATACAGATCCGGATAAACCCGATGCGTCGTTTCTTTTTACGGCCCGAGAGCATGTCCAGTGACACACCCATCATCGAGGGGCAGGATGCGCGGCATATTGGCACCGTGCTTCGGTTGGTGCCGGGTGACACCCTGGTGGTTTTTGATGGCACCGGCAACGAATACAAGGCCCAAATCGTGGGACTCCGCGACCACCAGGTGCATATACGACTCTTGGAGCGCCTCATCGCTCACACGGAATCCCCCGTCGAGATCACCCTGGCCCAAGGGTATTTGAAAGATAAAAAGATGGACGAGTTGGTCCGCCGGCTCACCGAGTTGGGGGTGACCCGTTGGGTGCCTTTTATCGCCCGGCGGTCCGTGGCCCAACCCGATGCCCGGCGGAGCAGTGCCCGTTACGAACGGTGGCACAAGATTTCGTTGGAGGCGGTCAAGCAGTGCCGCCGAAGCAAGCCCCTTATTATTGAATCGCTGCTTTCGTTCGAACAAGCGCTCCAACAGGCCCAATCTTGCGATCTGAGGCTTTTTTTCTGGGAAACCGGAGGCGAAGATCTGGCTGCTCTCATAGACACGCCTGTGACGCCCAGGCGTATCTTTCTCATGGTCGGCCCGGAGGGCGGGTTTGACACGGTTGAGCATGAAGCCGCTGAAGAACATGGCTTTAAGACCGTGCATTTGGGGCCTCGCATCTTGAGGGCAGAAACCGCAGCCCTGACCGTCAGTGTCCTGGCCCAGTACCTTTTCGGCGATCTGGGACAAAATGTGCTTGACAATCCATAGAGGGGTCTACTAAAAAGGCGCTTTCCATCAAGGTGGATCACGGTTTGTGCCGAGGTAGCTCAGTCGGTAGAGCAGGGGACTGAAAATCCCCGTGTCGGCAGTTCGATTCTGTCCCTCGGCACCATAAAATCAAGGGGTTGGCAAATTAGCCAAACCCCTTGTTTTGTTTTTGGGGAAGTTTGTACAAGGATAGTACAAGGATTGTGAAACACGGGGGCCTTCCGCGATGATGCCCAAAAGCGGTCTTTTTAAAATAATCCCGGTTTGTTGGCTTGAATTATCGCCCGGGTGCCGGTAGGGTGCCCTTTAGGGACTGAAAAAACCTTCATTCTTCGATCAACTGGGGGAAAAATCCAGCAACATAAATCATTGGGGGTGAATCATGAAAAGGACCATTTGCCTTGTATTTTTCATGCTCATGATGGTTGGCAGCTGCAGCTATCGCGCGGTTGATTACAAACCTGACCTTTCAAATGTCAGTGACCCCCTCACTACGCTAAAGATGGTTGTCGAGTCTCAACCCGCGTCATACGCATATCTTATGCCCAGTAAGGTCGAAGTAGACGACGAGTGCATTCGGATCTATGAAACCAGTGACGCAACAATACTTTTTATGACTATTTATTTCAAAAATATCGGTAACTTCAACCTTTACGAGAAAAAGGATTCTTCGGTCTGGTACATTGAAATTTTGGATCTTAGCGGCACAATGATGTATAGGGTTTTTACTTTTTATGAAGACGACGCCAAAGGCTTTATGGATGCAATGGCCCTGCAGGTTGGGAAAAATGCTCGGTAAGCATACCCTCGCGCGCGCGTATAGCATCCAGAAATTCCGGCTATGTCTTTTAGGGGACTAAAAAAACGAAACCCCCAGGCCGGCATCGACCAGGGGGTTCAGGTGGTAGGTGGGTTAAGCTGATCGCGTGATGGTGACAGTTTCGGCAGGGTCCCAGGTCACGCCCTTGCGGATAAAGATCTCTCCCTTGACATTATCGCCAACAGATGCGATCTCGTATCGCGTGTAAAGATCCTCACGAACTACGTTTTTCCTCGCCCTCAACGGGGTTGCTGTTCCTACTTGGTTTGCCATCGTCTACACTCCTTTCGGTTTGGTTATTGGTTTGGCCTTTCATGACGGCCGCCTCTGCCTCGTTACAGTTCATCGCTCCCATAGGTTCCCTTTCATTCACCATGGACTTCGGCCAACACGGCCGCCCCTGAGTCAATGGGGTGTTGATCGTTCACAATCGGGCCATGATCTTGGATGAAATCATTACGCGCCTGGTAAATCGCCTTCTCGAATTCGCCTTGCAGTTCGTTTCTGGCCCTGGATGCAATACGCGGATCATCATCCAGCGTTTTTACCCCGCAGTCGTCAAGGTATCGGGGCAAATCGTTTGCGCCAAACTTCAGTACGGCACTGATGAATTCCGGGTCCTTGCCGAAATGCGTTGATCGAAGCCATTCTTTCGTCTTGCCAGTGGCAAACAACCGGGTCAGCTTGACAGCGTGCTCGATCTGTTCCCGGCTATGCTGCTTGGCTGTGGCCCGCCCAGGATGCAACAGGCGTTCGGTCTTGGCCGAATCGTCAAGTTTCTCCATTGACGGATAGTGAAGCCTCGGTCCGGTCTTGCCCTCAACCTTTGGCTTGGTCATGGTTTCATAGTTCATTGGCATTGGTTTTTCCTTTCTTTGGTTGATTGACGGCCGGCACTGGTCGGGTTTGGTAATGGGTTGGGTTTGGGTCGGCTGCCGGTATTTGGGTTTCATACGATCTCAAAAACATCCTGTTTCCTGAACACCACGGCATCGCCTCGCTTCGGGCCACCAGGCACGCCGGTTTCAACGCGGCCGGCATAGGTGCCATTGTCGCGCTGTCTGCTGGTCGCCATCGCCCAAAAGCGTGAACCGCTGTCCAGACACTCAACCGAATGAAGGTTCCCGGTCGAATACCGGCCAGCTCGCTTGCGGTCGGTCCCATGGTCGGGTCCATAGGTTCGTAGGGTTGCAGGTTCATCGTTCGGCACTCCTATTGTCGGGTCCAGTTATCCCCGGTGGTAAATATCCTTCCGATCCATCCAAGTGACGATAGATGGTCCGTTTCGGCTCAGGGTGAACATTGGCTTCCAGGGCATCCAGACGGCGAGTTATCTCTTTGAGCATGGCCCTCAGTTCGGTTATCTCGGTTTCCATGATGCGGTCCTTTCGGGCCTCGTTTTGGACTCGTTGCGGTTTTGGCCCTCTTTGTTCATGGTTTCCATGAGGTCGATGCGGGTACCCCCCATGGTATACATGTAAGTACACGCAAAAAATGAGTCTTCCGGGTTTTCGAAAAGCCCGCCATTGCTGGCTTTGTGATTTTGAAGACTCGCTTTTTGAGTACCAAAAGACTCACTTTTTGCGTGCGTATAAGACTCACTTTTTGCGTGCGAAAATTAATTAAAAATGCAATCTGCACACATCCCAATCCCTTTTTCATTGGACACCAACGGCTTGCCGCACTGTTTGCATTTAGGCGTAATGGCCCCCAGTCCCTTGCCCTGAAATCCTCGCTTTAAATCACGCTGCCGTAACCGGAATACCTTACCCTTGGTCCATGCCAGATAGTCATCAAGGAGTGCGTACACAGTCTGATCGTGTTCACCAGCGCCGCCCGCATGTTTGATCTCGATAAATCCAATTGCCAGCAGTTCATCGATGGCTCGTGGGATGCTGCCGGTGGGTATGCCGTATTTTTCTTTTAACTTCGTGTAGGGCATCTTGATTTTATCCAGATCAAGATAACGGTCGGCCCGGAAACCTTTCTTGACGGCTTTTTTATAAGCGGGGTTGATTTGCCGGGCATCCAGCATCGCAAGCAGTATCATCCGAGCATTTTTGGAAAGTGCTTGGTACGCGGCCGAATAGAATACCTTCCGTTCGATATAAATCCCGCCTTCTGGCTCATTGCCCGATTGCTTCATACTGGCCCCTTAAAGTGTGGCCGGTGTCCGTTTGGTCGCGTTTTATAAGTTCGCTTCTGAATCATGCCGTATATGCCCATTTTTTTAACTCAGCGGTCTATTTCAACGGTTCTGTCAACCGCACTTTGACGATACGGAAACAGCGGGCAATCTTTCGATGGGCAAAGTCGCACTTCGTGAGACTGATCGCACATGCACCACAAACAGTATGCCCGGATCGCCCGCCCACGTTCGACGGCATCTTGTCTGCCCTGGCCGGTTCGGTACGGATAGAGCGGGCAATCGACGTGCCCACACTCGAAAACCTCTTTCGGACTCCAATTTGAACAGATCATGCAACGCTCGCGGATCGCTCGGCGCCGGTTGATATTGACCACCTTGGGACCTTTCCGGCCCAGGATTTGAACCTTCATGGCCTATCCCTCCCGCAGTCGTTCGGACCACCAGCGTAAAAACGGATCACGGGCAACCAACAGCTTGCGCGGTCCACTTCGTACGAAAACATCGGACGGCACGCGGCCCAGGCTCTTAAGGTTCAAAAGGGTTCGCCGCCGGAAGCCGCCGCCGGTCAGCCGATCAAGTTCAGTGACAGCAAACAGCGCCGGCATTTCTGCCCGCAGCTTCATGATTGAATCATTCATCATCGGCTTTCGCCCCCTTTCCGAAAAAAGTCATCAGGTAGCCAACGGGCAAATTCAACATACCCGCTATCTTCAAGGCTTGCTGATAGGTAAGTCTGCGCCGGCCCGTTGCGACAAGTGAAAGCTGGGTTTCCGTGAGGCCCGCGCCGGCCTCGGAAAACCCTTTGAAGCCACCAAACCGCCACGTGATCGCGCCCTTGAAAACATTTGCCGGCGCTACATCCAAAAGGTGAGAATCAATGGCGCCGGTGCCCTCCCGGTAATATGCGCCCAAACTGCTGTTTTTTTGAACCATCTCAAAACCTCCATGAGTGAAAGATTATTTTAAACGTAGAAATACCAGGGGCTTTTGATGGAAGATAGAAATGGATTCAGGGGGGGTGAATCTTACGAAGTGGCGGGGATTACCAGTTGTGAGGCTTCACAAGCTGGATATAGCCATGATTGGAAATGCGCTTTGCTGTTTTGATATGGCCGTCTATTTTTTTTGTTACCCTGTAATCCACTGAATGGCTGTTTTCTTCTTTCGGATAGAGGACTTTCGCCAGTTCAGCTGGCTTCAAACCATCGGCGACCGCGTCTAAAATCCGCAGGTATTCAGCGTGATTTCCGGTGGGCTTATGTTTTGGCTTATGCTTCGGCCTCGGATGGTGCAGCCGTTGATATTGCTTGGCTACTTTTCTCAACTTCTCAATCTGCGGATCGAGGGGCATGGTGAGGTCAAGTTCGCACTTCAACGGGTGCTGCATATTCTCGGTGAAGAAAAGCTGACTCGGTTTGTCTTGCCAGGGGGGGACAAGGTTTATGATTCTCCATCGGGCTTGAATATCTACCGTTGCGGATAATGCAAGGTTCGGATCATCAGCCGCCAGGATCATCCCTCCTTCGGGGGTCTTCTCATATCCGGCCATCCACCAATCGACACAATACCGACCATCGGGCAGCTTGGCCTTTGCGCTCTCTGCTTCCCATAAAGCCTGATATTCACGACTTCGCCGTAAAAACTCCCAGGCCCGCAGCTTGGGGTTTAGGCTTTCCCAGTGGTCTGCATACTGCTTTTTGTTTCGCCAATCCATAAGACGCCTCATTTCCGGTTGGCTGCCTTCCGTTTCATCTTGATAACCTTGCCCTTTGAAGCCTTGATCTTCCTGTCTTGCTCCATGGCCTTAACCGCCTGCCGTAAATCATCATCGGCCAACTTGGAATATCGCGCGGTCATTACCGGGGTTGAATGCCCCAAAAGGCGTTGAACCTTGTAAAGATCGGCGCCGGACTGAACAAGCCGGCTTGCGTATGTGTGGCGCAGCGTGTGGAAGCTGGCCCGCATCTTGGGATTGGTAACGCCCTTATTTAAGCCGGATTCCTTCATTGCTCGGACAAAGGCCGATGGGACTTGCCCCTGGATCCTCGGGGCCTTGCCTGGATCACTCTTTGGACTCGGAAACACCAGTTCCCCAGGTTCCCCGGCAACCAGGGACTTGAAAAGCTCTTTTAGGCGCTCGGTCATGGGGACGTTGCGGTCCCGGCCGCCCTTGGTATCCAGAACGCGTATAAGGCCGTTTTCCGCGTCGATGCATCCCCAGGCAAGGAAAGCTATTTCCCCGAACCGAAGGCCAGCATCCAGGCTCACCAGGGCCATGTCATGCGCCTGTTTGCTCTTTTTCAGCAGTTCGGCCAGCAGCTTCTTTTCTTCATCGATGGTCAAATACCGTTGCCGTTCGTTGTCCACTTTGGGAAGTCTGAACGATCCCGATTTGGTAGGGCAGGGACCGTTAACAAGTCCATGGTCGAGCGCAGCGTTCCAGATCATTGTGAAGGTGCGGAAAACATATTGCTGCATCCTTGGGGACCGGCCAGCGCCGGCCAGCTTTGCCCGCACACGGTTGACATGGGATAATGCGATCTCCCGAAGTGGAATTTCCCCGACAATGGGGTTGATCCAGTTTTTGACATGTTCCTCTGCCTTGCGCGCCGTTTCCGGTTTCCATCGGGTCTTGGCATCAGGAAGGAAGGTGTCATCGAAAAATGATTGAAAGGAAACGTTCAACCGTTCATCGGCTGCCGTCTGCCGGCGTTCGGTTTCCTTTTTCCTTTCGTTCAGCTCGCGCAGTTCGGCCAAAGTGACGGGGCCTTCGCCGGTCGCCTGATTTTCCTTGATCGTTGCCAACAGGTTAAAGCACTTGGTGGGGGTCCACTTTTCAGACGCCCAGCCGATGCCCTCGGAAACAGTACGGCCTTGCCACCAGTAGACAGCCGCATAGTACCGATCAGGGACGGCGCCATGTTTCCGGGTCGGATGCTCTCGGTAGCGGATACCCCCCTTGCCATCGGCATTTTTAAGGGCTTTCCAGGTTCCCATGATCGGCCCCCCTTTCGGTTCCAGTACAAGGACTGTACAAGGATATGGGTTGACAAAGGCTTAATTCCAGTGAATACCTGTGAATATAAAATAGGATAAATATCAAGTGAAGTCAAGCGGTTTGTGTATATTCTATGTTTTTGTGTGAATGCCTGTGAATTCAATATGTTGGGGACTGAAAATCCCCGTGTCGGCAGTTCGATTCTGTCCCTCGGCACCATAAAATCAAGGGGTTGGCAAATTAGCCAAACCCCTTGTTTTGTTTTTGGGGAATTTGCACGACTCCTGTACGACATTTCGAAGATCTAACAGCGTCCTTGTCGCAGTCAAAAAGCGGCCTTTTCCAAGGAGGGGGGCAGGATCCATCGTCTGGATCCTGCCCCGGCAGGTAGGAGGAAGCAGAACGGTTTGGTTTTCTCGATCAGCTTCGGCGACAATATAGCAAGTCAAGATGACCCCACCATGACCGCAAGATGATCATATAGTAATGTTTTCAAGGGCATTTATTGACAGCCAACGGGAGCTACTGGTATGGTGGTTTTCAGATTCTTTCCTCCTGCAGCTCATGCACCAGACCACGGGAAACTATCCCTGGCAACTTCCGATGCTGGTCTCTTTGGCCGCTGTGCCATTCACGCCCCCACTCAAAAAATGCCATGCTTCGGGATCTTGATTTTCGACTGAGCTGTATTCAAATTCATGGGTATTTGTTGATTTCACAACCGGCTAGCTGTTTTCGACAATACTTGGATGGCTGATTTCCAGTTCTGACCTCCTTGGCAACCAGACCGCTGCACGGGTCGAAGCGGCTGCCGCGAAGGGTGTCGCTTCCATCCACGGGCCCCAAGAATTTCAAACAGAAGGGAGAGTGCTATGGCTATCGAAGTGATCATCAGACGACGTTTCGTCAAGGATAAGGAAGCAGCGCTGGCCCCGATGGTTGTTCGTCTTCGTTCGCTCGCCCTGGTCCAGCCGGGCTACATCTCCGGCGAGACGCTTAAATGTATCGATCCAAGCGGTGATGACGAGTACCTGGTCAGAAGCACGTGGAGATCTGTGGAGGATTGGAAAAACTGGCTTAACAGTGAAGCCCGGCGAGCGATCCAGAAGGAAATTGATGCCATCACCGGGGTGGAGACCGAATACCGAATCTATGAACCCTTAGTCAGCGGTATTATGCCCGCGTATGTGAAGCCGGAGGCATGTTGACGATCAATATAAGGGGGGCAGTTTCTTAGACAGCTTCTGGATGCCGGCGTTCGCCGGTATGACGCCTCTGGGACTTTTCACGAGACCATCAATTGGCCGCAAGCGGCAGGTAGATCGCCACGCGAGTACCATTTCCGGGCTTCGAGTCTACGTTGATCCACCCGTTGTGGTTTTTGATGATGCCGAAGACTGCCGCCATGCTGAGGCCGCGCCCTTCAAATTTGGTGGAAAAGAAGGGTTCGAAGATTCGGCGCATCGTTTCTTTGTCCATGCCTCGCCCGTTATCTTCAATTTCAAGACACAGGAAAGAGCCGCAACGGGCGCCCTCGTCGATTTGGCTGCCGTCGATGGCGAAGCCGCGAGCGGTTATAATCCCCGTTGCGGCGATGGCCTCGACGGCATTTTCAACCACGGCCAGAATGACCATTCGCAGTTGAATGGTATCCACTCGAACCGAAATCGATTCATCCGCCAATTCGAGTGAAAAGGTCACCGAACTTTTCATCATCCGTTGAATGGCGGGCTGAGCCTCTTGCAAAAGCTCCTTGAGCGTTACGATACGGGTCATGGATTTGCCGCCCTGAGCATACGCCAGGAGATTGTTGGTTAAATAGCGCATGCGCTCGGCCACCGGATGAATGCGTTCGATGTAGCCTGCGGTTTTGGATTCCTTATCGATACTCATGGATGCCAGATCAAGATAACCGATCAATGAAGTCAAAGCATTGTTGAACTGGTGGGCAATACCGCCGGCCAGCTTGGCGATTGCCTCCATGTTCTGGGTTTGCAGGATTTGCTTTTCATACATGACCAGGCGCTGGGTTTTTTCCTCAATCATTGCTTCCAGTTCGCGTTTCTGCCGTGTCAGCATGCTGGAGTATTCCAAGCTTTCAATGGAATTGGCGGCATTGCGAAGGATGATCGACAACATTTCCAGAGAGGTGTCCGGTAGCCTTCCCTCTTTTTCCGGAAATACGCCAATGAACAACCCTCTGATTCGGGAGCAGGTGGACAGCACGTGCAGAAAAAGGTGTCGGTTGCTGTGGTTCGAAAACAGTGTGATGCCTCGCCGTTCGCGGATCGCCCAAGCCACGCTGCCATTTTCGATCAGGCAATTTAATTCAATTTCAATGCTATTCTCTGTATCGATGGGGGTGCAGGCCGCCAATTTCAGGTCCGCCGTATCCTCAACGACCAGATAGAGGGCACGGGTTTCGAACTCGATCAGCCGTTCGATCCGCTCCAGCGCAATTTCCACCACCATCTGGGCCGAGCACTGGCCGCTGACTTCCTTTTGAAAATCTCCCAGGGACAGCGCCAGTTCGATGGCATGATGGATGAACTGGCGGCTTCTTTCATCCCCATTTGCATGTTTGATTTGATTCTCATGGATATGGGTCGCGTCCAGCATCGCTCTCAGCCTTCGAAAACCGTCTTGAGGGGGGCCAGTTGAAGGGTGGCCTGGCGAACCAACGCAGGTATGGCGCAGGCCGAAATGCCGATCCCATCGAGTACGGAATAATCGAAACAGGGGATCGACCGTTCTCCACTGTTGCCGATACCTATTCCGTGAACCAAGAGATCGGCCAACTGGATAATGCCGGCCTTGGTTGGATCCGGTGATTTGGCTGGTGTGTGGTGGTGCACGATGTTGGCCGCGAGCTCGTCCGGCAACCGCCATTTCCTGATCAGATAGCGTCCGATATGGGTATGGTTCAATCCGATGATCTCTCTTTCGGCGTGGTAAAGACAGCAGTCTGATGAGCGGGCCGAATGAATCGCTTCGCGGGCATGGTCAGGGTAGTATTTAAATACGATCAGTTTGCCAATGTCGTGCAACAACCCAGACACGAACAACTGTTCCGTATCCTTTATATTTTTCAGGGCGGCCAGAATACGGGCCACGATGCCGCATGCCAGGCTGTGGCGGGTGAAGTCCTGCACATCTAAAAATTCCCGGGGAATATCCTTAAATGCATTCATGACACAGATGCCCAGTGCGATCCCGGAAATTTGTTTGGTGCCGATGATCGTTACGGCTCTGGATATGCGATCGATTTTGGATGGAAACCCATAGAACGCGGAGTTGACAATTTTGAGAAGAACAGCCGACAAGCTGGGGCTTTTGTTGACGACACGGGCCACGTCATTCGATGTGGAAAGCTCGTCTGCAATGACGTCGCTGAGTTCCTTTACGATAACGGGCGCCTCCGGCAGTTTTTCATCGATTTTCCGGATGTATCCGCCGATATCCTTTGGCCTGCCCGGCATCGCTTGGGCATGTGTTTTCTGATGAATCGGCGTCGGAGATGGGGTGTATGCGCCCCGCAGGCGATAGGCCACGGATGATTGATAAATTTCTCTGATGATTTTGTGATTAAGATCCAGATGCTTGAACACGGCGTCGACGGCATGTTGCACTTGCTGCCGCTTTTCCGGATCCTCAACCGGCAATTCACAGGCTTTGTGTTTAACGGTGCCGATAATATTGACTTCGTTCACGCCCCAGATTTTGAGAACGCGGATGTGTCGCGAGACGATTTTTTGCCCCCTGGATAGTAGTAAACGGGTGTTGATATCGAGTACATCCTCACTCAATACCATGCCCGGTTCCAATTCATCGACTGCGATGCTCGCCATATAAGGGCCTATTATCGATATCTTGTCGTGCCCATGCCAGTTTCCAGGACAACCGATTCAACTCCCTGCTATTGTCTCATTATCGGTTCAGTTGAATGAAACTTGAAAAGAAAGATTCGGGTGTGTGTTTTTTGTTATTGTCATGATTTGTGAGGATAGGTAGGGTTGAAAATGATGAGCGCGGAATATGACCGGAGTGTATAATAAACCTATCAGGATCTTGAATGTTGGCCTCACGGAAAATGGAAAATTCCCGTCCGCTATATAACAGTCGCATATTTCAAAGCTTTATCGATTACTTGCGCATGGCCCATCCCGATCTCAACAGTAGGGAGTTTCTTGATTATGCCGGTATCACGCCAGAGGAGTTGGCGGACGCCGCTCATTGGTTCACCCAGGAACAAGCGGATCGGTTCTATCAAATCATTGCCGAAAAATCGGGTGACGAGGATATCGCCCGTAAAGCGGGCCGATTCAGCGCTTCGTCCGCCGGCATGGCCTCGTTTCAACACTATGTGATCGGACTGTTGAATACCGAAACCGCCCTGCTCTCCATGGCGAAAATATTTCCTCTGTTCACAAAGGGGGCAACCGTCAAGGCGAAACGGTTGGCCCCTGGAAAAATCGAAATTGTTTCCACGCCCAAGCCCGACGTCGATGAAAAGCCCTATCAGTGTGAGAATCGCATGGGCAGCATCGAGGCCCTGCAGAAGTTGTTCACCAATGCGTATGGCCATATCGAACATCCATCCTGTTTTCATAAGGGCGACGAGGCGTGCCACTA
>Ga0209164_1001525_pt1 | contig 29284 bp, 27 predicted proteins | sample MTBNYHSulfiMetaG_FD_187458 | JGI IMG/M metagenome (GOLD analysis project Ga0209164, IMG submission 187458) | Enrichment culture microbial communities from rom New York Harbor, USA that are MTBE-degrading - MTBE-NYH (New York Harbor Sulfidogenic)... | ecosystem: Environmental > Aquatic > Marine >... | reverse complement strand
GGCGATGCGCACCGCGCGCTCCCGGAACTCGGGCGGGTACTTCGAAGCTCGCATAGGACACGACTCCTTCCCTCCAGGATTCATGGAATCCTAGCCAAGGAGCCTCCGTCAAACCCGGGGCGTTCCAGAAGGAGGCGATGTACTACGCTGAACAAGCGCGCAATGAGATGGCAATGAGCCGAAACCAATAGCCTCCATCAAACCCGGCGCGCTGCAGTTCGTCTGTCCATGACCCCATCCTCTCAAACGATGGAGTCTCCGGGAATCCCGGGGCGATTCATCCGAACGGAATCTCCCTAAGACAGCTTCGACCTTGCGGGTCTCCTAAAGGATCTCGTTCATCGAGCCCGAGCGGTAACCGTCCAGATCGATTGAAGCGTAGTGGAATCCGGCGCCATGCACGGCACGCGAGATCTCTTCCCGAGATGCCCACGCGAATTCGAGTTCGGATGGCACCACTTCTATACGTGCGACCTCCCCATGAGACCGAACGCGGAACTGCAGAAGTCCGAGGCTTCGAAGGGATTCCTCAGCCTCGGAAAGGCGTCTGAGGCCTTCTGGGGTAATAGGCTCATTGTAGGGGAAACGAGACCCCAGACACGCCATTGCCGGCTTATCCGCGTTGGGGAGAGCGAACTCGTGTGCGAGCTCGCGGATTTCGGATTTCGTGAGACCAACATCGGCCAGAGGGCTGATGACGCCGAGCTCCTGAGCAGCCTGCCGTCCTGGGCGGTAGTCGTTGAGGTCGTCGGCGTTGCTGCCGTCAGCGACGCACGACAGCCCTTCTGCCGCGGCCACCCGCTGCAGCAAGCCAAATAGTTCGCCCTTACAGTGATAGCACCTGTCGGGTCCGTTCGCGGTGTAGTTCGGATCCGCGAGTTCTTCTGTTTCGACTTCGATGAGCTCGAATCCCAACTGGGCTGCGAGTTCACGAGCGGTCACGATCTCGGAGTCCGGATACGTATCTGAGTTGGCGAGGACCGCAGTGAAGCGATCGCCCAGCTCCGCATGCGCGGCATAGGCAAGGAGGGTGGAATCGATGCCCCCTGAGAACGCAACCAGCACGCTGTCGAGAGTGGCAAGTCGTGTCAGCAAAGCTTCATACTTCTCGGTTGCCGTCATTCCTGATCGTCCTTTCATGAGTGTTGCGGTCGAGATTCAGTCTCTATTGATCCAGTGCGGAACACGCCAACCGTTACCAAGGCCGACTGGCTTACCGGGGCGATTCGTCATCCTCGTCCTCGTCGGCTTGGCGTGCGTACTGCTGCGCGATTTCACGCGCTACTTCGTCGAACGGGCGTCCGGTTCGCCGTGTGATCCGGGCCACGTCACTGTGCTCCGGTCGCACGCGCCCCGCGCCCACTTTGACGTGGGCAAGTCCCCATGGCGTCTGCACACCGTGCACCGCTCGCTCGGCCACAAGCCGGTCGGTCGACAGGAACCGCACTCCAAGCGAGCCTGTGAGGTCGACGATCCGGCGCGCGAAGCTCTCTGCCGACGCAGGCTCGGTAAGGACCGACAGCATGACTGCGGCGCGGCCCTTCTTCATGACGATTGGCGTCTGCCACACATCGAGTGCCCCTTCGCCGAGAAGTTCCTCGGCCACAAACGCAAGCTGCTCGGCTGTCAAATGGTCAATGTTCGTTTCGATGACGACAGCCTGGTCCCGCGCCGTCTCGGCTGAGGCGCCGCCTTCCATCGGTCTACCGACGAGAAGCCGACATACGTTCACCGAGCCTATATCCCGGGTACCACTGCCAAAGCCCTGCGCGATCACATGCATTGGCGGAACGGGGCCAAAGGCGGCTACGAGCGTACCGACCAGCGTGGCTCCGGTCGGCGTCGTCATCTCGCCTCCAGCCGACCCGCTCACGACAGGGATCCGTTCTTCGGCAGCGAGCAACTCAGCCGTGGCGGGAGCGGGGACCGGCAGCGTGCCGTGTGAGGTCTCCACCGTACCCCAGCCAACTGCGATCGGTGTCGAGATGAGTCGCTCAATACCGAGAGCGTGAAGCCCCGCGCACACTCCGACCACGTCGGTGATCGAGTCGATTGCGCCGACCTCATGGAAATGGACGCTGTCGGGGGTCTTTCCGTGCACATGCGCTTCGGCTACGGCGAGCGCCTCGAAGGCGCGCAGCGCCGGGGCGCGTACGGCTTCGTCGAGGTCGGAGTCTTGCAGCAACGAGCGTACGTCGGTCCAGGTGCGCGAATGCGGCTGGCCCTCGGCGACAACGCGGACACCGATCGCGCCGATGCCGTACGATGCCGTACGTTCCACATGCACACGCGCCTCAGGAGCCAGCTTGGCGACGAGAGCCTGCAGGTCGGCTGCCGTGAATCCCGGTCGGCCCTGCTCGGCCAGACGCGTACCGACGTCGAGAATAGCCCCCAGGAACTTGTCGCCAGAAACGCCGCTCGAGCAGTCGAGATGACCGATCATGACGCCGCACACTCTTCAGAGAAGCGCTGGGGAGGGCAGTTCACGCGCGTCGCGAGAACTGCGGCCCCGAAGCCGTTGTCGATGTTGACCACGCCGATCCCGGCAGCGCATGAGTTCAGCATCGTGAGCAGTGCCGAGAACCCACTGAGGTTCGCGCCGTATCCGACGCTGGTCGGCACAGCGATCACGGGAACGTCCACGAGGCCAGCGACCACGGATGGCAGTGCGCCCTCCATCCCCGCAACGGCGATGATCACCCGTGCCGAGCGCAGCGTGTCGGTGTGCGCGAGCAAGCGGTGTACACCAGCGACACCAACGTCGTAAAGGCGAGTAACGCGCGAACCCATCGTTTCGGCCGTTATCGCCGCTTCTTCGGCAACCGGGATGTCGGCCGTTCCGCCCGACGCTACCACGACGTGACCGACGCGCGGTGGTTCGGCTCGCCGGTCGAGGACTATGACTCTGGCCTCTTCATGCCACTCTGCCGTGGGCGCGATTTCCTGAACTGCGCTGACATGCTCGATGGTAGCCCTCGTTGCGAGCAGCACGTCGCCCCTGTTGAGTATCTCGCGCGAGATGGCTTGGACCTGTAGCGGAGTCTTCCCCTGGCAGAATACCACCTCGGCAAAGCCGGTTCTTTCAGCGCGATCATGGTCGATTCGCGCGTCGACCCGACTACTGCCCGGGCAGGAGAGGACCTCGGTGTAGGGCGCAGCCGAAACGCGGAGTGCGGCGGCGTTTGGAGACACCCTGCCATCCGCAACCGCTTCCAGAAGCTCGATGATTTCGTCGGGACGCAATTGACTCTCCTCACGCGGGGGGGAAGGGGCTACGAAGCAACGGCTGTGGGCGTCGCCGTACAAGAGAGATTCACATCCACGTGTCCACCTACGACACAAGTGTGTGCAGCGCATCCCTTCGACGAAATACGACAGCTGGTGTCGTCGGCCAGTGCCAAGAATGTGCAGCGAGATTCATGAGCCATGACCTTGTGACCAGCGTACGTTCCGCCGGTATCACCAACATATCTTGTTCCAGACTCAGACTACCCGCCAGGTAGGCCGCGCATGACTAGGACCTCATCACCATCTGAGAGAACCGTGTCAAGATCAGCCATCTGTTTGTTCACAAAGATCGTTGCAGCACTGAGTATATTGTCGTGAGTACCGAGGTCCTTCCCAAGATCTCCAAGCAAGTCGGCAATCTTGGAACCGGAATCCAACTCAACAGACTGCACGCCGGGCTCTGCGAGGGTTGCTGCAAGTCCCAACAGCTTCACGCTAAGTATCATATGCTATCACCTTGCCTCTAGCTCTAGGACAGTGCCTCTTCTATGGCCTCTTCCAGAACCTCTAGATACCGCTCGAACGAGGTCCCCTGGTAGTTCAGAATACGCTGTGCTTCCTCGGTGTCATACCAATCAGAATAGACAGGAGCCTCGGGATACTCGACATCTTCGATCGGGTAATCGAGAACCTTCAGGAATCTCGCCGCAAATTCCTTGCCAAACATCTGCCAGCTCTTTCCACCAGCAATGATCAGAATCTTGTTCGTAGCTTCTGAGTTCTCCACCGCAGCAGCAAGGGCCCCTACCACATCCGCTCTGTAGACGAACTCCACGCGTTGTTCTGCGACGAATGGCCAAGCTGGAGGATCCATGAGAGCAGCCAGCATCACCCCGGAGACTCTGAGAATGGTATATGGGATACCCGCCGCCAAGACGTAGCCTTCTGCCTCGACTTTCGACTCACTATAGATGCTGTTCGGCCGTTGTGGCGTGGTCGAAGTGACGGGCGGAACCTCTGCCGTCGTATCGCCATAGCTGGCAACCGTCGACGAGAAGATCAAACGAGTGCGACCACCGTTGGCCGCAATCGCATCTACCAAGTTCTTCGTGCCCAGCGAATTGACCGCAAAAGTCTTCTCGCGATTTCCTTCGCTGGCCGGAGGCAACATGGCCGCCAGATGAACAACGATGTCCACGTCCTTGAGAGCGGCACTTACCGATTCAGGATCAGTGATGTCACCTCTGATGGCCTGAATGCCGTTCTTCTCCAGTTCACTGAAGTCTGCCACTGGGATGTCAAACGCCACAACGCTATAGCCCCTTGTCACAAAGGACAGAGCGAGTTCCCTACCTATGCTACCTGCGCCCCCAGTAATCAAAAGCCTCTCCATTGGAAGTCTCCGTCCCTCTCGTCAAGTGTCACGTCACCGCTGTGAAGTGGTTCACAGATGTAAGGGTCCCGTCCACAGCGGAACGGGACCCTTATCCAGAGCAATTACGTACTAGTTGCCAGCCGCTTCAGGATAGAAATCCCTGATGACTTCCTCCACGTGGCCCATTCTCTTCAGACTCTCAAGAGTTGGAATCCCTGTTTCCGGGTCATAGCCGGTCCAGGCGAACCAGTTGCGGTCCAACATACTGGTATCGACTTCCACGCCGGCGAGCGGACCTTCAGTCAGTCCGCCTTTGCCGCGATCCGACATATCAAAGTCAGCGGGCTTGAGTCCTTCGCGCAAATTGAAGGCGTGACGCATAGTGAAGACGCGCACCCCTGTGTTGAAGATATCTTGCGACTTGTGAGTCCGGCCCGTAATCGCCTCAAGGAGCGGACCAGTCATGCCTTGGCCGACGATGCCCAAGAACAAACAGAATCCGGCGGCGTCAGACGTCGAACCGTCTGCGGTCAGCTTCACGTCTAGATACCCCGTGGCGTTATAGTCGTACTTGTTACCGATAGGAGCACCCATCATTTGCGGCATACCGAGTCCGTGCTTCACATGACGTCCCGGCGTCGGGTCGAGTCGGTAGGTCCTGGTGAAGCCGGGCGCAAACCTTGGATCGTGCATCGGCAACTCAATACCCGATGCAGTCACCAGACACTCCGCACCTTTGCCCAACTTCTCAGCAGCGTATGCTGAGCCGTTCATCAGGACTGCCCCGCAGCCTTCTCCGGCTGCCATCTTTTCCAGCAGAGCGATGGTTGCTTCGCCATTGCCCCAAGTCAGGTCAATCCCATCGAGGTCTTCCTTGGTGAGGATGCCCTTCTCGTAGCATTCCATGGCCCAAGCGATCGTAGCGCCGGCAGAAATGGTATCGAACCCAGCGCGGTTACAGACCTCATTGGCCTTGAATATGACATCTTCCTCGGAATTCAGTATCAAGCAGCCGAATGACGCCGCTGTTTCGTACTCGGGGCGTTCGGTCTCCGCCAGAGGCCAGCGGCCTCCTGTCTTCTCATATTCGGCCCCGCAGCCCAACGGGCACTGCGCACAGGCATACTTCTTCGTCTTGTACTTAGAATCGAACGTCGTGGCGGCCAGCTGGTTCGCTTTCTCTTCGCCAATGTCGACTATTCCGGCGCCCTTCCAGTTCTTGACCGGTGAATCACCGCTCAAAGCTGAGGCTCCAGTTCCCACCCCGGTACCATACTCGCCAAACCCTTGGGCAAACGGGTTCTCCTTCATGCCCGCGACCAACTGCTTGTTGAGCTCGGTGACCATCTCGGGGTTGGCCACAGACACTGTGCCTGTACCCCTCACAGCAATCGCCTTCAAATTCTTAGAACCCATCACGGCACCGGAGCCGCCACGAGCTGCTGCGCGGTGACCATCATTCATGATGGCTGAAATAAGGGACAGTTTCTCCCCTGGAGGTCCGATGCAGGCGACACGTACTTTCGGCTCTCCCGTTTCCACCTTGAGAGCCTCCCATGTTTCTTTGACGTCTTTGCCCATCAGATCGGCGGCATCTCTGATCTCGACTTTCCCGTCGTTGATCCAGAGATACACGGGCTTCTTTGCGACGCCCGAGATGAAGATCGCGTCGTAGCCAGCCTTCTTGATTTCAGGTCCAATGTAGCCGCCCGAGCTGGCGTCATTGAAGCCACCGGTCACAGGTGACTTGCACACCACGGTGTACCGACCGCCGAAGGATGCCTTCGTGGCAGTCGCGGGACCTGTGACGAAACCCAATACGTTATCCGGTCCTAGCGGATCAGCCTTTGCCGGTATCATTTCGTACAGGACCTTCGCTCCAATTCCGTAGCCTCCGAGGAAGTTTGTTGCCAGTTCCTCATCAAGCTCTTTCTCTTCCCATGTGCCCTTTGTCAAATCTACAAAGAGCATTTTCCCACAGAATCCGTCTAACATAGTGGATCCCCCTTCATTATCAGATCAGCTTGACAGCACACTCCAGTTACCCGCTCATTCGCTGCTAGTCAACAACCTCGAAGCCCTCTAGTCCTCGTCGTCGAGAATGGAAATGGTGCCCACTTTGCCTGTCGGCCTGAAGTGCAGTTCGGTGAGCGGCACGGCTGGCACGTTGCGGGCGTAGCACCCACAATCGTAGTCCTGCATCGAGCCAACCTCTCTGTTGACGTCATACCACGTATTCTCCGGGGTATACGGCGCGAACCAGAAGTCGGTATCGGGTCCTGGCTCCGACTCAACGAGCACGTACTCCGTCGTGCCAAGGCCGTTGTACGCACCCGAATTCACCTGTGCCCACTGGCTAATACTGGCAAAGCTGGAACAGTTTGTGAACCTTTCAGTGTTGGGCTCCATGAAACCGGCCTCCTCGGCCTGGGAGTTAGGCATACCGTTCAGTGCCTCGGTGGCCTCCAGGCATGCCATGTCGAGCGCAACAGGGTCTTTCGATGCAAACACGCCCACATTCGGCACCAAGGGCTTGTCGTGCCAGCTGACACAGTCACACCAAGGAGATATGTCCATCGCATAAGATACGTAGAGCATATTCTCTGCGCCGATAGCGTTGATATAGGCAGAAGCGGCATCGACCATGGCTACCGGCCAAGTAGCCAAGATTTCAGGGTTGAAGGCCAACAACCCCCCAAAGAGACCGCCGGTGAAGCAGGTGCCGCACTGACGGCATTTCTCATCTGCCCAATGCAAACCCTCCAAGTCGTACTCGAAAGCGTGGAAGGGACAACTACTTACTAGGCTATCAACCGGGTTCGGGTGTGGTAGTTTGGCATGCTCTGCGGCTGCCTCCTGGTTGAGAGTCCAAAGCTTACGACCGTAAATGGGGTGGTTCAGGAAGTGCGTTGAGACCTTGCCTCTCTTGGAGCCCATGCCGATTCCGACATTCTTGAGCGCTCCACCGTACACCCCCATTGGGTGACCCTTGAAGTGTGTAACGACAATACAGGCGTCCAGGTCGAGGAACTTCTTGCCGATGAACGAGTAGTCCATGTACACGCCATTGGGGCAGGGTACCTTTACGTCATCCATTCCGAACTCGCCGTCGGCGATCCAGACCGGGCACCCCATTGTCTCCTCGTTGAAGCCGTGTCGTGATACGCAACGCAGGTGATCGGCCTCTGTGGCGCGACCTGAGAACTCATTCATGGGCAGACCCAAGGAGCCGTCGATGACAACCGGGTTGCCACCCAACCTCTGGATTTCTTCGACGATCGACTTGATCCACTGGGGACGCAGGTTCAGGGAGTTGCCGTATTCTCCCATGTGGCATTTGATTCCTACCGTGTCCCCCTTCTTGAACAGCCCTTCGATCCCGATGTCTCTTAGAAGTTTGACCGCCTTAAACGGAGTACTCTCCGCCAGACTGTTTGCCCGGTCGTTCATGAAGTACACTTTTGATGCCATGTTGTATCCGCCCTTTCCAGATCCGCATACACATACTCTCAGTCCTACTTGTCGCCTTGGACTCAGGTGACAATTGCAGCTTTGGAGGCGACCTTCTTACCCAGGGTCTCGGTTTGGAAGAACAAATCCCTGGCAGCGTCCTTAGCAGCTGATGGATCGCCAAGGCTCTCTTTGAGTAGATTGGCCGCGGCTAGAGATACGTTGGCCAAATCAGTCCCCTCTTTCGAGCGCAGCCACACCTTGCTTCGGCACTTCTTTACCCAAACCAAACTCGTTCCAACGTAATTCTCCAGAGCAGCAACATCGTCAGCCGTATAGCTGCCCTTGTTCTGCTCCAGTTCTTTGACGATGCCCCTAATCACCTCATATGTTTCACTAACGACATCACGACCATCTGCCATGCCTACTCCTTTCTTCCTAGCCTAACAGCGATGACGTTCATCCTGCGGCACATTCGCTGAACGAATCCTGAATATCTCCAGCATCCCCCAGCCCCTCTCCGATCAACACGATTACAGTCTCTCTCGTCTCTCCGGGCTTCCATAGACTGTCGGCCTTTGAGTGGAAGCTCTTTCTGACTGACTGAAACTCAAACCGGTAATCACTGTCATCGCCTGCGAAATAGAAGAATCCCTTGCCGCGGAGAATCTTCGTCCCTTGCGTTGAAAACAACTTGGCTATCCAGGTGTTGACCTTCTCTTTGTCCATGGCGCGACGCTCGGTAAGTACTATGCTTGAAATATCCGACAATCCATTCACCTTCTCTTCTTCCCGTGGTTGATCGAGCATCCAGCGCAATTGGTCAAATTGGCTCACGTCAAGTACCTTTGCAAGCTCGACTTGGCAGTACGTCGTTGGATATATCTGTGCCACAGGGTTTATCTGCCTAATCTTGCTCACCAGATTACTCTGAGCATCTTCGCTTGCCAGATCGATCTTGTTCATCACGATAACGTCAGCACAGGCAACCTGTTCTCGTGCCACACGGTATTCATCAAGATTGAGATGCCCATACTCAGCATCTATCACGGTGATATAGCTGCCAAGGCGGTAGAAAGAGCGCAGCTTGTACAGAAAGAACAATTGCACCAATCCCTCGGCAGTATCAAGCCCACTTGCCTCAAGGACCAAATTATCGAATCCACTGGACTTGTCGTGGACCAAACGAATCAGAAAGTCATAGAGCACCAATTGGGGATCGTGATGCATGGTAATTCCAGGAAAGACGTGGATCCTGTCCTTTGCCAAGTCAATCAGCTTGTCATCGACAGCGACAGCCCCGTATTCGCGCACAACTACGTCTGTCCTACGGTCAGCTGACTCCGACAAGATGTGATTTACCATGGTCGTCTTCCCTGCGCCAAGAAACCCGCCAATCACTGTCGCGGGTATCTTGACCCCAACTTCTTCGTCGTGACTATGGTTGTGATGCGCCGACACATTGCCTCCCTTGCCCTCAAGTCCTTCGCCATCAACGATCTGTTGCCAAGGCAACACGTGTGCAACAATGCCACTTCGCTTCCCACGTGCCCGAATTCGACTCTTCGCATAGCATCTTCCTACAGAGCCCATCATGCGTCAACGCTAACGACTCTGCAGCGCGCCGAGTAATTTGCCTGCCCCACATTACCGACCATGCCGCTAACCGACGCCACGTTCACGATGACCCCGGAATGCTGCCGTATAAGATACTGACCAGCCGCTCGAGTAACGTTGAACACGCCGGTCAGGTCGGTGGCGATGACAGCATTCCAATCCGCATCGGACATACGGCAGATGAGGCCGTCACGAACGATCCCGGCATTGTTGACCACAATGTCAAGACCGCCTAGGACGTCAATGGTGTCTCGGATGAGCGCTGCGCACGCGCCGACGTCGCTTACGTCGGCTCGCAGGGCAATCGCGTGTCCACCTCGGATCTTGATTCCCGCAACAACCTCGGCGGCCTCAGTGCAAGATTGAGCGTAGTTCACAACGACCGACGCGCCGCGGGGCCGCCAAACCCTCGGCGATGGCGGCTCCGATGCCGCGAGACGCTCCGGTCACGACGGCCACCTTGCCTGACAGGTCTGACATTTCGAGCCACCTCCCGCAAGCAGTCGTGTATCTGTGAGATGGGCATGGGAAAATCAACCTCGCGGGCTCTTCGCTGCTTGCCAACATCGAGCGACGCTCCCCAGGGCGACGGGGCTTCTAAGCGATGACGAACACCGAATTGAGAAACGAGAAGCCGTATACGAGCGGCAGGATGCCCAGGGCCAACACAAGAACCGCCAGCACGATTGCGGCGGCTTCGGCACCCAAATCGGGCGCTCCGTCAGCCGCACGATCCGCACCAACCGAGAGCGCCGGCAGGTGCACCGGTTCATCCAGATACATCGACTTGATCACTCCGCCGTAGTACCCGAAGGACACTACAGATCCGATGAGGCCGATCACGACGAGCCAGACACTGCCCACACTCACGGCGTCAACGAAGACCCCGAACTTGCCCCAGAACCCGGCGGTCAGCGGGATACCGGTAAGTGAAAGAAGGCTCACGGTCATGGCGGCGGAAAGGGCCGGCCGTTTGCGGGCGAGTCCAGCGAGTCCCGAGACCCCACCGTCCCATGCCGGCAGAACCGCGCGAACCGCCTGCGCACCCATGAAGGCTGCGGATGCAGCGAGCGCGTACGTAACGCCAGCGACAATCACGGCAAGACCCGTGCGGCTGGCGGGAGCAAGAAGGAAGGCTGCCGCAACGCCGATGAGGACATAGCCCACCTGCGCGATCCCCGAGTACGCGAGCATGCGAGTGAACGCGAGCTGCCGGAGTGCGCCGAAGTTGCCAAAGATGATCGACGCGGTCGCTAGCAGTGCAAACAGCATGAACCCGGTGGTAGCGAATCCCTTCGCAGAGAAGCCCACCAGTGGCATGACCACCATGAGCGACCCGAGGATTGCGATCTTGGGCGCTGTGGCCAAGAAGGATGTCGTCGATGGCGTGGTCGTCTCGTAGGCGTCAAGCGCCCAAGAGTGGAACGGGAACGCACCCAGCTTGAAGGCGTACGTCACGATCAGCAGTGCTAGGGCGAGAAGCGCGGGGCGCCCGGACGACGCACCAACACTCGCGGAGATGTCGCCCAGAAGGAGACTCCCGCCAAACAAGCCGTAGAGGATAGACAGCGCGTACAGCACAAGGCCCGTTGTGGCTGCTCCTTGGATGAAGTACTTCATCGCCGCCTCGTCGGTACGACGCTGGCGTCCGACGGACACGAGCGCGTAGCTGGTGACCCCAACAGCCTCGAGCGCGATGATGATGATCAGAACATCGCGCGATGAGATCAGTAGCGACGCCGCGACGGCTAGCAGCCCGGTGAGCGCGGCTATCTGACCACCAGCGGGAATCTCCACGTTGCGCATGCTACCGCCGACTAGCGTGATGGCCGCGATGAGGAACACTACGGCCGACACTGCCGAGTAGCCCACCCCGACCGCGATGTTTGCCGATCCAACCAACGTCAAGTCAAACCGAACCGCCATCCAGCCGCTGACGCCAGCCGCTGCCAACAACGACACGACCACGGATGCAATTGCGGCAACACGCTGGTCATATCCATCGAATCCGAGTGCGACTAGTACTCCTGCAGAAGCCAGCAGTAGCGGAAAGAGTGCCAGCCAAACGCTCACAGGATACCTCCTGTCACCATAGACAAGACCCGGATGGCGGGCTCGGCAATCCCAACAACCAGCTGCGGCCAGACGCCCAACGCCAGGATGCCAACGGCGAGGGGAACGACGGCGAACCATTCAGCGAGCCTGAGATCCGCGGACCCTGCGAACTCCTCGGCGACCGGTCCATGGTTGACGCGCCGGACCGCCAAGAGGTTGTAGGCCGCGGCGAACACGACGCCGATTGCGGCAAGCGCAGTCCACCAGCCGACGCTGTTCCACGACTCCAGGACCGTGGCCAACTCTCCGGGGAAACCCGATAGCCCCGGTAGACCGAGGCTCGCCAGTGCCGCGAAGGTGAAGGCACTCGCCCACGCTGGCAGCGTCTTGCCCAAGCCACCGAGCCGCGACATGTCGTAGGTTGCAGTGCGGTCGTGAAGCTGGCCGACCAGGAGGAAGAGCATGCCGGCGACTAGGCCGTGGCTGACCATGACCAGCATGGCAGCTCCGAGCGCGAGCGGTGTGCCGATGCCGATCGCCAGCACGACGAAGCCCATATGGGCAATCGACGAGAACGCCACGAGGCGTTTGAGGTCGCTTTGTGCGAACGCCACGACTGCGCCGTAGATGATGCCGATGATGCCGAGCGCGATAAGCGCCGGACGGGCCGCTTGGTAGGCCTGCGGCGCGAGCGGCATGGCAATGCGCAGAAGGCCGTATGCCCCCATCTTGGCGAGCACGCCAGACAGCATGATCGACCCTGAGGTAGGCGCCTGCGTGTACGCGTCAGGCTGCCATGAATGCAGGCCCACGACCGGGATCTTCATGAGGAATCCGATGGCAAGCAGCCAGAACACCAGTCCTTGTAGGGCCGCAGGCAAGGGAGTCGTCAGAAGCCCACTGACGAGGAAGGTGTTGCCCTGGACGATTGCGATCAGCAAACCGACGAGCATGAGCGCGCTGCCGGCAAACGTGTAGATGAAGAACTTCATCGCGGCGTGTCGGCGATTCTCGGCACCCCAGATTCCGATGAGGAAGTACATGGGAATCAATACCGCTTCCCAGAACACGTAGAAGAGCACCAGGTTCCCTGCCAGGAACACTCCACACACCGCAGCCTGCACGGCGAGCAGTAGCGCGAAGAATGCGGCAGGCGATCGATTCTCGTTGCTGCCCGCCAGTACGGCGATGATGCCGAGAAACCCGGTAAGCAGTAGCAGCGGAGCGGCGATCCCGTCGAGATCGAGCGCCCACCATTGAGTCGCACCGGCCCCTATTCCCTGGTGGACTCCCGCGCCGCCGGAGGCCACAATCGCTGCGACGACGACGCCGAGGGAAACGAGTGAGACCAGAAGCGCGATAGCGCGCGCGACGGTAACAGAGTTGCGACCAAGCAACGCAACGATCACGCTGCCGACCAGCGGAGTGAGAATTACAGCAGTAAGCACGCCCGTTACCTCCCAAACCAGCCGAGTGTCAGGTCAAGCAGTCCGGGAGTGATCGCCAGCGCGATCAACACCACCACGCCAGCGACAGCGAACGGCATATACCCTTGATAATCGCCGGTCTGCAGCCTATTGAAGAACTGACCCAGCCTTCGGGACACAACAACCGAGCCCTCGGTGATGCCGTCAAAGAGTCCGCGGTCCACGATCGCGTCTGTGCTATGCGCGACAGCCACGAACGGCCTCACGAAGAGATAGTCCGCGGCGGTGTCAGCGAAGTAGCCGGCTCGGGATGCCCGCCACACTCCGCCGAGTGTGTTCTCGAGGGCGAGGTCAGCATCCGGTCCATGTCGGTACACGAGGTAGCCCGCGACAATGCCCAAAGTGGCGACGGCGACCGAGATGCCCGCAACCGTCAGGGAAAGCGCCTCGGGCTCTCCGCCGAGCGCCTTGGCGATTGCGGCGGCGGCGAAGCCCAGCGTGGCGGCCGGAATCGCGAGAGCGACCAGCGGTAGCAACATCGAGGCGCCGCCTTCATGGGCGTGTGCAGATCCTCGATGTGAACCAAAGAAAGTGAGGACGGTCGCTCGCGTGATGTAGAACGCAGTGAACGCTGCAGCCACCGCGAGGGCGCCGAACGCAACCGGCGAGGCGATCAGAACACCGTGAAGCACCTCGTCCTTGGCGAAGAATCCGGCAAGGGGCGGTACACCCGCGAGTGCGGCCGCACCCACGACCCATGTGACGGCCGTGGTTGGCATCTTCTTGGCAAGCCCGCCCATCTCCCGCATGTCCTGAGTTCCGGATCCGTGGATGACCGATCCCGATCCGAGGAAGAGTAGCGCCTTGAAAGCGGCGTGTGCGATCAGCAGGAAGAGAGCCGCGCGCCACGCACCGGCACCCAGCGCGGCGAACATGAAGCCCAGCTGGCTGATAGTGGAGTAGGCAAGGACCTTCTTGATGTCGTTCTGGCTGACGGCGATAGTAGCCGCAGAGAGCGCGGTGAACGTACCGATGAAGAGCACCACTGTGAGCGTTGTGGGCGAAGCCGCGAAGATCGGCCAAACGCGCGCGACCAGGAACACACCTGCGGCCACCATGGTCGCGGCGTGGATCAGCGCGGAGACCGGAGTGGGGCCTTCCATCGCGTCCGGAAGCCAGGTGTGAAGCGGAAACTGCGCTGACTTGCCGGCGGCACCCACGAACAGCAGCACCCCGATGGCAGTCACAAGGCCAGCGGAGAGTCCCGGTAGCGCAGCCATGCTGCCGATATAGCTGGTCTGACCGGTGGCCCCCCACAGAATGGCAATCGCCACGAACAGGCCCACGTCACCGATGCGTGTTACAACGAACGCCTTCATCGCGGCAGCCGCAGCTGATGGCTTGTTGAACCAGAAGCCGATGAGCAGATAGCTGCACGCGCCCACGAGTTCCCATGCCACGAACAGCCCGACGAACCCGTCAGCGAGCACTAGCCCGGTCATGGACGCCGTGAAGAGCAACAGCAACGCGTAGTAACGTGCGATGCCATCCTCGCCGGCCATATAGCCGACCGAGAACATCATCACCATGAGGGCCACGAAGCCCACGACGATAAGCATCATCGCGGTGAGGGCGTCCACAGCGTATCCGATGGTGAGAGCGAAATCCCCCACCTTGATCCATGCGGTCGAAGCGGCGGCTGTCGTCGTACTGACGAACGGTGCGACTACGTCGCCTGTTTCGGAGGTGGCTCCGAGACTGGCCACGCCGATCGCCAGAACCGCGAGCGGCCCCAACATGGCGACCCAGCGCATGAAGGGCGCCAGGCGAGAGCCCCCGACCGCGACAAGAAGAGCGAGCGCCAGAGGAAGCGCTATCGCAATCCAGGGCGCACTGAGAAGAACACCCATCAGCCCTCCACCTCCGCCATCTCATCGAGACGGCCGCGCCCGCTTCGGCGGGCAACGCTCACCAACAACCCGAGACCGATGGCGGCTTCAGTCGCCGCGAGTGCCAAGATCACAAGCCCGACAGCCTCTGTCCGCGCGCCGTCCGCAACACCCGAACTCATCGCGAATGCGACAAGCTGGAGTGTCGCTGCGCCGAGCATGACTTCGATGCTGGCCAAAATACCTATCACGTCACGCCGCACCATGACCCCGTAGACCCCAAGGGAGAACAGCGCAGCGCATACAACGACAATACTCATTCCCGCTCACCCCCCGTGATTGCAAGAACCGCCACCAGACCGATGAACAGGAACCCACCAACGATTTCCAGGTGCGCCAGAAAGACGCCGAGGAACGCGTCGCCCAATGCGGCGATCCCCGGGTCTTGACCGCCTAGCGTCGTGACAGGAACGGCGCCGCTCAGGCCGAACACGAGGAGCGCAAAGAGCATTGTGGACATGACAGCAGCGCCGACAGAGTGGCGGTTCGTGAGAATCGGCTCGGTCTCCGCCGATCGGTGCACCGTCATGATGGCGATGACCATCATGACGAGCACACCGCCAACGTAGAGGAAGAGCTCTGCGACGGCCAGGAACCCCAGCCCGTAGTAGAGGTAGTACAGAGCAACCGAGGCTAGGAACATCCCCAGCCCGAGAATGAGCCTCATTACGTCGCGTGTGGACACGACAGTAATCGCTCCCGCCAAACCTGTTGAGGCGATGAGGTAGAAGATGACCTGTGAAAGCGTGATGTTCATTGCACCGCCTCTTTCTCCGGCGCGGGGGGCACCGCAACGGCTACGTCCGCACCCGTCGCGCGAGTGCCGCTTACGTCCCGCAGCATCTCGTCCTTATCGAATTTCATCAGGCCCCGGTCATAGAACGACAGCTCATACTGGCCGGAGACGCGCAGAGCGTTCGTGGGGCACTGCTCCGCGCATAGTCCACAGAAGCAACACTTCGACAGATCGAGGTCGTACTTGGTGACACAGCGCTCGCCGGGTTCGTCGGTGCGCTCAACTGTGATGCAGTAGTCCGGACAAGTGCGCGCACAGAACGTGCAGCCTACGCACACGTCGGACTCGCATCGCAGACAGCGACTGGCCTCGACCAGACCTTCTTCGACCGTGAATCCGAGTTCGACAGAGCTGAAATCCTTCGCGCGCTCCATGCCGTCGGCGAACGGCATGACCGCGCGCAGCCGCTCCGGCTCCACGATGCTCAGATCAACGGGGGCGTACTTGTCGTACGTAATCTGCGGACGCATGACGCGCCCCTCGGTGATGCTCGCACCCGATAAGAACCGATGGACGGTCGTTGCAACCTCATGGCCACTGGCAATCGCCGCGATGGCGCTTCCAGGTCCGGTCACGCACTCGCCGGCCGCAAAGACCTTGCTCACGGCCGTCGTGAACACCGAGCGATCGGTGGGCAGGTTGCCGCGCTGGTCGAGTTCGAGCCCAGTGCCGGTGACGACATCGGCCAGATCAGAGCCTTGGCCAATGGCGAACACCACAGCCTCAACTTGGACTTCCGAGAACTCGTCGGCGAAGGTCGGGTTGAACCGGCCGGTTTCGTCGAAGACGGAGAGGCACTGCTGAAGGCGCATGCCTCTGACGCGGTACTCCTCGTCGACCAACACCTCGTTGGGGCCGTTGCCGCATAGCATCGAGACGCCCTCATCCATCGCCTCTTCGATCTCCCACGGGTGAGCCGGAAGTTGCTCCGGTGATTCGAGGGAGACCAGGTAGACCGTGTCTGCGCCGACGCGCAAGGCGCAGCGCGCTACATCGACGGCCACGTTGCCGCCTCCGATCACGAGCGTCTTCTTGCCCCTCACACCGGCTTCTCCGTGGAAGTTGGCCTCCCGCAGGAAGTCCAATGCGACGTGGACACCCTCCGCATCCTGACCCTTTACGCCCGGCAGGCGACTGATTTGGAGCCCGGCGCAAATGATGATGGCGTCGTACTCGTTCATGAGCTCCTCGGTGGGAATATCCCTGCCGACCTCGGTGTTGTACTGAATCTCAACGCCCATGGTGACCAGGTCGTCCACTTCGCCGAAAAGGATGTCGCGCGGCAGCCGGTACGCCGGGATGCCGGTGTAGAGCGCCCCGCCAGGGTTGTCGTACTTCTCGAAGATCTTGACCTCGTATCCGAGCTTCACGAGGTCGTATGCCGCCGCCAGACCCGATGGGCCAGCCCCTATGATGGCGACCTTCTCGTCCCGCGTCCTGGGCAGGGGTTTGACGTGGTCGGCCTTGATAGGCACCCACTGTTCGTGAGCGACGCGGTGCAGCGGCCGAATCGCGACTGGCTCGTCGTATGAGTTGCGCTTGCACGCAGTCTCGCAGGGGTGATGGCACACGCGGCCAAGCACGCCCGGCATGATGTTGCGCTCGCGAACAAGCTGGTAGGCCTCTGCCCACCTGCCCTCAGCGGCATGGTAGTTCTGACCTCGCGCATCTACGTTCGCCGGACAACTACCTTGGCAAGGGGCCAGGTGCTGTGTCGAGTACGCGTCGGCAATCAGGCTGTTGTATTCGAGGGACGAGCCTTCCATCAGCGGGATGTCGGTGGACCCCATCAGGTGCTCGAGATGGAGTGCACCGCGCCAACGCTCGGGCATCGTCTCCTTCTCGCGCGGGTACTGGATGGTCACCGGCTTCGTGAAACCTTGCTGCACGGTGATTCCAAGACCGGCCACCAGTGACTTCCAAGCACCAAGGAATCCAGCGACTCCTCCGACGTCCTTGGCAGAGGCCGACACGAGTCCGTGGCTGGGCTTCTCTTCCATTCCAGAAGCGTTCTCAGGTGCGGTTGCTTCTTCTATAGCCACGGGATCACCAAGCCAATGATGAGTATCTGTACTAGGGCCATAGGAGTGAGCACCTTCCACGCAGTTGACATGAGTTGATCAGGGCGCATGCGTGGGAAGGTCCACTTCGCCCACATGAAGAGAACGACCAGCAAGACGGTCTTGAGAATGAGAACCAGGACGCCGAGGGCTCCGGTAAAGGGCCAGCCTGCTCCCAAGAAGATCACCGAGCCGAACAGCGTAGTCGCAACGAGCCCGCCGTACTCCGACATCATGAACATCGCCCAGCGGATTCCGCTGTAGTCCGTGAAGTAACCGCCCACGAGCTCAGAGTCACACTCGGCAAGGTCGAACGGTCCGCGGTTGAGCTCGGCAATCGACGCGATGAAGTAGACGACGAACGCGATGAATGTGAGCGGTAGCCACCAGATTCGCCACTCGGACACGAATCTCGTGGGCTGCAAGGTGCCCGCGAGCATCACGACGGACAGGACTGCAAGCGAGCGCGGAACCTCGTATGAGACCATCTGAGCCGCACCGCGAAGTCCGCCGAGCGACGCGTACGTGTTTCCCTGCGACCAGCCCGCAAGCAGAACCCCGAGGACTGAGATCGACGGTACGGCGAGGAAGAAGAGAATGCCGATCGAACTGTCGAGTGGAGCCCAACCCGCGGCGAACGGGATGACGACCAGCGATGCGATGATCGGTGTCGTCAGGAACAGCGGGGCGATGTTGAATATGCCGCGCTTCGCCTGTGTGGGATGGATGTCCTCCTTGGTGAGCAGCTTCACGAGGTCATACACGAGCTGCACGATGCCGAAGACCGGCGCAGTGTTCGGCCCGTAGCGTTTCTGAATGCGACCGGCGACCTTGCGCTCGCCCCACACGCCGAAGATGGTCCCTACGCCAACGATTATCCCGGCGCCCAGCCCGTACGCAGCACCTTGCCAGAACGCGGTCATCGGTCCACCTCCCCGAAGACGGGGTCAAATGACCCGAGGATCATGATGAGATCGGAGATCGTGTAGCCCTTGCACAGCGGACCTACGATCCCGAGGTTGGAGAATGCAGGCGAGCGCACCTTCATGCGCCAAGGGCGAACACCACCATCTGAGGCGAGGAACACGCCTAGAGTCCCCCGCGCAGACTCAAGGGTCTTGTACGTTTCGCCGACGGGCGGTGCAATCAGACGAGAGACAGCTTCGGCCTTCACGCGGCCGGGCTCCATCTGATCGAGCGCGAGCTGGATGAGGCGCACCGATTCGTAGCATTCCAACAGGCGACAGCGGGCGCGGTCAAAGACATCGCCGTTCTCTCCCACAACCACGTTGAAGCTAAACCGGTCGTACAGCGAATACGGCTCGTCGCGACGGAGATCGAAGTCCACGCCACTCGCTCGCAGGCTCGGGCCGGTCACGCTAGCATTGATCGCGTCCTCAGCTGAGAGAACCCCGACGCCCTTGGTGCGGCCTTTGGTGATCACGTTGCCGAAGAACAGGCGATCGATCTCATTGAACCGAGGAAGCGCCGCTTTGCAAAACGCGCGTACCTCGTCGATCCAAGCGTCGTCCGGAGTATCGAACGACACGCCGCCCGGACGCACGTAGTTGTACGTAAGCCGGGATCCACACAGCCGCTCGAACAAAGTGAGGACTTGCTCGCGAACCCAGAACGCATAGACGAACAGCGTAGTCGCCCCGGCGTCGTTGCCGGTCGAGCCCACCGACATCATGTGGCTCGCGATACGCTGCAGCTCGCAAGTGATGATGCGCAGGTACTCGGCGCGTTCCGGCACTACAATGCCCGCAAGGTCCTCGACCGCCTGACAATAGGCCCAGTTCGCGTACATCGAGCCCACGTAGTCAAGGCGGTCGGTCAAAGGCATGATCTGAAGGTACGTGCGGTGCTCCGCCATCTTCTCGATGCCTCGGTGCAAGTAGCCGATGACCAATTCAGCCCTCGTCACGATCTCGCCATCGAGGTGTGCGATTACGCGACAAACCCCGTGGGTCGAAGGGTGCGACGGCCCGAGATTCACAACGGTCTCGCGTACTGCGGAGCCGTCTTCATTCACGGGTACCGTGCTCGCTCCTGGTTCCAGCGGCATTCGTCACACCTCCCTAGATATAGTCGGGACGAGGGATGATGTTCTCGTCCACATAGTCTTTGCGTAGCGGCGCACCCACGAAGTCGAACGGCATCATGATTCGCCGCATATCGGGATGGTCGATGAAGTCGATGCCGAACAGGTCATAGACCTCGCGCTCGGGCCAGTCGGCACCCGTATAGAGGTCCGCCATGGACGCCACCTCCGCAGCATCTCGGGGGACATGTGTCCTGACCCAGACGCTCGCCTTCATCGGGATGGAGTGGAGGACGTAGATGATCTCGAGGTCCGCTCCACGGTCCACCGCTGTGACCATCTCAAACTGGTTGAAGCCGAGCTCTTTGAGTTTTGAGATTGTCGCGTGAACCGTCTCGGACCGAACCTTGATGAGCATGCGGTTCTTCTCGATAGAGCACAGATCGGACAACTCGGGCCAGTACCCGAGAAGCCGACTGCTCAGCTCCTCAGCCTTCACGAGCTCTCACCTCCTGTGCCGCGGACGGCTACGCCCTTCGTGGGCATGGGCAGGAGGAGTTTGTGATGGTACGTGCGCCCCGCGACGATTGACTGATTGCTGATCTTCGCTCGCAACTGAAGAACGGCATCCTGCAGGGCTTCGGGACGCGGCGGGCAGCCTGCGATGTAGACATCCACAGGCAGAAACGAGTCGACACCCGGCATGACCGAGTAGGTGTCGTGGTAGAAGATGCCGCCTGATACCGCGCAGTTCCCCATCGCGATGCACCAGCGCGGCTCCGCCATCTGCTCCCAGACGCGCAAGACGGCCGGGGCCATCTTCCGGGTGATCGTACCGGCGACAATCATCACGTCGACGGTGCGCGGATCGGCCCGTGGGAACACACCATGCCTGTCGAAGTCGAACTTCGAGAATGAGGCGGCGATGAGCTCCATGGCGCAGCAGGCCGTGCCCATGGGCTGTGACCACAGCGAGTGACCGCGAGTGAAGTCGAGCACCGCGTCTAGCGATGTGAGAATCACGCTGCCGCCGGCACTCTGCTCGAGCGACTTGCCCAAGTCATCCATCAGTGCCATGTGAGCGCTCCCTTCTTCCAACTGTAGAACAAGCCGTAGGCAAGGAAGGCGGCGAAGGCGCCCGCCTCGACCAGTCCGATTAGCGATCCGCGCAGTCGAGTCGCGATCGAGAACAGAAGGATCGACTCGGCATCGAAGAGAACGAATAGCAGCGCGATGGTAGAAAACCGCGCGTTGAACGGGGCCCACGGTTTGCCGGCTTGCGGCATTCCGGACTCATAGGGCTCGTTCTTCACTTGAGACGGCCACCTGGGTGCGAGCACGGCTCCCAGGCCGAGCACCAACCCGATAAAGCCGAGAGCGGCTGTGACAAGGCCTATGACGAACATGACGTTCTGAGATGAACTCAATGCAAAGCTCCCATCATCATTCCGGCTATACGGCGCCGGGCACGCATCGTTCGCAAATGCGTCCAACTCTACCCTGCAAGCACATCGTACGGCGCAGGAACCTCAACGTGCAAGCTCCAGAGACACAGGCCATGCCCACCGGCACGCCGCCTATGGGCTCCAAGAGCCACGTCTCGCTCGCAGCTGTCAGACAGTCGCACCACCATGGATCGTGTATCTGTCGTGTGGTCACACGCTGGCCTTTGGTTCGCCCCATCGCTGCATTTGTCGACGTGTTCAAAGCTGGGTCCCCTGATAGCCGTCTGCGACGCGGCAGCGCCTCGGCGAAAGACCGTGCGAACTCGCCAATTCTGGTCATCACGGGCAGGGAAGTCCGTCCGCGCATGTGAGCCGCGCGATTCCGTTCTCAGCCACGCAGCGTGGGTAATGAGCGTGCCGACCGTGACGAGGTTCGCGAACTCGAGATCCGACTGATTCCACGAACCGTCGAACGCTGACGAGAGCTCCTCAAGGGCCTTGGCCGCCTTCGCGAGGCCAGCGTGGCTTCTGCTCATGCCTACCGAGCGTTGCATCACGTCTTCAACCGCAGCCCGATCACCGGGAGTGCTCCACTCGTTGCTCCTGCCGTTCTCCTTGCTGATCACACGACTGTATGTCTCGCCGAGGCTCGCGTCGCCATCCAGCGCGCGCACGATTCGGCGAGAGAAGACGAGGCCTTCGAGAAGAGAGTTTGAGCCGAGACGGTTCGCGCCATGTAGGCCGGTGGCCGCGACCTCGCCCGATGCATACAGACCCGGCAGGCTCGTGCGCCCGTCGATATCGACGCGCACGCCGCCGACCATATAGTGCGCAGCTGGTGCAACTGGAATCAGGTCCCGCGAGAGATCGTGGCCCGCCTCACAGCATGTCTTCCAGACTGTCGGGAAACGCATCCTGAGATGGTCTGCCCCGAGGTGGCGAGCGTCCAGCCAGACGTTGCTGCGACCGCTCCGCTGCATGACGCGTTCAGTCTCGCGGCTCACGATATCGCGCGGCGCAAGTTCAGCAAGCGGGTGAACGCCGAGCATGAACCGCTCCTCGCCTTGATCGAGCAAGTACGCGCCTTCTCCCCGCAAGGCCTCCGTGATGAGCAGCCGCGGGGCAGAATCTTGGTCCAATGCGGTGGGATGAAACTGGACGAACTCGAGATCGGTGATTTCGGCGCCAGCACGCCAAGCTGCCGCGACGCCATCGCCGGTCGCGACCAGTGGATTGGTTGTGACACGAAACACCTGGCCTGCGCCGCCAGTTGCCAGCACAACTGCGTCCGCCCAGAAGACTTCGAGTCGGCCCTTTTGCTCGTCACGCACGAGCGCACCGACGCAGCGCTCGCCGACGGTGAGAAGGTCCACGAGGAAGCGTTGCTCGAAGACGCCAATCGTCTCGGACACGCACACCGACTTCGTGAGCGCCCGATGGACAGCTGCTCCGGTCGCGTCGCCTGAATGCAGTACTCTTGGAAGAGAGTGGCCCCCCTCAAGAGCAAGTGCGACAGCTCCGGACTCATCGAGATCGAATTGCATACCACAGGCCTGGAGGGCCGTGAGCGCCGGCTGCGCTTCGCCGACGACCGCGCTTACCGCCCGCTCGTCGCACAGGCCTTGGCCGGCGACTAGAGTGTCGCCGAAATGCAGCGCGACGCTGTCGGCCTTCCCCAGCGCCCCCGCGATGCCGCCCTGGGCGTACCAGGTGTTCGTCTCGGCAAGGCGCGACTTCGTGATGAGTGAGACCGTACGGTTGGGTGATGCCTCAAGGGCCGCCACGAGACCCGCGATACCGCTGCCAATAACGAGCACGTCGCTGAATCGCTGGGTGCACTTCTCCGTGTCGAAGCCCAACAGATAGCGGCGCGAAAGCGCGTCTGGGAGCGTGCCGGGCACAAGGGGCGTCCGAATGGTCATAGCCGCGTCACGACCCCTCCGGCTCGATGACGGTGGAGCGCGCTAAGCAACTCGCGAGCGGGGTCGAGATTGCAGACGGTAACCCCCACGTGCGTGTGCACAACAGCATTGGAGTAGTTCACGACAAACTCGATGCCCGAATCGCAGATCACGTCAGCGACCTCTTGGGCCGCCTCGGGTGCAACAGCGATCACACCGAGTCGGACTCCCTGGTCCCGAACCACGAGCCCGAATTCCCTAAAGTCTCTAACGACTACGCCTCCGACGCTGGTGCCAACCCTGCGTTCATCAGGGTCGAATACGCACCCGACAACGAAGCCGTGGGCACGCAGACTCTCGTGTTGCAGAATCGACGAACCGAGATTGCCTGCGCCCACCACTGCAAGGAGCTGAGTGCCATTCAATCCAAGAGTGTGTTGGATGAGGTTGGCGAGGCGCGTGACTTCATAGCCCACACCCCGTGTTCCGAGGAACCCGAGGTACCTAAAATCGGATCGAATCTGTGCCGAATTCACCCCGGCGACTTCAGACAGCTGCGCGGAAGTGAAGGTTCGCGACCCGCCCTCCCGCAGGTGCATGAGGGCACTCAGATACAGAGACAGCCTCTTCACAACTCCCGACCGGATGCGACCCGGGACCCAAGCACTGTCATCGTCGGGGCTCTCAATCACGCGGTTGTCTGAGTGGATGAATAGCGAGCCCCGCGCCTCAGTACCGCTTGAGGTGGGCGGACCCGCCCACCTCAAGCGACCCGACGCCCGTCCCTGGCGACCGTCCAGATGACCTGGTATCGCCCCTGGCGACTCCAGAGTCCTTATTGAAGGGACAAGTTGAGCGATTGGTATCGCCTCAGACCTCGGAGTCTTCTACTGAGAGCCCTCTTGAAGACGTGTTCGTCCGCTGTCTCGTATCGTAATCGCCCGAGGATGATGCGTGCCAGCACGAAACTCCGTCCGCAAGGCTTTCGAATCATCTGGGAGAGAATCTCGGAGGCCCTGCCCACCAACGACATGCAGACGCGCCATTCTCGCGACTACTGTGTGGTGTAGCCGCCGTCAATGACGAGCTCGGCACCCGTGATGAACGACGCCTCGTCGGAGGCGAGGAACAGCACGCCCGCCGATACCTCTTCCGGCTGCGCCGGTCGGCCCAGTATGGTGGTTCCCAACATGGCCTTCATGACCTCAGGGTCCGCCAGGAGATCCGCGGTCATCGGAGTCGCGATGACACCGGGATGGACAGAGTTAACGCGGATACCGAACTGGGCAAGATCGACCGCCGCCGCCTTAGTCAGTAGCCGCACCGCTCCCTTAGTCCCCTGGTAGGCAGCTGCGCTAGGCGCTCCGATGAGTCCATAGATGGATGAGATGTTCACTATCGAGCCCTTACCGGAGCCCTTCATCGCCGACACCACGCTCTTGCATCCCAAGAAGGTGCCCTTCGCATTAATGGCGAAGATGCGATCCCACTCCTCTTCGGTGGTGTCCTGAAGGGGCTTCATGATCAGGATGCCGGCGTTGTTGACCAGGATGTCGATCTTGCCGAAACGCGCGACCGCAGCATCCACCACGCGCTTCCAGTCGTCCTCGCTCGTTACGTTGTGAGCCAGGAACAACGCTTCGCCTCCGGCGGCGATAATCTCGTCGACGGTGGCCTGACCATCGGCCTCGGAGATATCCGTCACTACCACCTTCGCACCCTCTCGTGCGAGCAGAAGGGAATGCGCTTTGCCCATTCCCTGCGCCCCACCGGTCACGAGAGCGACCTTACCGCTAACTCGGCCCATCGTCGTACCCCTTTCGTCGTGAGAGGTTCCGTCCTTGGAACCCTCAGGTGTGCGGTCCGGGACTTGCCGGCCCTCGCAACCGCATTGGCATACGCTATGATACGTCTCCGAGGGTGTCAAGGACCGGCTCTATACACTCACACATGTGACTACTATCATCGACTTGAGGAATAGGCAGCTACTCAGTCATTGCATATCACAATTGATAGGTGACCCTTCGGCGATTGAAGTCTGCGATGGAGAACGGCACCGCCTGCGATTCCCTACTCCAGTTCCTGAACGAACCGTCGTTCGCGAGGTTGGCCGACGACGCAGTTCGCGACTACATCTCATGGGATGAACTCACCGAGCGGCCCACACCGGCCGGCTGCAGCGCCAAACAGACGTGGGCCCTTCTGTCCGCCATCAGAAGACTCGGTGCCTATGTCCACCCCATTCCGTCGCTTGCAGGGCAGCACTTTTGGTACAACATCACGAGTGAGGGCCGCGCATGCCTGGACACGATTGAGAGGCACTGCGGACCGGATTCGGTGCTGCATCGGACGATCAACGAGCGCGAAGGGCATCGTTTCCTGGTCAACTCACGAGTCAAGGAAACAATCGCGACGTGCGAGCTTGACGGCATTCATGTCGGCCAGAGCAATGCACAGTTGTTCGCGGAGGACCGGACGCCGCGAACACCTGTGGACCGGCTCCTGACGAACTCTTACGAGATGCTGAAGGAGCTGGATGCCCTCGCTTCGGAACGGTTCACGCCCGAGCTTGTTCGCCACGTTTACGACCGGGTGTCCTACGGGGTGGATCTCGCCAAGCTGAAGCGTGGGAGAGCACGGACGGACCTGGGAGACGACAGAAACCCGGACGATTCGGAACTGACGCCGGAGATCAAGGCGGAGATGCTGCTGAAGATCTGCGTCATGGCAAACGGCGATCTAGGTGACCCGTTCGCACCGATACCGGCACAGGCGTACAACATTCTTGCATCAATGAGCTACTGGCAACCGATGCCTGACCTGAACCACACCGTATCCTTGTACCTGCAAAGACTCTTCGTTGTGAAGAAGGACTACCCGGTGCTCGGGTGTTTGCCCACGAGCAGCTTGACGAACAGATGGTTCAACGGGAGTCTCCACCCCGGCGTGGTCCGATTCCGTCAGATCACACGAGTGTCGGAGCAGCTCGACGGCACGGAGGACATCCTCACCTATCTACAGCTCATCGTTGCGGCTATCGATGAACTGAACGACGTCATCGCTATGGCAGGCAAGGAGGACGACGCTCTCGAGCGCGCGCTGCGGACGACGAACCTAAACTATCGCCAACGAGCCATTCTCACTAAGGCTCTGGCGAATCCCAGCAGGGAGTTCCGAATCCGCCAGCAGCAAGCCGTTCACAGCGTGGTGTACGCGACGGCCCGCGCCGACCTTCTGGAGTTGGTCGACCTTGGCTATATACGTAAGCTGAAGCGCGGACAAACATTCGTGTTCATGTCATCGGAGGATCTGGAGTCGCGCCTGGGGCTCCGAGCGGGAGTCTCACCAGGCGCGTAGGCGTGAATCCCGATACGGCGGAGCTCAAAGGTGTCAGTCTCTTTCAGGGTGTCCGTTACCGCCGCCGTTCCGGCATCATCACGACTCGCCCCCTTCGGCGAGTTTGCGAACGACCAACGCCCCCGTCACGCCGCAGCCGACACTCGGAATGTCGGCATGTGGTCGCTCCATGTAGCCGGTACGACCGGTGGCCCACCCCAAGTTGTGTAGCCTTTCTACGGCTAGATGTAGTTCCCACGGACGTTGTTGTCAGCCGAGCCGCGTGACCGGTGGCCGGCCTCCGATGCCTCCGTGGCTCAGTACTTTGTAACCTGGAGGTCGAAGCCGGTCACATAGCCTCCTACCAGTACAAAGACCCCTTCGGAGTCCTCGAAATGGACTCCTCCGGGGCCTTTCATCATCCATGGTGGGCCATAGTGGATGACTTTCGAACATCTATCTAGACCTCGATAAGCCCGCGCACGCGGGAATCGTTGAAACGCGCCGGGTTACTTGGCGGTCCACCCGGCATCACCGCGGTACGTGCCGCCGGTGCAGAAGCTCGACATATCGGATGCCAGGAACAGCGCAATGTTCGCCATCTCCTCCGGCTTTCCCCACCGCGGGATCATCTGGTTGCCAAGCAGCATGTCCGTCGTGGCCTTGTCGGCCTCAAAGTCCTTCGTCATCCCTGTGGAGATCCCGCCGGGGTTGAAGCAGTTGACCCTGATGCCCTGCGGTGAGAACTCCGCCGCCATTGCCTTGGTCATTCCGATCACGGCGTGCTTCGAGGCAGTGTAGGCGACTCCGCCACCGCCTGAGACGAGCCCGGCGATCGAAGCGGTGTTCACGATGGCGCCTTTGCCCTGCTTGAGCATCTCGGGAATGACCCTCTGAGAGCAGAGCAGGACTCCCTTGACGTTGATGTTGATGACCCGATTCCAGAGAGCATCATCGACGTTCAGAACCGGCGTGAACCCGTCGAACACGCCCGCGTTGTTGCAGAGCACGTCGATCTTGCCGTACGCTTCAACAGCGGCTGTCACGGCGCGGTCGACTTCGTCGCGATTGGACACGTCTGCCGCAAGCGCCGTCGCATCTCCGCCAGCGTCCTTGATCATCTTGACGGTCTCCTCAGCCGTGTCTCCGTCGTAGTCGATACACGCGATCTTGGCGCCCTCCTTCGAGAAGAGGACGCTTATCGCGCGTCCTATGCCCGATCCAGAACCGGTGATGACTGCTACCTTGCCTTCAAGCAAGCCCATGTCGTACCCCTTTCGTCTTTGACGGCGGCACCTAAGGAAGCCGACGTCGCCCAACCAAGCCGGTATACTTGGGAATATGGCCATCGGTTACATAGTTGAAACACTTTCCTCGATGCGATCGACAGCCAGAAGGAAATGAGGGAGGCGTTATAGGCCGGAGGGGCCTGAGACGTCAGTGAATCCCTTCAGGATTCTTGGAGTTGTGAGGGCCCCAACCTCGGTTGACGCGTGTCACGACGCCATCTTCTCTCGAAGTACTTCGTAGGGCGTCCTTCCTCCGAGGCCCCCATGCGGCCGGTGTACGTTGTAGAACTCCTCCCAAACGACGAGCTTCTTCCTGAGATCGACGTCGTCGGTGTAGTCCAGCAGCTGGTAGAACTCGAGCTTGTCGGTCAGATGCGAGCGTTCGACCTTGCCGTTGAGGTTGGGGCTCGCCGGCTTGATGTAGACGTGCCGGATACCGAGATCCTCTACGTACCAATGGAATCGGATCTGGAATTCGTGACCGTTGTCCGTACGGATCGTGTGGATGCGGAAGGGGAAGCGCTCGATCACGTGGTCGATGAAGTCGATCGCGCTGGCCTGGGTGTGCTTGTCGTAGATCTGGAGAGCCCGGATGCGCGTTGCATCGTCGATCGCCGTGTACTGGAAGCGTCTAATCCTCCGCCCGCCAGGATCCACGAAGTCGAGAAACTTCACATCCACCTGGACATGGTGTCCGGGCACCTGCTTCTCATAGCGGATCACGCTGGGCATCGAGCGCTGACGACAGTTGGCGGGCAAACGGTTGATTCCGTTACGCACGAGCACGTTGTGGACTCCGTGCGGCGAGATCGAGATGTCGTGATAGCGGCCGGGGTACCAGGCGATCCGGTGTGGACCGAAGTGGTACGTGAGGCGCAGGTGCACGATCTTATCCTCGATCGGCTTCGGAGTACGGAGTTTGTGGTTCTCAGGGCAGGGCCTGCTGTCGACGAGCCCGGCTTCTCCTTCGCGCTCGAAGGCGTGCAGCCAGTTGTAGTAGCACTGGCGTGAGATCCCGAAGTAGCGGCAGGCCTTGGCGATGTTGCCGCATTCCCTCGCGTACTCGAGAACCTTGAGCTTGCGCCTGATGTCCCGCTGCGCCTGTGTCATGCGCGACCTCATATCGACGATTGGACTATGCCCATTCGTCAAGCGAAGTCGGGAATCTCAAAGTACCAACAGTCATGGAACGCCCCGGGTTTGACGGAGGCTCCTTGGCTAGGATTCCATGAATCCTGGAGGGAAGGAGTCGTGTCCTATGCGAGCTTCGAAGTACCCGCCCGAGTTCCGGGAGCGCGCGGTGCGCATCGCC
>Ga0209164_1001522_pt1 | contig 29318 bp, 19 predicted proteins | sample MTBNYHSulfiMetaG_FD_187458 | JGI IMG/M metagenome (GOLD analysis project Ga0209164, IMG submission 187458) | Enrichment culture microbial communities from rom New York Harbor, USA that are MTBE-degrading - MTBE-NYH (New York Harbor Sulfidogenic)... | ecosystem: Environmental > Aquatic > Marine >... | reverse complement strand
CACTCAGCCTCCTCCTGATCGAAACGCAGACAGGAGAAGACCATCAGAACCACAGCGAGGACGTCGTCCTTCAGGGACCTACAAGATTCGATGGTCACGGAGCGACATTATTGAGTGGTCATGGACACCCGGGAGCCATGATGCCTGGTAGGCGACCGTGGGTGTGCGTGTGGAGCCGTCTTGTCGGCAAGGCGCTGGCTGGACAATGGCTCTCAGCGTGACTAGCGCGCAGGCCTGGAGCCGAAGCGGGTCACTCGAAGCGAATCAGCTCGGACATCTCCAGGCCTCTCATCCCTCAAGCCACCATGCGCCCGCTGGGGAAGGTGGAGGCAAGCGAGTGACTCCAGCATCCGCTCCACCTCGCCCTCCTACTCGGCTGCCTCGCCTCCCGCCTTCGGCACGTCCCGACGGTAGAACCGCACCACTCCCCCGTTCTCTTCGGACTCCCAGAACTCCCAGCCGGCGGCGATGATGGAGTCCCCGACCCGGCAGAAGTGCAGGAACCTCACCTCATCTGCCTCCTCGAGGACGAGCTCGCGCTCCCAGCTGCTCTCGTCCGTGCCGTCGCCGCCGCCGTCGTGGGTGGCCAGGATGAGTCCGTCGCCGCCGACCCAGCCGTTCTGTTCATCGACGAAGTAGACGCTCGAGAGCGGCCAGGTGTCGTCCAGCTTCAGCACCGACTTCCACGTCCGACAGCCGTCGGTGGAGCGCAGGATCTCCGCCCAGGGGTCTGCGAACTCGACCACCTCCCCAACCGGCCAGTAGGCGAGCTTCTGACCGGGCCAGGTCTCCCGCAGCGCCGATCCGGGACCGCCGGTCGGCTCCCAGACCAACCCTTCCTCGGTCGAGGGCACCCAGGAGACCGACTGCTCGAGGATGTAGCCGAGCATGGCGTCGTACTGGCGGTTGTCGTAGTCGCCGAGCTTGCTGCGCTGCCAGCTGCGGCCGCCGTCCTTGGTGCGAAGGAGGAAGACGCCATTCTCCCCGCCGCCGCCGCGGTGGGCGACGATCAGCCAGCCGTGGTCGGCGTCGACAAACGAACAGCTACCGATGAGCTCATGACCGACCGGCCCATCGAGCGCCAAGCAGCGCCGCCAGGTCGCTCCGCCGTCGTGGCTGATCAGGACCCCGCCGGCCTGGCTAGGGACACTCTCCGGGTTCTTGTAGAACGGCGCCTTGAAGACCAGCCAGACGGTCTCCTCATCGACGCAGGCGATGCGGTACGGCCACTGCAGCTGCCCGACCTGCTCCGGCAGGGTGAAGTCGCCCTGGCCGCGGTCACCGAGGATACGGCCCTCGGAGAGCGCCCAAGTTGCACCGCCGTCACTGCTCTCCCAGACCCCGCCGGTCCGATCGAAGACCGTCAGCCAGCCGTGGTCGGCATCGGCAAACGAGACCGAGAGGCCCGAGTTGGACGATTGCTCATGGCTTGCCTCCCACAGCTTGACCTGACACTCGCCCAGTCCCTGCCACGGTGAGGGGTCCGCCGTACGGATGCTCTCTCCGCAGCCGGGAAGCAGGGCGGCGGCGACTACGAGCAGCGCCCCGGCCACGGCCACCTTCATGGGCAGTCCTCTGAACACACCGGCGGAAGGGATGCGCATGTGGCACTCTCGCCCAGCTGTGACAGACGTGTCGCAAGCGGCGATTCCGGCAACCTAGTGGTTGCCGATCGGAGAGACTCTCGACCGTGGCTCCAAGACATGAGCTCCACGCTGCCGCCACGGTCCTTTGCGGCGAGACCTAGGGCCGAGGATCCGAGGCGCGAGAAGCCTCCTGGCCATGTCGGGAACCAGCCATTCCGCAACCGCGCGTGGCCCGCCGGAAAGCACCGCCCATCCAAGCCGGCCTCACGCTGCCCGATCTGGTCCGCCCGTCGCAAGGAGCCGACCTCGATGCCCATGCGCCTCTTCACTCAAACTCGAAGCCGAAGGCTGTCGAGGGGATCCACAGAACCGTAGCCTTCCCATCGGTGCGGAACCACTTGACGGGACCGATGTAGTGAGTCACGGACACCTCGCCGGTCCTCGGGTTGCGATTGCTCTCGCGACGCCTGTACCACCAAGCGGTGTTGTCACGGTTCTTCATCTTTGCACCGGAGGAGTCGCGCTGGACCCTGCCGTAGGACTCGAATGTCTTCTCCCAGGTATTGGCGAAGTGATTCTCTACCCGTTCGCCGTTGCCACCGAAGCTCAGCCAGCGCTTCTTGCCACGAAGCTTGCCGACGTTCGGTTTCGGGAACCAGTTCCACTCCGCCGGCCATTTCCCGTACGGGGCGATCTCGTTGACGTCAATGTGGCAAGTGCCGACGACGAAGTAGCACGAGTCGGACCTGCGCATAGCCAGAGTCTCGCCAGTCTGCGACTCCGATGTGACGTAGTGCCTTCTGCCGTAGAAGCGAACGTGATAGAAGGTGTCGAAGTACGTCCAGACCGGCTTGAACTTCATGCAGGCGGTTGTGTACGTGTACGCATAGCTCTTGCTCGGAGCCGACTTGACGTACAGACGTCCCCAACTCTTCGTGAATCCAATGAACGTCGCCCAATTGATGAGTCTAGCACTCCAATCGTCGTACTTCGTCTTTCTGTGGACAAACTCTGTAAGTGCCTTGAGCTTGAACTGCCTACTGGCTCTGACGACGAGACTCACCGGGTGGTCCCACTTGAACTTCGTCGCCTCCGGTCTCAGGTCATACCCTCCCGTCCACTGGTCGTAGTTCCTGAACTCGTTCTTCTTCTCACTGTTGGGCCAGTAGACCTCCCTCAAGCGATAGCTCTGTTGCTCGTTGTTCGGGTCGCCCTCGACGTAGACGCGCACCGCCTCGTAGACGTTGTTCACTTTCGTCCCATCGTAGTCGGGTATCGAACGACTCCGGAGCTCGCTGGCCGACTCACCCGAGACGAAGCGGCCGGCCTCGGACAGGTAGTGACCGCCCTGGACGTAGGTCAGGCCGGTCGTCTCGTCGTAGGGCGCGCTGCAGCAGCGCAGCACCTGCCGCGAGGCGATCTCCTCAGCCAGGCTGGCATCGATCGCTGTGGTTGCCTCTGTCTCGACACCAATCGGCTCTCCACTCTGCAGCTCGTTGCCAACTGGAGCACCCCAGGGATCGTAGCGATAGGCCACAAAGGCCTCGCCGTTGGCGTCGACCAGCTCGATCACATCGTCCTCGTCGTTGACGATCGTTGCGAAGAGCACCGGATCCTCGGTGCCATCTCGGTAGACCGCCATGTAGGGGCGGCCCTCCTCGTCGTAGAGATAGGTGAGCGTCCAGCTGGCGCCGTCGCTTCGTGTGGCATCGAGCTGGATGAGCTTCTCACCGTCGAAGGCATACTCGGTCGTGGTCGTGAGGCTGCCATCGACAAGCTCCAACTCGGCCAGCTGACCGGAGTCGGTGTAGCCGTAGCTCACGTCGGGAGCACCTGTAGCATCGTCGACGACCGCCTCCAGCCGACCATCGCTGTCGTACTGGTAGTCGACCTGGTCGGGGTCGGCCGGCGGTCCCTCGTTCTCAAGACGGCCGCTCTGGGAATCCCAGTCGAACTCGGTCTCCGTCGTGGTCCCCTTGGCGATCTCAAGTAGCTCGCCGCTGCTGGTATCGAAGCTGCGCGTCACATGCTCGCTGGTATCGGTGGTGCCCAGATCGTCGACGACCTCCTCGAGGGCCTCGTTGGCGTCGTAGTCGTAGTCGATTGTCCGCGACATGGTGCTCGTCGGGGCGACACCAGGTGAGTCGCTCTCCCAGAGGTCCAATGCATCGCTCTCGCTCTCGTAGGTGTAGTCGGCGTCGACCTCTGCGAAGCCATCGACTGTGTCGAGGAGCACATCGTCGGCTGTCTTGAGTTCGCCGCTGTACGTGTAGGCGTCGACTCCATCAGCACCAGAGGCAAACCCGTCGCCCCACTGCCTCTCCAGCTGGCTCTCATCGAACGAGCGGTCGGCAGCCAGCTCCTCCTCGGGCTCCTGGTCGACCTGCATCGAGACCGAGGTCTCGACCGCAGAACCGAGCTCATCGACGGCATCGATGGTGCGGGTCACGGTGACCGTCGTCTGATCGGCAAAGGTCATGGTCGTGCTGCGCTGCTCTTCGAGCAACCCATCTGTGTCGGAGGTGACCGTCGTCGTGACGCTGGGGCTCAGGCCCGAGCCGTAGTCGGTGGTCTTGGTGAGCCGCCCACCACCAGCATCAGCCCAGATCTCGCTGTACCCACTGAGCAGGTCCTCAGTCTCGGTACGCGTCCCGAGGGAGTCATACTCGGTCGTCTCGTCGACCGTCGTGTCGGACCCGACACTGATCGTCGTCCGCGCCTCGTGCCCGAAGCCGTCGTAGCCTGTCTCGACGGTGATGCCGCTTGGCTCGGTGCGGCTCTCAAGCCGGCCGAGGTCATCGTAGTCCATCTCAAGCGTGCCGCTTGAGTCGGTCTCGCTGGCCAACTGGCCGCTCGGAGTGTAGCTATGGCTGACGGTGTTGCCCTCCTCGTCAGGTTCGCTCAGCACCCAACTCAAGCTGTTGTGGGTGATGCTCGCGCTCGACTCGCCGACCGGCGTCATGCTCTCCATGCGACCAAGCAGGTCGTAGTCGTAGGTGACGTACTCGAACGGGTCGTCCTCGTGGTAGCGCACGACCCCGCCGGCGGGATCGAGCCGATAGTGGTCCTCGTAGCCATCGTCGCCGTCGCTGACGGTGCGGGAGGTGATGTTGCCGGCCTCATCGTAGCCGTAGGCAAGTGAGCTCATGTCTGGTTCCTGCTCGAGGGTGACCAGACCGGTGGGACCGTAGGTCGTGACCACCGGCTGGCTCTCGCCCTTTTCCATCTCCCCTGTCTGGCGGGAGAGGCGGTCGTAGGAGATGCGCAGTGCATCGGCTGATGCGTAGCCGTCGAGCCCCTCACCCCAACTGCTCGTGGCCTGGCCGCGGGCATCGTAGTCTGTGCGAGCCTTCTGCAGCTCGGCGTCCGTCGAGCTGCGAACCAGGCGACCGGCGCCGTCGTAGGTCGATTCTTCCTCCTCGCTGGGTTCCGTCTCTCCCGAGAGGTAGAGCTCCGCTGTCACAACGCGCCCGACAGCATCGCAGGTATACTTCTGCCAGTGGCCCTTGACGCCGCTCTCCTCGGTATTGGTCAGGTACGTCTCAAGCTCACAGCCAAGGACGTTGAAGAGGTGGTGTTCGGTCATTTGCCCGGAGCCCGCCACCGCGGCGGCCTCGACGGCCGTCACACGGCCGGCCAGATCGTAGCTGCTCTCGACGAGGACCACCGGGTCAGCCGCGCTTGAGAGATGCTGCTCGGTAGTGGTGAGCAGGTTGCCGAAGCCATCGTAGGTGCGGTGGACCTCGAGCTGCTGCGGAGTCCCCTCCGAGGAGAGCTTGACCCCCAGCTGAGCGACGGTGAGCGGCTCGCCGCAGAGGGCATAGCCGTCCGCGTCGTAGTCGCTCTCGGCCCACTCGCTGTTAGCGATCTTGTGGCGCTCGAAGGTCAGCCTCCCAGCCGAGTCGTAGCTGTACTCGCTGCGACTCCTGGTCCCGTCGGCCTCGATGACCTGCTCCTCGACGGTCAGGTCGCCGTCGGCATCGTAGCTGTCGTAGGTCGTCGAGCCGCCCGCATCGGCGGTGCGGATCAGCAGATCCTCGATGTCGGGATCGGCGGCCTCGTCGAGCTCATACGCATAGCTGGTCCGCGAACCGGCCTCGTCGATCTCGGCCAGCAGATTTCCGCGTGCGTCGTAGACCCAGCGACACTCACCGCGCGACTGACCGGCGGCCGCCGCCGGTGCGAGCTCGCTGGCCAGCCGGTTGTCGAGGGTGTAGGCATAGTCCCACTGATAGTCGGAGGCGGTCTCGGCCGGGCTGGCATCGGGTGAGCTTGGGCCGCGCTGCCAGGCGGTGGTGCCGGCAGGATTCCAGTGGTAGCTCTCGATGATGCGCGAGCCGCGGGTGTCATCGATGCGCCCGTAGCGGGTCACGCTCGCCTGCCGCTCGGCGGTGCTGCCGTAGGTGATCTCGGCCCGGGCATCGTCGCGGTCGCTGTCGGGCGTCTCATCGGCCCAGTCGGCGAACCGCACCTCGGAGAGCTGCTCAGAGCCGTTGTAGGCGAAGCTCTGCTCGAGGTCCTGCGGGGTGCCACCGACAGAGAGCGAGACATCGTCGATGGCAAGCGAGGTCAGCCGGGCGGTGGCGGCGGCGTAGCCGTACTCGACCGTGTAGGACTCCGGATGCGGCGTCTGGGGGTCGGGGTCCTGGGCGTTCTTCCAGAAGTAGGTCACCTGGCCGGAATCGGTGCCGGTGGCATAGTCGATGCGCCGCGCCTGACTCCCGACCACGTAGCTGGCGCTGTCGATCTTGCCCTGGGCATCGAAGTCGACGGTGATCGTCTGGTTGTTGGCGGCGGTGATCGTCAGATCGCCGGCACTCCAGACGTAGCTGGTCTGGTTGCCGTTGCGGTCGCTCTGGCCGGTCAGGGTGCCGTCGGCATCGAAGCTCAGCACGGTGCGATCATCGAAGCGCAGCTCCCAGCGCTCCGGTGAGGCCAGCTCGATGAGCTCGGCGCGCAGCCCGTTGGGGGCCCGCCAGGCGCCACCCTCACTGGCGAAGCGGTAGCGCTCGCCGTCGAGATCGTAGAAGTCGGTGACCGTGCCCGAGACGAAGTCGAGGTTGGCCTCGAAGGAGAACCGCCAGCCGGGGGCAAAACAGCCGCCCGTCCCCTCGGAGGAGTAGCTGCGCACAAGCGCCGCCGGCGGGCCCCAGGTTGCGATCGCCAAGTCGGTGGTCGTGAGCCGCAGGCTGCCCTCATCGAGGAGCGCCTCGGCCAGATGACCGGCGAACTCGCCCAGCTCATGGCTTGTGTGCTGGGGGGCATCCTCGACCCGGGCGGTGCGGTCGGGGAGACTCGGCAGGGCGGCGTCGTTGTCGTAGAGGCCGACCTCGCCGCTGCTGTCGTTGTAGGGCACGACCCTAAACCAGTAGTTGTGGGCCGTATCGTAGCCGTCGCCGTCGGTGCGGTCGTAGAGCAGGTGGGGATCGTCGCGCAGGTCGAGACCGGGGCCGGCATAGCGGTAGAGGTCTCCCTCATCGAGGCTGCCACACCAGAAGACGTTCTCGACTGGGTCGTAGCAGCCGCCGACCAGCTCGGTGTCGCCCTGGTCGATCGGCCAGCGGTTGACGATCTCCCAGCTTGAGGTCGAGACCTTGGTGATGAACGCCCCGTTGGCGGCCGTCCACTCGAAGAAGTAGAGCGCCGAGCCGTCGCTGATGAGCCCCGAGAGGGCGGCGGTGGCGTCGGGCAGAGCGATGTCGTGGTCGGCGGGGCTGCTGCCGTCGCGCTCATAGCAGCGCACCTTGTAGCCGACGCCGGAGATGCGGGCGGCCGAGTAGATGTGCTGCTCATCGGCGGCCACCATGATGTTGCCGCTCGAGGCGGCGACCGCCGAGCCGCTGCCGCGGTCGAGCGGCGGCTGGGCAAGGGCCAGCGCCGATGTCTGGCTCTGGCCGGCGGCGCCCTTCCAGACCCCGTCAAGGTAGGCGGTGCCGCCCTCAAGGCGAGCATAGCCGCCGTAGAGGAAGCCGTCGAGCAGGAAGGCCGAGAAGATCGACTGTGCGGAGTAGTCGGGACCGAGGGTGCCAGCCAGAGTGCCGTAGTCGGGGCTCTGGGGATCGCCGATCTCGACCCGCGTCCAGAGGGTGGGCCCGGAGTAGCTGCCGCGGCGACGCACGTAGAGGTAGCGTCCGTCGCTGACCACCACCCCCGAGCCGGCCAGGTTGGTCGGCTGGAGGAGCTCCTCCTGGCGGGGATCATCGGGGGTGGCCGCCCCAACGTAGGGGTTGCCGCCGTAGCCGTCGGCCTGCCAGGAGAGGATCAGCGAGTCGCGGGGAAAGAGCCCGGCGCCGGCGCTGCTCCAGCTGGTCGTCTGGTTGCCGCGCACCTCGCCGACCTGCTGGTAGGCACCGCCGTCGTAGCAGTAGATGCGGTAGCCATCGGCGACCGGGCAGGCATCCCAGGAGAGGTCGACATCGCCACGGCCGGCGCCGTTGTGGTCGGAGCCGGTGTCGGGCAGCCCGTCGCTGTCGCGGTCGACATCGACGCTCCACTCACCGGCGGCCGTCTCGCAGGAGAGCTCGTCGATCGGCTTGGGCAGCAGGTCGACCGGATCGTCGGCATCATCGACCCAGCCGCTCTCCCAGCTGTTGGCATCGGCGACACACTTGATGAAGGTGTCGAAGTCGTTGACCTGCTGATCGCCGTAGTTGTCATCGACGCGGAAGACGAGGGTGGCGATCCCGTTGACGGCATCGTAGTCGCAGTCATCGAGCAGGGGCGCGATGTGGTCCGATCCATAGGTCTCGCCCGGGAAGAAGGCGACATAGCCGCCGCCGGTGGCAGGCTGGTAGGTCCAGCCTGCCGGCGGTGTGGAGGCAAACCAGCCCATCACCCCGCGACGGTCGTCGATGGGCATGTCGTCGTTGTTGGCATCGACGCGGTTGATGCCCAGCCGCAGCTGGTCGATCATGCCGACCTCGGAGACATCGTCGGTCGCAAGCTCGACGGTGACCTCATCACCGATGCGCAGGTGGCCGGTGACCTGCCCCTGCGCTGTGGAGGTGACCACCGGCGGGTCGTAGTCGACACTGAGCTTCGGTCGGTAGTCGGCGTCTGAGTACTCGCCGGAGCGGCACTTGTGGGCGTAGCTTGAGTACGAGGAGCCGGCCCGCAGCATGAAGCCCTTGTTGGCGAAGTCCTCATCGACCCAGCCCTGGACGTCGGCCTGGCAGTCGAACTCAAGCCAGTCGGCAGCGCCGCTGGGGGGATCCTCGCGTGTCGCGGTACCGGAGACGGTGACGTTGTTCCAGGTCGCCGCCTCACCCCAGAGGGTCGAGTCGTTGGTGACCCGGTCGCACTTGACGGCCTTGTCTGAGGAAGCCTCCCAGTACTGACGGATGGAGAAGGTCGCTGCGCTGATCACCGAGCCGGTGGGGATGTTGTTGGGGTTCTCGACCTGGGGGAACTTGACCAGGCTCTTGCAGATGTCGGTCGCGGTCGAGACCTTGCCGATGAAGAGATCCTGTGAGGTGCCGTAGCAGGTATCGGGATAGCCGTAGGAGATGTAGACGTCGGTCGGGTTGCGGGTGAAGAGGTTGGGATCGACGAAGATCGGATAGAGGCGCTCCTCGTCGGCGAGCCACTCGGAGGGGATCTGATAGGTGAAGGTGCTTGCGCCGCTTCCCGGCTCGACCTTCATCTCGGCCTCGTTGCAGTAGGCCGGCACGTCCGATTCGTCGGAGGAAGAGTCCCAGACGAGCAGCTCGCCGATCAGCAGGACCGGCTCCTTGCCGTCTGGTTCGTAGAGACCCCAGCCGTCGGCATCGTCGCGACGCAGGGTGAGGCCCTCGTGGGTGAGGCGGAAGGTGAAGGTGCTCGGGGCATCTGAGGAGCGCAGGACGAGCGTCTCCTTGAGACCGTCACCGGTCGGCTCGTAGCGCAGGTCGGTGGCGGTGGCCACGCCCGGGAAGCTGGCACGGAGCTCACCGACGGTGAGATCACTCTCTACTGCGTCCAGCAGATCGAGGGACACCTCATACTCACCGGTGGTCAGCTGGAGGGGAGCGCGGTTCTCGGCCTGAGGAGCGATCTCGACCTCGACCGGGGCGGCCTTGGTGGCGTAGGCGCCATCAGCGATCGCCTCAAGGGTCGGGTCGATCTTCTGCCAATCGCCTTTCTCATCCTGGAAGTGGACCGGGACCTGGGAGAAGACCACCCGCCGTTGGCCGTTGGAGAGCTCATAGGTGGTGGCGTAGGTGGTGCGCTCCTTGACGAGCTCACGCACGACGGTCGGCTCGGCGGCGACGGCCGGTGTGGCACGCAGCGCCTCGGCGATCAGGATCCCTGCCGCGGCGATGATGCAGCAGACGATGGCGGTCAGCCTGGTCATGGTCCTCCCCCTCGACAAGACGCTACGTGGTGTGGTTGTCGGTGCTCTGTCCCGGTCGTTGCCTCAGAGACCTGGCGGGCGATCAGAAGGTGTCTGCTATCTCCTCATCACGGTCAGCTTGTTGGCGCCCTGGCGGAGCTGGTGACGACCGGCCGAGTCGACCGCTGAGACGTAGAAGCGGTAGCCCCCGCGCGGCAGCCTGCAGCGGAAGCGGACGGTCTGGATGCTGTTGGGACGCCGGTTGCGCTGGGTGAGGATGCGCACCACCTTGCCGCGCTTGTTGCGGATGCGGATCTTGACATCGACCCGGGCGCTGCGGCTGGCGCCGACCTTGTAGCGCAGCGTGGCGATGTTGCCGCGACGGACCTTGCTGGACTGCGGGGCGAGGGGCACCGGGTCGGGGTAGGCGATGATCGCCCCACCCTCGCCGACCGCCCAGCCGTGACCCTCGTCGAAGAAGTCGACGTCGAGCAAGTTGCGGGCAAAGCCGGTGTTCTCGACGGTCCAGGTTGTGCCGCCGTTGTGCGTCGTGGCGATGCGGCCTTCGCTCGAGACGACCCAGCCGTGGCGGTCATCCAGGAAGCGGACCGCGTTGGCATAGCCGTCGGTCGCCACCCCGACCGACTCCCAGGTGCGTCCTCCGTCGGTCGTGTGGAGGACGCTCCGACGATGACCGCTGGCCGCCGCCCAGCCCTCGGTGGCGCTGACGAACTCAAGCGAGTCGAACCGCCCCAGCCAGCGGCCGTTGACGATCGGGCGCCAGTTCTCGCCGCCGTCCTCCGTTGTGAGGATGTAGCAGGAGACACAATAGGTCGACCTCAGGTCTGCCGCCGCCACCCCGGCAGCCCAGCCGCGCTGCCTGTCGAGGAACGAGACACTTGTGAGGACCATGTCTTGCGGGAGGCCGCTCTCTTGAGCCCCCCACGTAACGCCGTCCGAGGTGTGGATGATCGTCCCTTGGGGTCCCACCGCCCAGCCGTGGGTCGCGTCGGCGAAAGAGACGTCGTACAAGTCGAGTCCGATGGGCGAACTCTGCGGCTGCCAGCTCGCCCCGCCGTCGCTGCTGGCGATGATCGTGCCCCCATCCCCGACCGCCCAGCCGTGGTCAGCGTCAGGGAAGGAGAGCCCGGCAAGATCGAAAGCGGTGGGGCTCTGGCGAGCGTGCCAGACGCTGCCGTCGGTGGTGGCCACGATCGCACCATGCTCCCCGACGGCCACGGCCTGCTTCGCACCGAGTGCCTCTACCGCGGTGAGCGTACGGTAGGTGGCGGCCGTCGAGGAATCCCAGCTGCGACCGCCGTCGGTCGTTGCACTCACCCCGGCGTAGGAGGCGCCGGCCCTCTCGATCCCCCAGCCGTGCTCGGAGTCGGTGAACTGCACCGTGGCCAACTCGGCATGCCCGACGAGCTCATCGGTCCGCCAGTTCTGCCCTCCGTCGGTGGTGCGCAGCACCAGGCGTCCGCCGCTCACAGCGCCGACCGCCCAGCCGCGCTGCTGGTCGAGAAAGCTGATGTCGCGAAGGACGACGCCGCTCAACGAGGAGTGCTCGCCACTCCGCCACTGCCTGCTCCACGTCCGGCCGCCATCGTGTGTGGCAAATACCTCGCTACTGGTGGTCACCCAGCCGTTGAGACGATCGATGAAGTCCATAGCGATGATGGTGCTGTGGATGGACTCAAGCTCCTCCCAGCTGGCCCCGCCGTCAGTGGTGGCGCAGACGTGGCCGCTGACTGCGATCCAGCCGTGCTCGGCATCGACGAAGTCGACCAGGCTGGCCCGCCACAGGAGACGGGGGAACGGTCCCGAGGAGACGTCGAAGTGGGTGGTCTGCCAGTGGCGGCCACCGTCGGTGGTGTGCATCAAGGTGTTCTCGGTCCCTACGATCCAGCCGTGGCCGGCGTCGGGGAAGCTCATCGAACGGAGATTGCCGATGTAGTTGATGCCCTCTTGCTGGACCGCCCTGTGCTGGCGGCTCCAGGTCGCCCCGCCGTCGCGAGTGACCAGCACGTACTCCCACTCACCGGCCGCCCAGCCGTGGGTCTCATCGAGGAAGCAGACGACGTTGAGGTCACGGCTGGTGCCCGAGGTCTGGCTCTTCCAGGTCTGGCCGCCGTCTTTGCTGACGAGGATCGTGCCGCCCTCACCGACCGCCCAGCCGTGTGTCTCATCGACGAAGCAGACGTCGGCCAGGCGATTGCCCTGCGGCTGGGGGTTCTGCCACAGCCAGCGGCCGTCGGCGGTCGGCAGATAGGCGGAGGCGGCGGAGGGCAGCATCGCCATGAGGATCAGAAACAGAAGTGCGGCGCCCGGAAGGAGGGTCCAAGCGGTGGGCCGTGTGAGTCGCCAAGATGTGAGTGCCGAGCCCATGTGACCTCCCGCCCTGATCGTCCCCCCACGGACCAAGCCGGACGAGCTCTCTGACACGAGGAATCTACGACTCGGTACGCAAATGGTCGGGGCCAATCTGCCAGTTGCCGGAGGAGCTGTCAAGGGGTCGACGGAAAGAGCACACGAACAGTGTTGTCAGCCGGCGATCCTCGGCGTCCCCGGCTCGCTGCAAGCCATGGGCTCCGGAGGAACTGGGAGTGTGCCGGTCGGTCCCCATGTGCGGCCGTGCAGCAGCCAGGCGAGCCACCCGGCGACACTGACCGCTACAGGGCCGTCGAGCCCGAAGGGGCGACAGTCGCGGTGCGGATCGAGTTTCGGAGGGTTTGTGCTGCCTGCATCTGGACGGTGTCGCTCGGCTCCGGTCGGCCAAGGAGTCTACGTCCGCGCCCGGGATTCCCTCACCCGCCTCCGCGCCTGCACAGCGGCGAGCACCACTCCCACCAGCACCGGGATCAGGCAGGCGGTCCACACCAGGAGGCCTACTGCCAGGTCGGTGGCTGCACCTGCATCGCGTTGGTCGTTGGCGTCGAACTGCACAATCGACGTGTAGATGACGATCGGCGCATAGCCGGCCAGCACGGCAGCCGCAGCGACGGCGCTGCCGATCCGCGGCCAGTCGAGACCAAGCAGGGCGCCGGTGATGACCAGCACCGCGACACCCCAGGGCGCGAAGTAGAGCCACACCGGTGGGGCGTACATCCACTCCAGCTCGTAGTGGCCGGCGACCGGGAGGGCGAGCGCAGCGGTCAGCAGCCACGGCAGCGGTCCCGCCCACAACCTCTTCCTCGGGGAGGGACCGGTTCGAGTCCGTTGCCGTGCGGAGATGAACCCCGTCACGGCGACTGCGAGCAGCGGGATCGTCGGCAGGCCCCAGAACGCGACCATGCCCAGGCTGCCTTCGAGCATCAGCCGGAACGACTCGAACACGACAATGGCCGTGACGAGCGGCGGGCCGAAGAGCCCGACAGCGACCGCACAGAGGGCGATGATTGCCGCCGTGCGCGGCCTGCGCCGGCTCAGGAACGCTGGCACGATGGCCAGGATCGTTGCCGCCAGAAGCAGCAGGACGCCGCCGATCAGGTCGCTTCCGCCCCATTGCGCGAGGAAGGCGAACAACAGGAAGCTCGGTATCGCGACGATGACCGCGAAGATCGAGAGGGCGCGGGTCGCGGCCGCCCCGACGAGGGGCGGCGCTTCCTGACGCTCGCCCTCGGGTTGCGCTTGGCTGCCCTCAATCGTGTCGGTCATCGGCGACGAACCTCCCTGTGTCGTGCTCGCCGCGCCTGCGACCTTGGACCGGCTGGCGCCACGGTCTTCGAGTTGGCGATGCGCGTCTGTGGAGTGCCCGGTCTCCGGCTACCCTACAGCAGGGAGCCCTGGCGTCGCGCCGAGACGTTCGTCGCGAGAGCACCGGCACGACCAGCCCCCTCGAGAAGGTGCGGCAGCGCTCCTGCCCCCAAGGCGCAGAGCCGGCAGTGAACCTTGGCGACAACATGATCGCTTGTGGTGGAGGGGCGGGAGAAGGAGGCATTGTGCGGCCTCTCCCCTACCACGGCCGACGTTTGGCCGACGCCATCACCGACATCAGCAGTACCTCAGTCGCGCAACTCCGCCTGGCCTCCAAGCAGCTCGATGGCGGCCAGAAGCACCTCGGTCGCATCCGCCTCCTGGGGCCGTGCTGTCAGCCTCCGGAGTCCATCGGATGCTCAGCGTGCAGCGTACACCAGCTCGTTCCTTCGCCTAGCACGTGCGAGCCTCCGCTTGACGCCCTTGACGGGCAACAAGGTGCCAAGCGTCCTTGAACTCATCAAGATCCGCCGGTGCGTGCTCGCGATGTGAGTAGTAGATCGCAGACCGATTGAACCACGGCCGTTTGCGCTTCTCAACGTCAGCCGCTGGCATCACCCACACCTCAGGGTCGGTCTTGAGGTCATCGAAATGCCGATACAGTAGGAGCACGTATACGAGATGCTCAGGGTCGGGGTCGGGTGTGCCGGAGACAGGCCACTTGCCGCCCCCGCGAGCCGCCTTGACGCTGACCGCCACAGGTCCGGCATCAGTCTGAACGAAGATGTCGATGCTCTTCGCGTTGCCGAGAGTGAGCGCCGGCTCGAATCCGAGCCGGAAGAGACGCTCCATGACGAAGAACTCGCCCGCCATGCCAGTGGCGTGACCAGACCTTCTCTCAGGCATCGAACCCCTCGTTCCCCCTACCTCGAAAGCATCTGCGGCAACGCTCTGCCCTGTCTAAGCATGCCGTTGTCATGCCCTTCTCCCCGGCAGGTTCGGCACAGGATTCACGACTTCCACCTCCTGTGCACTGCTGTCGAACCAGACCAGCACCGGGTTCCACCCCGGAGTGCGGCGATCGAACTCATGAATGACCTCTCGGAGCCGCTCGACATCAAACAGAAACGCCGTGAACGCCTCGACTGCGTCGGCCAGTTCGGACTCGCACATGGGCTTGGGCAGAAGGAGCTTGATGGTGCGGCCGTCTGCCACCTCGGCGACCACCGAGAAGACAAGCGAGAACCGCTCACCGGTTGATCTTTCTCCGCCACTCGAAACCACGGCGGCATCGCGTGCAGAACGGCCAAGAAGCCGGCGGCCCAGTGCGACAAGAGCCCGCTTGAGGATGGTGTAGTGGTCCTTCCCCATCTCGCTCAGGAGGCTGTCGAAGTAGGGCTTGGCAAGATAGACAACGACCGCGGTAGGAGCCATCCACTCGATGCCTGCGCGCGGCCTTGGCGTCTCTCGTTCGACGCGGATGCGGAGTTCCGGCGACTCGACAGCAGCCACGAACTGGTCCACGGCGTCTTGTGGAACGCCGTCCCAGTAGCCGATTCCGATGTCGAAGTCAGTCATCGTGCACAGTCGAGCAGGCGAGTCCTCAAGGACGCGAGTTGCACGAAGAGCGAGCCAACTCCACGTCGCAGAGGATTCACACACAGCCTGCATTCAGCTGCATCTCCGCGTGGGAGCATAGTCCTGCGTTGCACGCATGCACAAGGTGCGGGACTGACACCATGTCTCCACGTGGCACTGGCCTGGCGGAAGAAGCCGCCGTGCAGCCTCTTCCCCATCGCTGCCGACCACCTGCCGACTCCACCGCGCCGGTGGCCTGCCCCTGTCGGCAGCCTTCGTCCTTCGGTCACAGAGGCGAGCGGTCAGCCGCTCGTCGCAGGAGAGGGCCGTCGTGTCTGCGGCTCGCCGAGCAGCTGCCGGGTGAGCTCATCCGGCCAACCGGGTCCTAGCGGACGAACCGGTGTGTGGCTGAGCCACAGCGAGAGCTCGACCAGGTCGGCCTCGCGCTCGTCGTAGAGACGGTAGCGCAGCAGGTTTGAGAAGTCGTTGATCGTGCCGAGCAGCGAGCGGTTGTTGGTGGTCGCGATTGTCGCCTGCCGTGATGCCTCCACCTCGCACTCGACGACTTCCGGCGAGATGCCGAGGCGCAACAGGACCGACTCCAGCGCCGGCGCGAAGTTGCGGGCCAAGTGTCTTACGTCGCGCCCCGGCATCAGGACGGCCAGGCGGCTGTGCTCGCCGATGAGCAGCACGAACCGTCGCCGCCCGATGGCCAGCGGGGCTGCATGCCAGTCGCCGAGCCGGGTCGTGGAGGCCGGTGGATCGGCGACCAGTTCACCGATGCGGGCAAGGAGCTTGCGCGTGCAGCGCAGAACGACCATCTACCACACTTGATCGGCCTCCCGCTGCGGCCTCAGTGGACCAGCGTACGCTCATCGATCCTGGCGCTCCCGCCAGGCAGGGCAGGCCTGCACCAGCCGCGCGAGATCCTGCCACCAGGCAGCCTCCCACGAGCCGTTGGCGGCGGCGCTGGTCGAGGGTGCCACGAACAGCTGCGTGCTGCCGATGCGCTGTGCCTGGAGCCCGTAACCGATCTCCCTCACGGCGAAGAACTCCTTGGCCGCCCGCTTGCCGTTGAAGCAGAGGATCGCCGGTCGATAGGTGAGCATCTTGCGCCGCAGGGTGTCGGCGCCTGCCGACTCGAAGCGGATCTCCTCATCGGCACCCGACTGGTCCTTGACAAGATCGGTCAGGCCGATGTCGTACTCCGGCAGCAGGTCGGCCTCGGCGGGCGTCAGCTGACGCGGCGTGAGACCGAGCTCGGCCAAGGTCGACCAGAACCTGTTGCCGCGGCCGGCGTAGTACTGAGAGAGCTGCGCCGAACGCTTGCCGACAGCGGTGCCACAGACGACGAGTGCCAGATCCTCGCTGAGGATGTCGGCGAGCAGAATCATCGTCTCGGAGGCATCAAAGAGGGGTGGCTGCACGTGGCGCGGCGTCGCGTCACCGACCGCCGAGGAGTTCGAGCACCAGATCGTCGATCGCGCCGGCGAGGCCGGCCTGGTCCAGCGCCTGGCGGATGAGACGCCGCTGAGCCTGGAAGCTCCGCCAACTACTGACATCGACCGTGGCCGCCACGGCCTCCGCCTCCTCGGCCAGCTCGACGAGCTTCCGATGTCGCGCATCGTCCGGGTCAAAGAGCGGGATCGGGAGTCGCCAGACGAGCTTGTGGTAGTCGCGAGGATTGTGCTCCCCGCGCGACTGCATGGGGGCGAGCAGCTCGGTGATCGCCGGGCTATTGAGGACTGCAACGAGGTACCGGGCTTCCGCGAGTGAGGCCGCGACTCCCCAGTAGAGCTTCGTGTCCACGACAACCCGCTGATCTTCGGTCCGCGCCGCCGCCAGATACTGACCGCTCGCCGCATACAGGACCCTGTGCACAGGCGTCGGGAACTGCTCGGAGAGCTTCTTGCGGTAGTCCACCTGCTCAAGGAGCGACAGGTTGTTGTCACCCTTGTTGGCATTCCAGACGTCCTCGGCCTCGGTCCACCACTCGGCCAAGCCCGGGTAGAGATCAATCCGCGGATCGGCACCTTCAAGCAGGCGCGAGCCGTCCCACGGAACCACACCGAGCCAGGGCTCCTGGAGGCGGAACGGCAGCAGGGTGGCGCCGAGATGGACCGGCCGCACGAACTCCTGCTCGATCGAGCCCTGCAGCGACGGCAGCTCCTTCCAGGGACGCTTCTCGTTGGCGGTCCGTCTGCTGCGCACCTCACGCCGTCCAGAGGCGACCCCGATCGGTGAGAAGGGCGCATCCTCGACCATGACCAGGAACCTCGGCACGAGGGTGGCACCCTGAGCGAAGCGGTCGTGGTAGGGGCTCTGCGGGGCGTCCTTGGCGGCGGAGATCTTCGCTTCGCTGCGCGTCAGGTGCGGTTCGGCGGCAGCCCATGCGATGTTGCGCCCGGGCAGGCGGCCCTTCCAGGACTCGGCGTCGCTTGCGAGCGGCGAAGGCTTCTTGGCATGGCTGCCGCTCACTACGCTCGGGGGCACACGGAAGAGGTTCGGCTTGACCGCGTGCAGGTCCCAGGGGGTGGCGAAGGCGATCGCCAGCTGACCGGCGGTGGTCTCATAGAGGCCGCGGCGCAGGCCGGCGAACTGTCGCCGGGAGAGGGCGGCCAACGGCATCACGAAGGCGAAGCGTCCGTTCGGCTTGAGGTAGAGCTCAACGGCACGGACCAGGAACAGCCCCGAGAGGTCCTGGTGGGTGGCGACCGAGGCACCGGCCCACAGACCCCGTTCCTCGCTCATCCGCCGGAAGGCGTCCTGCATCTCGATCGTCATGAACCGGTAGGAGAGCCACGGGGGGTTGCCGATCAGGCGATCGACGCGGTTCTCCTCCCGGGAGAGCCACAGCGGACGGGCGAGGTTGCGCACATAGAACGACCAGACGTGGTCGCGGCCCTCATCGTGGAGCTGGCACATGGTGGCGAAGGTGGTGGCAAGCGCTTCCTGATCGTCGGGATGGACGGCGAAGCGCGAGAAGACCGTTGAGAGCGAGGGCGGCGCTGAGCCGGCCTGGCGGTTGCCGGCCCGGCGGGCAAGCTCCTCGACAAGCCGGTCGAAGGAGGCGGCATCATCGAGCAGGCGGCTCGGGAAGTAGAGGCTACTTGCCCACAGCTGGACCTCGTCATCGACGCTGATCTGCAGCCCCTCGCGGGTCCAGAGGTCGGTCTGAGGGCTGCGCCACTGGACGCTGTCACCGAGGTAGACCGGGACGTGGATGTCGGGCCGGCCCGGTGCCTGCAGGCGGTCGCGGCCGATGGCCAGCAGGTAGGTCAGGCGGGCCAGGGTGATGGCCACCGGGTGGACGTCGATGCCGTAGATGGTGCCGCTCGCACCGGCGATCGCCTGGGCGTCGCTGATGCCGGCGTCCTTGGCTGCCTTGAGGTAGTGGCGGACGGCGTGGAAGAGGAAGGTACCCGAGCCGCAGGCCGGGTCGAGCACCCGTTGTTCGAGCGGCGCATCGACCGTCTCAGCGACCATCACCTCAGCGAGCCAGTCGGGGGTGTAGTACTCACCGAGGTCGTGGCGCGTCTGGGCGCTGATGATGCTCTCATAGAGCACCTTCATCACGTCGTGCTCGACCTCTTGCCAGGCAAAGCGGGTCAGGCGACGAGCCAAGGAGGCGACGAACTGATCACCGCCGGGCACCTCGACCACCCAGCCGAAGAAGTCCTCCTCGATGACCCCCGAGATGCCGGCCTGAGCGAAGCGCTGACCGCCGAGCACCGAGGCTGGGGGCAGCGTTCGTGGATCGAGGCCGACCACGGCGTGGGCGATGATCTCGGCGCTGATCACCAGCAGGGTGTGATCGATGAACAGAGCCTCATCGTCGGCAAACGAGGTTCCGAAGGCGGTACGCAGCAGACGGGCCCAGAGCCGGCGCTTGAGCTCCACGGTGGGATCGTCGCGGTGCTTGGAGTAGAGCGTGGCAAGGTCGGCCTTGGCCAGGGCGTGAGACGAGCTGCCGGCCCCCAGGCGGCGCTCGATCTCACGCGGGGTCGGGGCGATCGCCTCGGCGGTGGCAAGGGCGCCTTCAAGCCAGACGATCAGGCCCTCGGCATCGGGACTGGTCGCTGAGAGCTCGAAGCGGGAGACCTCCTCGAGGCCTGCATCGACGAGGTGGTAGAGACGCCACTCGGCGCCGTCGGTGAGGATGCCGGTGTAGCGCTGGGCGAGCTGACGGCTGCGGTCGGCGACATAGCCGGCCAGTTGGACCTCGGCGTCCTTGCGCACGCCGCCGCGACGCAGGTCGCGCTTGACCTCGATTGCCGTCAGGCCGGCCTCGATGTCGATGCGTCTTCCCCCGCCGACCTGGGCCTCGAGCTCGACACTGACCAGATCCTCCTCGCCGAGGTTGAGGCCGCCGTAGAGCAGCAGCGTCTGGATGTGGGCCTGGACGTTGGCCTCGGCGCCGAGCGAGCGGCTCGCGAGCTGGCGGGCGAGGGCTGAGATGTCGATGCCGGCGGTCATCGCACTCCCGCCGAAGGAGCCGCGAAGGCCACCGTGGTCCTGTATATGGCATCGAGGTCGAACATGGCCACGTATTCTATCGGCGAGGCGGCCAACCTACCCGAGATGTGGTCAATCAGATGAAGCAGCCGACCACGACAACCACGTCGAGAGCTCGTCGCGGCTGCGCAGCAAGACGCCTCTGGTGATCGTGATCCAGTAGTACTCGCCCACCAGCTGGACGGGCGTGGTGTACTCGGGGCGTCCAAGCATCTTCGGCAGACGCTCAAGCGCGAAGCCGCTCGATGTGGCGAGTCGAGCAAGCGCAGCTATCCTCTCGTGTGCGTGTTCGACGAACCGCGCGTAGGACTCACCGTCGCCCCGATGGCCGAGCTTGTCCCGTATGGCCGCATCCCAGGCTGGGAAGAGCCGGGGCCGCAGCACGAAGAGCGTCTTCGATGTGGCCGTGGGGCCGAAAGAGACGTTCACCTCGCGTCCGTTCCGCTTCTTGTGGGAGATGATGCGAGCACAGAGGTCGTCGTAGACGTCGATGAGGTGCCGGCGGCTCTCTGTCTCGAAAGGCAGGCCGTCGAATGCCTCAAGCGATTCTCGTGCCTTCGCATACCAGGATTCGAGCTCCGCCAGAGCGAGCGAGTGCCAGGCGAGGGCGAGATTCCTGCAGCCCCAGTCGTTGAGGAACTCTAGTAGGGCGCGGCGATGGTCTGCGCTGGTGAGGTCGAGATCGTCGGTGGCGCCGATGGACGACCGAAACTTGTCGAGAGACTGACCGTAGCCGGTCATGGCCTCGTAGAGGTAGCTGGTCATGGCGAGATCGAACAGCGAGCGCGGCGGACTCGGCGAAGCTGTGTCCGGCTGTTCCGGTGGAGACATGCTGCCCTTCCTGATCACGCGGGGCTGCGTCGCTTGTCGGCCTCCGATGATCGGGGCTGGCATCGGCGCTTGAGCGCTCTCAGGTAGTCCCTGTTGCGCTCATCTTTGCGCCACGAGCGCACAATGCCGTGGCCCCAGGTCTGGAAGAAGAGCTTCCTGAAACGGAACGTCAACAGGAAGGCAAGCCAGCGCCGGAGCCCGTAGAAGCGCGCATAGCCACGGACGGTCTCACGCTGCAGGTGGTAGGGCGTCATCTGCTCGGGCTCATAGACCACATGGAGGGCATCGTAGAGCTCCCAACGCTTGTCGAAGATCCGCCCCTGGACCTCCATCTCCTCGTAGAGCGCCGTGCCGGGCAGCGGGGTGAGGATGTTGAGCATCACCGTGTCGATCTTCTGCCGGACGGCGAACTCGACGGTGTCGCGGACCACCTCCGGTCCATCGCTGTCGGCCCCCAGCACGAACATGCCGTGGGCCCTGATGCCGTACTCGTGTAGTCGCCGTACGGCGTCGATGATGTCCTTAACGCTCTGCGCCTTGTCGTAGGCGTCCAGCGTGTCCTGGTTGACCGATTCCAGACCGAGGTAGACCAGCCAGCAGCCCGAGCGGCGCATGAGCTCCAGCAGCTCGGAATCGCGGGTCACATCGGTGCGCACCTGAGCCGACCATCTGAAGCGAAGACCCTCGTCGATGATCGTCTGCAGCAGTGTCTTGAGGCGCTGCCGGTTGGCGGCCAGGTTGTCGTCGTAGAAGAAGACGCGCCTTGGCTGCTTCTGCTCAAGCTCGGCGATCACGCTCTCGGTGCTGCGGAAGCGGTACTTCTTGCCGAACATGGCGGTCACCGAGCAGAACTTGCAGTCGAAGGGACAGCCCCAGCTGGTCATGATCGGCGTCTGGCGCATCTTCTCGTAGCCCTTGATCAGGGAGAGGTCGGGGAACGGCAGGGAGTCGAGATCGGCGGTCGGCGGGCGTGGCGGGTTGCGATGGGCGGTGCCGTTGCGGCGGTAGGAGAGGCCAAGGATGGTCTCCAGGGAGCCTCGGCCCTCCAGAGCGTCGATCAGCTCCAGCATGAGCTGCTCACCGCCCTCGCCGCGGGCGATGTAGTCGGCGTGCTGCAGGCCTTCGTCGGCCATGAAGGTGACATGGGGCCCGCCGATGATCGTCGGGATGCCGCGCCGGCGCAGCTCGTCGGCGTACTCATAGGCCGAAACGACGGTCGAGGTGGTGGTGGAGAAGCCGACCAGATCGGCGTCGTGGACGTCGTCCCAGTCGATCGGCTCGAGGTCGGCGACGTAGATGGAAACCGCGTGACCGCTCGCCGTGAGGGCGGCTCCGATGGCCGGCAGGCCGAGGCGAGGCAGGTGGACCTTGCTGTAGACGTGCATGCCGGGCGGCGCCGGCTCTATGAGGCAGACCTTCACAGAAACCCTCTCTACCGATGTGGTATCGCCGAGCGGAGCGCCGGCGTTGCTGCATGGTGTACGCGGTGTCGCGACCGCAGCCGCGTCGCTCTGCAGTCTAGACCAAGCAGCACGATAGGAGCAGCGACCGGCCCCTACTCCCCTGCCATGGCACATCACCGCCGATCATGTCAAGGCCACGAACCCGCTGCACAGAGGCCTCTCGCCGACAGGCTGCCGACGCGCTATCGTTCGTTTTAGTTCGCATTTCGCGCTTTCCGGCAGGCATATCGTCCTGCTTCGGCGCTCGTTTGAGCCTGGCGAGCGGCCTCGAGGCGAACTAAGGCGAACTAAACTGACCCTCCGCGACCTTCAGACGAACGATGTTGCTCCTCCGGCGGTCCGTCTCACGACCCCTGCCCGGCCTTCCCCGCCCGGCGCCGGTCGAGCTCATCGTCAAGCGCCGCATCGACCTCGGCCGCCAGCTGCCGGGCGTCCTCATCCCCGTGGCGCTCGATCCACTCTCGCCACAGATGATCTTGTGAGGGCCGCCAGGTCGGTGAGCCATCCTCGGCAAGCCAGCCCCGTAGCTCGGCCCCCAGGCTTGCCCAGAGGCGCAGGTGTGAGGTCCTCTTGCGCAACGCGGCAAGACGATCGGCGAGTCTCGCCGGGCTGCTCGCTCGCCGAGGGCCCCTCACGGCAGCGACTCCTCAAGTGCAGCAAGCTCGCTCTCAAGGCGGGTGATCTCCTCCTCGATCGCGGCCAGGTCGAGGATCCCCTTGCGCTGGCGGGCCAGACCCAAGAGGGCGACCAGCCGGTCGAGGGTCGTGCGGGCGGCGGCAAGCTCGCCGGCCGAGAGCTGGCGGCGCATGATCAGCTCATAGCCGAACAGGGCCTGACCGAACTGCAGAGCGCCGTCGATCTTGGCCTGCTCGCGGAGGCGCTCATCGGCGGCCGCCACGTACTTCTGGGCCGCCCGCCTGCCCACTCCCCACTTGCTCTCGATGTGGCGGACCACGGCGCTGCGCGGCATGCGGGCGGCCAGCAGCTCGGCGACCTCGACGAGACGAGCCTCACGCTCGGCCTTGCTTGCCCGCCGTATCCTAGCCACGCTGCGCTTGGCCTCCTGTGAACGCCTCCCAGCGGGCCACCGCCACATCGACGAAGGCCGGTGAGAGCTCCATCGCATGACAGACCCGGCCCCGTTGTTCGGCGGCGATGAGCGCCGTCCCTGAACCGCTGAAGGGCTCGTAGATCAGCGCTCCCGGCGCGGTGTGGTAGTCGAGGGTCCGGCGGATCGTCTCGACCGGCTTCATGGTCGGATGGACCGAACCTGGCGCATCCTCGATCTTGGACTCGATCTCCCAGACGGCCCTGGTATCGGAAGGAGGCTTCTTCTTCGGTGGTCTTCCCTCCGGCCAGCCGACCATGATCGGTTCGTAGTCCCAGAGATACCAGGAGTGGGTGAGGACCGAGCGGCTCTTCTTCCAGATGAGCACCTGGTGGGAGAGCAGGCCGAGCTCCCGCCACGCCGCCCAGACGATCTCGCTGCGCATGATGGCGAAGAACTGATAGAGGGCCGGGTTCTCGATCAGAGCGTGATCGAGGGCGACACGGAGGAAGTCGACGTAGAAGGCCACGGCCGAGTCCCTATCGACATACGCATCCCAGTGTTTGTCGCCCTCGCCTTTGTTGCTCTCGCTGGCCGGGTGGGTACCGCCGTCGTAGTTGACGAGGTAGGGAGGATCGGTGGCCATCATGACCGCCCGCTTGCCGTCCATCAGATGCTCGACGTCCTCGGCCTTGGTGGCATCGCCGCAGAGAAGGCGATGGTCGCCAAGAAGCCACAGGTCGCCCGGCCTTGAAATCGGCTCCTCCGGCGGTTCGGGCACCTCGTCGGGGTCGGTCAAGCCTTCGGTCTGGGTGGCGAGGATGGCGGCAAGCTCCTCGGCCGCAAAGCCGGTCAGGGCGAGCTCGACACCTGAGCCGAGCAGCTCCTCGAGCTCGAGCGGCAGCAGCTCGCTATCCCACGAGGTCTCCTGGGCGCTTCGGTTGTCGGCGATCCGGTACGCCTTGGCCTGCTGTGGGGTCAGCTCGGCCGCGACGTGGACCGGGACCTGCGCAAGGCCGAGGCGTTGGGCCGCGAGCAGGCGTGTATGGCCGGCGATGATCACCCCTTCCCCATCGACCACGATCGGCTGTCGGAAGCCGTACTCTTGGATCGAGGCGGCGACCTTGGCGATCGCCTCCTCGGGGGTCACCCTCGGGTTCCTTGCGTACGGGACCGGTCGCTCGGTCGGCCACCACTCAATGCGGAGGCTTCCCTCATCTATCTGCGCCGCGCCGCTCATCGCCGTCCCTTCCTCCTGGTCTGCGCCCGATGGTCTGCAAAGCACCGGTAGGCAGACTCCTCGTAGCGCTCGATCGCCGCCATCAAGGTGGCGCTCTCGTGGGCGCGGTAGGCGGCATCGAGTTCCTGCTCGCCTCTGCGCCAGCGCTCTCCGTCGAGCGGAGCGCCCGTCACGTAGTGGGCGGCGATGCGGCGCGTCATCGCCAGCAACTGCTCATCGGCCCACTCATTCCAGGCAAGCCAGGCCAGCAGCTCAGCGCGGTGCTCGACGATGCGCCGCCGAAGCTCCTCGGGGAGCGGCCTGCCGGAGGGCGAGAGCAGACGGAGACGATCCTTCCCGGCGCGGACCAGGAGCAGATCTGCCCGGCGCACCTCCTCGATGATCTGGCCGGCGCTGCTCATAGCTCCAGCTCCCAGCAGGACTGTCGATCCGAAACAAGCGAAACATCGCTGCAAGGACCGTCAATCCGCTCCCCAACAGCGGCCACCGCTGTGTCGCAGCCGAAACCCGGCTCGTGCAGGGATGTTGGGGATGTTTCGGTTCGCTCCGGCAGGTAGCGGGCAAAGGCATCGCTGAAGCTCTCGCGCCGATAGCCGCGTCGGGTCAGATCGCCGAACCGCAGCTCCTTGGGGCGGATCGAGAAACGAGACAGCAGCAAGGCCAGCTGACGCTTGCTGATCGGCCCCCGGCGTGACCACTCCGGCCAGGGCCGATCCTCCATCGCCGCCAGGCGGGTGACGATCTCCTCCGAGGAGAGGCGCTCCTGGCCGCCGTCGGCGAAGATCGCCTCGATGTCGGCCAGCAGCTGCACCGCCGCATCGGCCTGCTCGGAGCCTCCCTCGTCGGCCAGGGATGCAAGCGCCTGCCGGGCGCGACTCGGCCAGTGCCCGCCGGCGGCATCGGCGATCGCCAGCAGCGGCCGCCAGTTATCGGCGGCACGGTCGCTCTCAAGCGGCGGCAGGACCGGATCGGCGCCGGCCAGCTCCTCGGCTGCATCGGCCGCCCAGCGGGCCGCCTGGCGGCGCAGCGGAGCCAGCTCGGCGAGCCGGTCGAGACGGAGACGCTCGACGCTCTCGTGCGCCGCCCGACGGCGCATCGGCAGGACGATCGAGCGATCCTCGAGGGTGCTCGGCAGGCGGCCGATCAGCGCGAAGGCGATCGGCGTGAAGGTCGAGAAGCGCCGCGGCTCATGCTCCTCGCCAACGAGGCGCAGCACGTAGGCGCTGCTTCTGGTGTGGCCGGAGTTGAGGATGCCGCGCAGCTCCTCGTTCTCCCCAAGGAAGGTCTCAGCCTCGTCGATGAGCAGGGTCGGACGGTAGCGGTCGATCGTCCGAAAGACGCCGGCCGCCGAGATGTTGCAGAGCGGCAGCGGTGCGGCGACCAGCTCGGCCAGCAAGGCCATCGTGTTGGTCTTGCCGCAGCGTCGCAGCGGCGAGCAGAGCGCCAGTCGCGGCGAGACAAAGAACGACGCAGAGCAGTGCGAGAAGAGCGCCCACAGCGCCAGAGCGGCCGGCGCACCCTCCGCCAAGACGAGGAACCGCTCCAGGGCGGCGACCATCCGATCGAGGAGCTCGGCACCCTCGACCTCCTCAGGCCAGGGCTCGGGGTTGGCAAGCAGCGGTTCGCACTCCCACTCGGGGCGTAGCTCCTCTACCTCTGGCGGTCCAAGACAGGCATCGGCAAGCCGGGCTGGGCTGGAGATCGAGCGACTCTTAAGCTCGGCGATGATCGCCTCGCGCGCCATCGCCCTGGCCAGCTCATCGCGACCGACGAGCTGCTCGCCGATGGTCCGCAGGGCCGCCTCGATCGCCGCTAGGTCGGCATCGGCAGGAAGCTCGGCGAGAGACCGAAGGAGGTCGTCCTTGCTCTCGGTCGGGGTCCGACGGCTCGATTCGACCGCCACAGCGACCAGCCGCTCGAGCTCCTCGGGCGTCCCCCCGGCGGTCAGCCAGTCGCTGATATCGCCCTTCTCCGGCAGCTCGGGCAGCTCGAGAATCACGTTCGGGATCTCGGCACCCTGCAGCGAGGCGGCGACCGTCGCTGCGTGGCTGGCACCCGGCTCATCGTTGTCGGGCACGATCACCGCCAGTGAGGTGCCGCGCAGCTGCGCTGCGAACTCATCGCGCCAGGAGCCGGCGCCGTGCGGGCTGCTCGTCGCACAGACTCCGCAGGCCTCGGCGAGGTTCTCGGCGTCTTTCTCACCCTCGACGAGGTAGAGGCGCTCACCTGCCTCGACGGCACGACGTAGCTCCGGCAACCGGTAGAGGACTCTCGGCTGCTCGCCGAGGCCCATCAGGTAGCGGTGCGGATTGGCGGGGTCCGGTCGCCAGCTGGGGAAGTGCTTCTTGCCGCTGCTGTCAGGCTCGGTACGACCGATGACGTACAGCAGTCGACCGTCAGGGTCGCGGTACTCGTAGGTCGCGATCACCGCCACGCGCTGGTGAGTCCCGTCGTCGAGACAGACGCTGTAGGTCGTTGGGCCGGGGCAGCTCATCGCCGGCCCCAACGATGCCGGGAAGGGAAGAGATCGGCCCAACCGATGCCCAGAGCCGCCAGTACCTCGGCGGTCGCACAGCCGGCCCAGCAGTGCAGCAGGATGCGGCCATCCTCGCCCTCGCCGATGCTGAGGCTGGGATGGTGGTCGTCGTGGGCCGGGCAGCGTGCCATGTAGCCGTCCGAGGTGCGCCGCACGCCTTCAAGCCTGCTGAGGACTATCTCGAGCGGCGTCTGCCCAGCCGGTTTCCGGCGGGCCATCTCACTCCCCCTCCCCGCCGAGCCCCAGCTGCTCTTCCAGCCAGCTGGTCGGCACCAGCAGCCGATGGCCGAGCCTGAGGGTCTTGAGCGATCCATCCTTGGCGGCCGCATAGCTAGCCGCCCGTGAGATCCCGCAGGCCGCCCCGGCTAGTGGCACCGAGACGGTGCTGCGGCTGCGCAGGTAGGCGGCCAGCTCCTCACGCGACAGGCGCCGCGGGTCGGGCTCGGCCTGATGAGGGGTTCCTAGGTTGGCGGATTCTGTCGTCGACATGTGCTGCTGCTCCTTGCGATCACGGTGCTCTGCATGACAGTCCGCATGGCGTCTCCCCTCGACGTGGTTGCTTCCTATTGTCGATATCATAACACGCTACGTGCGTGTCTGCGTGAGTCTCGCTCTGTCCCCTCCAGTCGCTTCTTGGCGACTGGATTCCCTTCCATAGATGTGGTAGAGAGGCCACAGACGAGCACTTGACAGCATCAATCGACGTGCTAACGTGTCCAGATAACAAACCGCGGCCGTGCGTGTCAATGGCAAGGCGGCGTGCGGGTTCTCTTCAGGAGGTTGAGGTGGGTCGGAGGAGCAGCGCGAGCGAGCCGAGGATCGGCAGCGACCACTGGCTCCGCTGTCCCTACCTGGCCGCCGATCACTACCTGCGCCCCGCCCCCGACGCTGAACCGGAGTTCTACGATCCCTGGCAGGCCGACCGCGAGGCCGCGAGCGAGGAGGAGCGTCCCTACAAGGTCCTGCTGCGCCTCGTCCAACAGATCGGCCTCATCCGCGGCGAGGTGCTCGGTACTCGCCACCGCAAGCGTCTCGAGGCCTGGCTTGCCGCCAACGGGCCGCTGGGGCTGCTGCCCCATGAGACGCTCGAGTACCGCACCGCCGCCCGCTGGTACCCGCACATGGTCGAGGGGGCCAAGGAGGGCGAGCTCTTCGCCCCCACCCAGCGCCACGTGCGGCGCACCGCCGGAGGCTGGAAGACGACCCTCAAGCAGGTCGGCAACGCCACCCCAGTCGAGGCGATCGAACCCTACGGACTCGTCGATCGGACCCTGCTCAACCGGTTCGCCGAGGGACCGTATGCGACCTACCGCTCGTCGGCCGACGGTACCATCGCCAGCGATAGCCTCCGCGCACGGTTCGAGCCCTACTTCCCTCATCTTGGACCCTACGAAGCCTCGGTGTGCGACTACCCCCTCTTCTCCGAGGTCGAGTTCTGGCGCTCCTACAGCGAGCCGCTCTACTCGTTCCTGTGGGCGGTCTTCTCGCTGGCCAACCCCCTGGCCGGTTTCCTGCAGGAGTGGGAGGGCGAGGAGTGGCGGGTCCGCAACGCCTTCCTGGCCCTGGGCCAGATCAACGAACATGCCTTCGGTTGCACCCCGATCGGGCGCCTGGCGCCGGCCAACCAGATCGAGCTGCGCTGGTCGTTTCCCTCCCTGCTAGCGATCTACGCCGGCTTCATCCTCCGCGATTTGGCCGCCGGTCAGCGGGTACTGCGCTGCCCGGTCTGTGAGAGCCTCTTCTTGAGCGGTTCCTACCAGGCGAAGTTCTGCTCCTCGACCTGCCGCTCGGCCCACCACAAGCGCCAGCAGCGAGCCGCAGAGACGCCGTGAGAGGCTCGGTCCGCAAGCGCGGTCGCAGCTGGGAGTACAACGTCGATGTCGGGCTGGCGGCCGCGCAGCGCTGCCAGGAGTGCAACAAGCGCTATTGGATCGAGCGCCGGCCGCTCGATGCGTGCCCGAGCTGCGGCGGCAAGCTCGCCGAGACCGAGGAGCGTCGCCGGGCCATCAAGGGCGGCTTTGCCACCCAGAAGGAGTGTGCGGCGGCGATGCACAAGGTCTTGACCGCCGTCGATGAGGCCCGCTACGTCGCCCCCAGCCGCATCACCCTGCGCGACTACCTCACCCAGGAGTGGCTACCGGCGATCGAGGGCACAGTGCGCGCCACCACCTACTCCTCCTACAAGATGCTCATCGAGCGCCACATCGTCCCCGAGCTGGGCCTGCTCAAGCTCCAGAAGCTCACCGCCGCGCGGATCAACGCCTTCTACGCGAAGCTCCTCAAGGAGGGTCGCTGCCGCGGCAGCGGCGGCCTCTCCCCCGCCTCGGTCTGCAGAGTGCATGCCGCTCTGCACCGGGCCCTGCGCGATGCGGTGCGCTGGGAGCGGTTGACCACCAGCCCCGCCGATGCCGCCGACCCGCCGCGCTCCTCACAGACCCAGCGCGACCTGCCGGCCTGGAACAGGGAGCAGCTCGGCGCCTTCCTTGCTCATGTCGCGGAAGACCGCCTGTCCGC
>Ga0209164_1001520_pt1 | contig 29342 bp, 25 predicted proteins | sample MTBNYHSulfiMetaG_FD_187458 | JGI IMG/M metagenome (GOLD analysis project Ga0209164, IMG submission 187458) | Enrichment culture microbial communities from rom New York Harbor, USA that are MTBE-degrading - MTBE-NYH (New York Harbor Sulfidogenic)... | ecosystem: Environmental > Aquatic > Marine >... | reverse complement strand
GATCCTAATCGGAGAAAGCTATGGAACCACCCGGGTGGCCGGTCTCTCCCTGCAGCTCCAGGCGGCCCACAAGATGTTCGTGAACGGGGTGATCCTGGTCTCCCCCACCGGCCTGGGGGGCACCAAGGACGTCCCGTCTTCGGCCCTGAGCCTGCCCCACTATGCCGCCACCGCGTGGTACTTCGGGAAGCTCCCCCCGGAGCTCCAAAGCCGGGACCTGGAGGAGATCCTCCCCGAGGTGGAGGCGTTCGCCCTCGATGAGTATGCGCCGGCCCTGGCCAGGGGGGGGTTCCTCGGTGAGGCGGAGCGGCGGGACATGGCCCGCCGGGTGGCTCGCTACGCCGGCGTGTCGCCCACCTTTGTGGATAACCTGAACCTCCAGATCCCCATCAACCACTGGCGAAAGGAGCTCCTCAGGGACCAGCGACTCACCGTGGGGCGCCTGGATTCCCGGTACCAGGGCGTGGACGCGGACGCCGGCGGGATCAGCTACGACTACGACCCGGCCATGTCCTCCTGGAACCACTCCTTCACGCCGGCCATGAAGAGCTACCTGAAGGAGACCCTGGAGTACGAGACGGACCTGGAATACGTGATCATCGGGGGCAACGTGCGGCCGTGGGACAACGTCGGCGACACCACGGGGGAGAACCTCCGCCGGGCCATGGCGGAGAACCCCCTCCTCAAGACCATGATCCAGTCCGGGTACTACGACGGGGGCACCGACTACTTCTCCGCCAAGGTCCTCCTGTGGCAGATGGACCGTTCGGGACAGCTCCGGGACCGTTTCCGCCACCGGTTCTACCGGAGCGGGCACATGATGTACCTCCGGGACGAGGACCTGGTGACCTCGAACCAGGACATCCGGGACTTCATCGAGTGGGCCATCCCCGCGGACGGGGTCCCGGCCCTCTGGGGACGCCGGGTGCCGGTGTCCAGGGACGGCGGGGGGAGCTGAATGAGAAAGCCTACGTGATCCCGAACTGCTTGATCTTGTCGTAGAGGGTCCGCTCGCCGATTCCCAGGGCCTCGGCAGCCTTCTTGCGGTGCCCCCGGGCGGCCTCCAACGCCTTCCGGATGGCCGCCTCCTCCGCCTCGGCCATGGTGAGGGGGCGGCCCGGGTCCGCCCCGGCGCCGGACCCGCCCAGGGACGTGGAGAGGTCCCGGGCGCTCAGGCGTTCCCCTTCGGCCAGGATGGCCGCCCGCTCCAGGGCGTTGGCCAGCTCCCGCACGTTCCCGGGCCACGGAGCGGCCCGCAGGAAGGCGCCCACCGAGTCGTCGAGGCGGAGGGGGGGGCGCCCGAGCTCCCCGCAGATCCGGACCAGGAGGCTCTCGGCCAGGGGCAGGATGTCCTCCTTTCGCTCCCTGAGGGGGGGCAGGGTCACGGGAAAGACGGCCAGCCGGTGGAAGAGGTCGTCACGGAAGGACCCCTCCCGGACCATTCCCGCCAGGTCCCGGTTGCTGGCGGCGATCCAGCGCACGTCCACCTGGAGGGTCCGGGTACCTCCCAGCCGCTCGAACTTCCGTTCCTGGAGCACACGGAGGAGCTTGGCCTGCAGCTCCAGCTTGAGCTCCCCGATCTCGTCCAGGAAGAGGCTTCCACCGTCGGCAAGCTCCAGGCGGCCCCGCCGGGCGCCCGTGGCCCCCGTGAAGGCGCCGGCCTCATGGCCGAAGATCTCGCTCTCCATGAGGGTCTCGGAGATGGCGGCGCAGTTGATGGGGACGAAGGGGCCGTCCCGGCGTGAGCTCTGCCGGTGGACCGTCCAGGCCGCCACCTCCTTGCCGGTGCCGCTCTCTCCCAGCAGGAGGACGGTGGCGTTGGTGGGTGCAACCTTCTCGATGGCTTGCACCACCGGGGCCATGACGGGGTCCCCGAAGGTGAGGGGAGGGATGGACTCCACCTCCCGGCGGGACTGGTCCTTCAGGGCCAGCAGCCTCCGCCGCTCCATGGCCCGCCCCACCAGCAGGCGAAGCTCCGCGGGGCTCGCCACGGGCTTCTGGAGATAGTCGAAGGCCCCCAGCTTCATGGCTTCCACAGCCGAGTCCACGGAGCCGTGGGCCGTGAGGACGATGACCTCCATCTCGGGGCTCTCGGCCCGGGCCTTCCGGAGGAGATCGATCCCGTCCAGGGCCCCGGGCATCCGGAGGTCGGTGATCATGACGTCGAAGGAGCGCAGGGCCAGGTGCCCCAGGGCCTCCACCCCGTCGGCGGCCTGGACCACGGCGTTCCCCTCTCCGGAAAGGGCCTCGGCCAGGTATTCCCGGATTCCCTCTTCGTCGTCCACCACGAGGATCGAGGCCATGTCAGCTCCCGGGCTCCGGAAGGGTCACGCGAAGCTCGGCTCCGCCGTCGGGGTGGTTCCGCGCCGCGAGGGTCCCCCCGTGCAGCTCCACGATACGGCGGGCCACGGCCAGGCCCAGGCCTGTCCCCCGGGCCCGGGTGGTGAAGAACGGCTCGAAGATGCGGCCCAGGCTCGCCTCCGGGACACCCTCCCCACGGTCCCGGAACAGCAGGACCAGGGCGCTCCCCTCCCGAACCGCCCTGATCTCGATGGGCGCGCCCTCCGGGGACGCCTCCATGGCATTCCGGAGGAGATTGTGAAGGACCTGGTGGATCCGGGGAGCGTCCAGGGTCCAGCTGTCAGGGGCTCCCGACACCTCCACCTCCACCACGGCGCCCCCCGCTTCCCCCACCACCTTCCGCAGGAGATCCTCCACCTTCACCGGCTGGAGATCCAGGGGACCCGTCCGGACGAAGTCCAGGAGGTCCGTGGTGAGGGCCTCCAGCCGCAGGACCTCTTTCACGATGCGGTCCACCTTGCCCCGCTCCGGGGCTTCCGCCGGGGTGCGCTCGGCCAGAAGCTGCGCGTGACCCTTGAGGGAAGCCAGGGGATTGCGGATCTCGTGGGCCAGGACGGCGGACAGCTCACCGAGGGTGCTCAGCCTCCGCTGCTCCTCCATGATCCGTGCCTCGGCCTCCCGGCGGAGCGACGCCCGCCAGAAGAGGAGGGCCATGGCCATGAGGAGGCCCGCCCCCAGGAGACCCAGCACCAGGGAGCGGAAGGCGCGATCCACCAGCTGTCCGGCCACCAGGGGCTCGAACTCCAGCACCAGGTGGCTCCGGGGACCCATCCGTCCTCCGCTCCGGACGGGGGGGCCCGGGAGGAAGGTCCGGATCCTCTCCCCCACCGGCACGAGGTTGGGTCCCTGCGTGCGCCGGGGCTCCTCGAACGGCACGGGAAGAGGCGTTCCCCCGAGGACGGTGAGCCCCTCCTCCTCCGAGAGGAGCCCCACGAACCGCAAGCCGGTCTCGGCATGGGCCGCCACCAGGCTGTCCAGCTCCGGCAGCTCCCCTCCCCGGCCCATCTCCATGAGGGAGCCCATGACGGCCGCCTCGAACACCCCCGCCTGCCCGAGATGGAGCGTGGAGACGGCGTCCCGGGCGCTCCGGTAGTTCGCCCACGACGCGACGGCCAGGGCCATGCCCAGGGCGAGGGTGGTGAGGAGCCATCCCCACCGGGCGCCGGACATCCTCCTTCTCGTGTCGGCTGCCATCGTCACTCCCTTTCCACGCCGTCCGCCAGGGGGATCGCCCGCCTTGCCGGCGGCCGCAGCACGACCCCGCCGGACGGCGCCCCCCTGCCTAATACTCTGGTGCCCGCCCCCGAAAGGCCAGGCCGCGGGCGCATCATTCGTACCGGAGGGCCTCGATGGGATCCAGGGCCGCCGCCCTCCGGGCAGGGTAGAACCCGAAGAACACTCCCACCCCGGCCGCGAAGCCCAGGGCCAGGAAGACGGTCTCGGGCGAGATCATGGTGTTCCAGCCGGTGACGGCCTTCACGATCTCACTCCCCGTGAACCCCAGGGCCACGCCCACCACGCCGCCGGACAGGCTCATGACCACGGCTTCCACCAGGAACTGGGTGAGGACGTCCGAACCCCGGGCCCCCAGGGCGAGCCTGAGCCCGATCTCCCGGGTCCGCTCCGTGACCGACACCAGCATGATGTTCATGATCCCGATGCCCCCCACCAGGAGGGAGATCCCCGCGATGGCGGAGAGGAGGAGGGTCATGATGCGAGCCGTCTCCGAGGCCGTCTCCGTGAGCTCGCTCTGGTTCCGGACCTCGAAGACGTCCCCCTCGTTCGGCCCCAGGCCATGCACGTCCCGGAGGATGGACCGGATCTCCGCCTGGGCCGCGGGGATGTCCTCGGCGTTGTAGGCGGCGACCAGGATCTGGGGGATGAACTGGCGCCCCGAAAGGCGGATCTGCGCCGTGGTGTAGGGGACGAGGACCACGTCGTCCAGGTCCCGTCCTTCCGCCGTCTGTCCCTTGGTGGCCAGCACCCCGATGACGGTGAAGGGCACGTCCCGGATCCGGATCTGCGCGCCCACGGGGTCCTCGTCCGGGAAGAGGGCCCGGGCCACCGTATTCCCCAGGACCACCACCCTCCCGCTTCCCCTCACGTCCTCCTCCTGGAAGAAGGTACCGGTGGCCATGGGCCAGTCCCGGATAGACGTGTAATCGTGATCCACCCCGTCAGCGGAGGTCACCCAGTTTCCCGCGCCTCCCACGATCTGGGCCCGGGACGCGACGATGGGGGACACGGCGGCCAGGAGGAACGCCTGGTCGTCCAGCGCTTGCACGTCCTCCAGGGAGAGCCGGTTGAAGCTCTGGGCCCCCTGGCTCACGCCCCCCTGGGTGGTGGACCCGGGGGTGATGACGATGAGGTTCGTCCCGAGGTTCCGGATCTGCGACTCGATCTGGGACTTGGCGCCGGTGCCCACGGCTGCCAGGACGCTCACCGCCGCCACGCCGATGATCACGCCCAGCATGGTGAGAAGGGTCCGCATCTTGTTCTTCAGGATGCTCTGGCCCGCCACCTTCAGCATGATCCGCTTCTTCATGATACACCTGCCATTTCCAGCCGTGGGGAGCCCGCCGCATCTGCATCCCGGTCTACGTCGCCATCGGGATCCCCGAGGTCCGACGCGGCCCAGCCTTCCGACGCATCCGCATCCCGCCACCTCGCCAGGTCCTCAACGGCCCGACGGGAGCCGGGGACGGGCTCGTCCCGGATCACCCGCCCGTCCCGGAGCACGACGATGCGCCCCGCGTAGGCAGCGATGTCGGGCTCGTGGGTGACCAGGAGGATCGTGGCGCCCTCCGCATTCAGCTCCTGGAAGAGGCCCATGATCTCCAGGGAGGTCCGTGTGTCCAGGTTACCCGTGGGCTCGTCGGCCAAGATCACCGCCGGCTCCGTGACCAGGGCCCGGGCGATGGCCACCCGCTGCTGCTGGCCCCCGGACATCTCGCTGGGCTCGTGCCCCATCCGGTCGGCCAGGCCCACCCTCTCCAGGGCGGCCTCGGCCATCCCGCGGGTGTCCAGCTTCCGGTGGGTCCGGTCATACAGGAGAGGGAGCTCCACGTTCTCCAGGGCCGTGGTCCGGGGGAGGAGATTGAAGCCCTGGAAGACGAACCCGAGCTTCCGGTTGCGGACGTCCGCCAGCTCGTTCCTCCCCAGGGAGTCCACCCGGGCTCCCTCGAGGACGTAGGAGCCGCTGGTGGGCCGGTCCAGGCATCCGAGGATGTTCATGAGGGTGGACTTCCCGGATCCGGAGGCGCCCATGATGGCCATCATCTCGCCCGGCTCCACGGTGAGGTCGACACCCCGGAGGGCCCGTACTTCCGTGCTCCCCATGGTATGGACCTTCACCAGGTTCCGGGCCTGGATGATCCAGGGCGAGCTCTGCGTGGTCATGGTCGTCTCCTCGCCTACATCGGCCCTGGGCCGCCGCCCGGAGGCCGGTTGCCGTTCTGCGACTGGAAGGGGTTGGAGGCCGTGGCAGCGGCAGCGTCCGCGCCGGCGGTGCCGGTGGTGGCGGCTGCGATGATCCGCATCCCTTCCCGGACTCCCGGGCCGCTGATCACCGTGCTCTGCCGGTCGGAGAGGCCCTTCTCCACGAGGGCCACGGCAAGCTTCCCCGCCTCGTCCAGGTAGAAGAGCTGTGCCATGGCCGCCGGTTGGCCGGAGCTTGGCGCCTGGCGGGAGCCCGCCGGCTGGCCGGTGCCCGCCGCCGGCTCGGACCCGGCGCCCAGGCTGGCGAACCGGGGAACTTCCGGGGCGTCGCTCAGTCTGGTCCGGGACGCGGTGGCAGCGACCTCCGCGCGCATGGCGTCCGTCGGCTGGAACCGGAGCGCCGAGGTGGCCACCTTGAGGGCGTCCTCGGCCCTGGCCACGATGAAATCCACCGTGGCGGTCATCCCGGGGAGGAGCCTCCCCGTGGCGTTGTCCACGCCGATGGCCACGGCGTAGGTGACTACGTTCTCCACCACCTTCGATTGGAGCCTCACCTGCCTCACCTCACCCCGGAAGGGCTCCTCCGGGTACGCCTGGACGGTGAACCTCACCTCCTGCCCGGGCTGGATGAGCCCGATGTCGCTCTCGTCCACGGAGGCCAGGATCTCCATCTCCGACAGGTCCTCGGCGATGAGGAAGAGGACGGGAGCCGACATGCTGGCGGCCACGGTCTGCCCCACGTCCACCGCCCGTTGGATGACCACGCCGTCCACCGGGGCCAGGATCCGGGTGTACTCCAGGTTGCGCCGGGCCTGCTCCACGGACACCTGGGCCTGCTTGAAAGAAGCCTCCGCCACGTCCGCCTGGTACTGCGCGCTCTCGACCTCGGTGACGGCCACCACCTTGGTCTCGAAGAGCTCCGTGGCCCGGGCCAGGGTGCGCCGCGCCTGCGCGACTTCCGCCGTGCTCCGGGCGAGGTTGGCCTCCGAGGACCGGACGGCCTGCTGGAGGAGGGTGGGGTCGATCTGTGCCAGGAGCTCGCCCTTCTTGACCCGGTCGTTGAAGTCCACGTGGATCTCGGAGAGAAGGCCGGAAACCTGGGTCCCCACTTCCACCGTCCGAGTCGCCTGCATCGTTCCCGTGCTGGTGACTACCTGCTCCACCGTACCGCGCTCCACCACCACGAACCGGTAGGAGGTCTCGCTTCCCGTCTGCCGCCCCACGAGGCCATAGAGGACGCCGGCCGTTGCGACGGCGGCCAGGGCGATCCAGAGCTTCTTCGATTTCATTGTGAGCCTTCCCTTCTCGTTTGCTTGCGCGGCATGCGCCGTCGCTGCATAGGAAAGGCACGAAGGATGCCAGGGTCAGACCCCAGCAATCACGGGGGTTTTGGGCAAGTCAGGGCACCGGGCGAGTGCGGATCCCGCAGGGGGACTGCGGAAACAGCAGGGCCCGAGACCTCTCAGGCCGCGTCCGGCCGCACGCCGACCCCACCGGTTCGTCCATGAGCCAGGCCGGCCCACACCGCGAACGTCAGGAGCAGGGCGGCCGTCACCCATCCTCCGAGCTCGAACGACTCCCCGGCACCGAGCCCGATGCCGATCCCTCCGGCCATGAGGGCAGCCGCCAGGATGCCGAAGGACCGCATCCCGTACAGGAACATGAAGGGCAGGTAATGAGCTCCCACGAGGATCATGACCGCCGGGTAGAACCAGTTGAGATGATGCAGGGCAGCCGCACCGGCGACGGGAAGCGTCAGAGGCACGATGAACGCTACCTGCATGGCAAGGCTGTTGAGAGGGTTGGCCCGATCGAGGGTCGCCCTCCCTCCGGCAAGGCGCAGGGCCAGCTGGGTCAGGGGGAAGATGAACATCCCGCCCACCACCAGGATCACGATGGCGTGCCTGGGTGAGGCCCACGTCCCCGCCCCGGCCGAAGCAGCCCAGATCAGACCCGAAACAGCCTGGCCCACCGAGCCCCCCATGAAGACCGCCCTCACCTCGCTCTGTGCAGCGGCGACGCTCATTCCACCTCTCACGCCTCACCTCCAGATGTCGTCGTGACTCCCTCGGTCGTTCAGTCTCCCGGATCAACTGCCACGCCCAGGCCTACCGGCGGCGGCGCCCGGAGACCACATCCCTCCACCACGGCGTCCAGGAGCACCTCGAAACCCACCTCCCCCTTGCCCACGAGGCCGACCCCAAGGGCCCCGGCGTTCCGGCTACGTGGAATACGACGAGGTCGCCCAGCGGTTCCCCCCGGGCGACTTCGAGCAGGCTCCTGAATTACCTCCGCTTCGCTCCGGTGAGCCGACAGAGCACCTCTCTGCCTTTCTGTCACCATCTGGGCCGCCGGGTTCGATCCCGCCGAGCTTGAGCCCATTCCTGACGACGACTTCGACCAGTAACCTCTTCGGCCCTCCGCCCCCGCCAGAGGTGAGTCCGTCGGAATCCGTGCTGTCCGGGAGTCCAGGCCGTGCGACGGCGAACGGAGGGTGGGGCCGTGGGGTCGTCCCGTTTCCCTTCGTCCCCACGACCCCGCCATGAGGAGACCCGGCGCCGCTTCCAGGGAGGCCGGTTTGTCCGAGAGGGTGTGAAGCGCTACAACTCCTCCAAGACGCCTACGGTGATCGATCCCTGGTCCCCGAATCCGTTCACAGGAACACGTCATCTTCGGCCATGGAGAACAGTAGTTCCTTCAGACTCACTGTGATTGCGGATGGCCCATCCACCGAGTGGTTGTTGCGCGAACGGCGATGCGTACCTCCGGTGTGAGTTCTCCGAATTCGAGGAGTGCGATTCGCCCCTCTGAGAACACAACGAGCGTCGGAGTACCGTAGCGGGGGACAAGGTCAACTGCAGAGCCATGGGCATGCACTAGAACCGGGAATCGTACGCCCCATTCAGCTCGATGCCGCTCGACCGAAGACGGATCCAAATCGACAGCCAGTCCGATGACCGGAACTCCGGAGGCAGCCAACTCGTTCAGGAAGCCGTAGTTCGCCGGGCAGTATCGGCATCTCGTTGAGAGTCTATACAGTACCACGTTCGTCGGAGGATCGAGCACGATCTCCGGCCCTCCCCCACCCACGACGACGTCTGCCGAGAGAAACGGGGAGGTCAACTCCTGCTCATTGAGGACCCCGATGAGTGCCTTCCCGTGGGTCTCGAGGCGTCGAGTTTCCTCCTGAAGAGCGTATGTGACCCGGATTTGGTCCTCCAACCTGGTCCTTGCTTTCCAGGCTGCGATGAGGGACAGCAGGGCTGCCAGGTAGAGAATGGGAGTAGCCCCCAGGAGCCTCCTCACAATGAGCCTTCGTGGAGACGAAGTCGGTATTCCCGAATCATGGGGTAGCCGAAGAAGCCGTTGGAGAAGAAGAAGAACCGGTCACCTGCTGCGGCCCCCGGGGTCATTAGAAGCACCGACCCTGTTTCTGGCGGCGCGTCGCCGCCCAGCAGAGATAGGGATTGCTCATGCAAGTCGAGTACGACCATCGCCGCCGAGAGCACCTTTGGGATGTCGCGGGGCACGGTTTCCTGCCGCCGGTATCCAATGACCGCGTATCGCTCCCCGCAGGCAGCCCGGGGCTGAGGGTTCATGGGTCCCCAATGGCCGCGCCTCTGGCTGTGCTCGCTGGGATGCGCCCATGCGACGGGAATCCGGACACTCACAAGCGGCTTGAGACCGTTCCTGTCGAGGATGGCTACTTGGGGGCCCCAGGTGTTCACCGCGACTACCATGTCGCCTGCTCCCGAAGACGATGACACGCAGAGCGTGCCAGGTCGGAGGATCGGACGGGGGGTGGTTCTTGCGATCAGGGGGGCAGTGAGACCCCGGCCAATCGGAGCCCCGGTGCTCCAGTCGAAGGCTGCGATTTGGAGGTGTTCTGAGGATTGACCACTTGGCAAGAGAACCAGAGCACTCAGGATCGAGCGGTCCTGTCCGACGTGCAGGTCTGAAACGCCGATCGCTCCGAGCTCCGGGAGGGCGAGCGGGAAACGGGCAGCCTCGACCCCATCGGGCGCAATCTTGACAAGGACGAGGCGATCTGCGTCGAACACCACCAGCGTGTCTCCAGCGAAAGCGGCAGCGGCCGGCCTGCGGAATTCCCCTGGTCCATCGCCGCATCGGCCCACGGTCCTCCCCTCCCCAGACCCGGTGTCCACGAGCCAGACACGGCAGTCGACAGGCTCGACCACCGCCAGGATACCCTTCTGGCTTATTGCGAGTCCCGCGATGGTGCCGAACGCCAGGTCACCTTCTGCAGAGCCATACTCTCTGACCAACTCAAGACGGGCGACTTCTCGGCTCTGCGTAGGCTCTTGGGGATAGGGGATCCCCGTGAAGAAGAGCGATCCATCATTCGCCTGGCACCCCCCGATCAGGAGGCCGACAGCTGCGAATAATTGCGCCCTGCCCTTCCTTCTCGCCCCGGGCAGACAGGCTCCGCGGCTCCCCCGTCGGATCTGCATCCTCCACATGAGCTCATCAGCCCGCAGAGCGTCTCTTCGGCACTCACGTATGGAAAAGGGAAAGCCGAAGGAACAAGATAGGGAGTCATCTTGTCTCGCTTCGCAGACCCTAGTTTCCAGGGTTTCCGAACTCACAGTCAACCTCATCCGGGCAAAACAGGTGACTGCATCCCTCGTAACCGCTGAACTCGGGGATGGCGAGTCCCTGCTCCACTTCGAAGCAGAGGTAATATTGCACTTGCCCGTCCTTGAGGAAGGGCGAGCACTGGCAGCAGGAGGGGGTTGAGGGGCTGGCCGAGCAATCCTGTTCGTCAGCTTCGACCACGCCAGGAGTTGTGAGGAGCACGACAAGCGCCAAGGCGAGCGTGACGGTTACCAGGGCACCTTTCAGGGCTGCCAGCATCGCTTCCTCCCTTCAGCCAAGAGTGAACCATCCGGGAATACCCCGCGTCTGAACCGAAAGAGACGATGCGGCAGCCGAGACAAAGGCATCCCACCGCACGATTTCCATCTGAAGAGCATCCTATCCCACTCACCGAAGTACGGGTCCCCATCGTCCGCCACTGATTTCGGGAGGTACGTCTGGCAACTCAAGCCTTCGTTGTTGGTCGCCTCCCCCGCCTCAACGCCGCCGTCCGAGATCCCCACAGTCCAGCGGCGGATCACACCTGCACCATGCTGGGCCCTCTAGTCATCTCCCACAACGCCCAATTTCGTGAAACGACCACCCAATCTCGCGAATCGACGGCCCGATTCCGTGAAGAGGTTTCCCGCGATGTGCAGTTCATCCCAACTGGGCCTGAGCCCACCACCGTGCCAGGAGCCCCCTCACCTCCTCCGGCCCCCGGTCCCATGCCTCCTTCGGGCAGAGCCCCGTCCTGCGCCGGAACACCGCCCGGAGCCTCTTGTCGGAGACCCTCAACTCCTCGGCCGCACATTTCCACGACACCCCCCGCCGGCGGAGCTGGAGGGCACCAACAACCTGGAGCCACTCCACCAGCTCCCCTGGCGTCGGCCCTGGGCTGGGGATGGCCGCGCTCCAGAGGTATCGCAGCCGGGCCTCCGGCAGATTCGCCGCCTTGGAGAGGCCTGCCACGGACCGAGGTGGGCCGGCATCAGGAAACGCCCGGAGGAGCGCAAGACCAAGCTCCGCAGGCAGGCGCTTCGCTCCCTCCACGAGGCGCGGAAGCCAACTCTCAACGGCCGCCTCCGCCGCCCGAGCCACGGCCGGCGCCAGCTCGCGCTCCGCCTCCTCCAGCCACACCAATACCGCCCGGCCGGCGAGTTCCTCTCGCCAGCCCGGGTTCGGACGAGCTCGGTCGGTCAGGATGATCCAGGAGGTCCACAAGTGCCGGTCCAGGAGGAGGCGGGCGTGATCCGCCAGCCTTCCGTCGAGGGAGTTCGCCGCAAGAAGGACCCCGCAGGGGCATCGGCCGGCCATCCGATCCACCTCTTCCAGGCGGAATACTGCCACCGGCTCGAACCCGCCCAGGTGCCGGACGATCTCGGCGGCCTTCTCTGGATCCTGTGTGTAGACCACGATCACGGCACGCCTCACGGACCATGGGGAATCGCTCTTGGAGGGGAACAGGAATATTGCGAAAGAGGGGGGAGGGGGGACAATCGGGCAGATTGGACTATTAGTTTCATGCATAACTAAGGCTACATACGAGAGACCATGATCGGTTGCGCAGAAACAGTGAGACCCCTTCTCTCGAGGGCCAGTAGTGTCCGGTTAGAAGTCGAAGAGGGACAACTGGTTACGAATATCGCCAATTTCGGGAGTGTAATCCGGGCCCGAAAGCACTTGTGCGAGAGGGGCTTTCTCAAAGGCATAGACGCTCAAGATCTGTAGGATTGTGTAGAGGTCCCGCTCGATCCCGAGGCGTTTCCGGGCGATGGCGACCAGGAGGTACACAGAGACGGCGATCCAGATCTGGGTGCGAACCGCGTTGTCCTAAGTACCGAAGAAGGTCTTGATGCGCAGGTGCTGTTTGATCCACTTGAAGAAGAGCTCGACCTGCCAGCGAAGGCGGTAGAGCTCGGCGATCGTCAGAGCCGGTAGCGAGAAGTCGTTGGACAGGAAGTCGAGCTTGTGGCCAGTTTCCGGATCGCGGTAGCTCACGCGCCGCAGAGGCACGGGGTAATCGTGGGAAGAATGGGTACCGGTCAGCACGATGGTCTGGTCGCAGATGAGACCGGTGGTGCGGTCCACGGGGTGCGAGTAGCGTCGCCTCCACTTGAGCCTTCTCTTGGCTCGTGTCACGAAGATGGCGCGGGCCTGGGTGAGCTGATACAGGCGCTGGAAGTCCACGTAGGCTCGGTCGAACAGGTAGATGGATCCGGGCTCGGGGATGAGCACATCGAGGATCCGCACATCGGCGTACTTGGCATCGGTCACCCAGATGAAGACGGGAATGCTGCCGCGAAGGTCGAGGAGCGTGTGCAGCTTGATGCCGGCCTTGGTCGTCCGGAAACGGGCCCAAGGGAAGACCGAGAGGCAGAGGTCGATGGTGGAGGCGTCCAAGGCATAGACGGTCTGTTCGAGCTCGATGCCGAGGGGCTCGTCGACATAGAGCCGGCGGGCTTCGATGATCAACCCCTGGGCGAAGGCTGCGTAGATTCGCCAGTCGCGCTTCTCGTTGGCATCGGCCAGGGTGGCCCGGGCCACCGGACCACGGAATCCCATATGGTAGAGCTTGTCGGGAACCGCACCAAGGCAGGCCTCGATGTCGCGAAGGCTCTCGCGATAGGTGAGTTGGGCGAAGCCCATGGCCAGAAACTGGTCCCAGGGGGAGAACCGTCGCGGCCGACGCCTGTCCGGATACTTCCCGACGCACTTCTGGAATTCCCTGTGAGAGGCGTACTCGATCAACTGCGCGAATACGGTTCGTCCCTTGTTCATCCGGCCGCTCCTGGAAGTGAGGAGCGGACAGGATCGGTGCCACGGGGGCCCGATACAAGGCGTTCAAATCGTTCCCGCCTGTGGTGGCCTCTAAATGACTATGAGTCAAGAGCTTCCAAGATTCACCGATCACGTTAACCGGACACTACTGCTCGAGGGCATCATGTCGAACGACGGAAGGGCGCTTCCCCGTGAGGCGTTGGAGAAGATCAGGATCGAGGCTGTGCGTCGGGTGCGCGCGGGAGAGCGCCCGAGCGAGGTGATCAGCTCCTATGGGCTCTGCCGGACATCGATCTACCGGTGGATGAGGGAGGAACGCTGCGGAGGGGAAGGAGCGCTGCGGAGCCGCAGAGGGGGTGGGCCGAGGCCAGTGTTGGGGCCGGGCCAGAGGCTCGAGGTGGCCTGTTGGATCGCAGGGAGGCACCCGCAGCACGATGGCCTCGGGCCCAGATCCTGGACCCGAAGATCGTTGGCCCGCGAGCTAGCATCCCGCTTCAACATCGCGTTGAGCGTGACGTCGGTGGGCAGGTTGTTGGCCGAGCTGGGGATTCCCGCGCACAGACCGGTCGCAGCGGAGGAGGGAGGGAACTCCCCGGCGCTGAAGGGTTGGTGGACCAGGACCTACCCGAGGCTTCGCAGGCGCGCCCGTCGGCGGTTCGCGGAGATCTACTTCGTTCATAGCCGACCCGCCCCTGCCGACTCCCTCGTGATCACGTCCGGGAAGGGGAAGCGCTCGATCTCCTCGCCAGCCGCGGCACGCCATGGCCACTGTCCCTGGGCGCTTTCGGCGGTGTCGCCCGGAGGGGCGTTCTGGTATGACCGCTGCGACCAGCGCCTGAGCGGACGGAGCTTTCGAGCGGTGCTCGAGAAGTTCCTTGGCCGTAGCCGGCGCTCTGTCCTGCTCATCCTCCACCAGCATCCGGCCCATACCACGAAGGCGGTCGCCGACCTCGTCCATAGGGAGCGGGGCCGGCTCGAGGTCTGGTTCCTTCCCGGTGACCGTGCCGGCCAGAACCCGGAGGGATTCTCCTGGCAGCACCGGGAGACCCGGAGGCCCGGAAGGGTCTTGACCGGGCGGGACGTCAATTCCGTCCTTCTGACGAAGGGAGCGGAGAGGGTCTACCTCTCGCGGGACAGGGTCGCCGACCTCCTCCGGTCCGCCGGGATCGAAATGGGAACCGTGGGCGCCGGGTGAGATTGCCGAGGGTCCTGGTGATGGTCTTCGGAGAGGATACGGACCGAGAGTGCTCTGAGATCCTCCCTGGCGCTGGAGGCCGTAAGGGAGGGGAAAGAAACCTACAGGTGGAGCAGGTCAGGGGAAGTCGTGGGGGCCGACGACGTTCAACGGCCCGGCGGAAGGGCAGCGTTTAAGCTCCGGAAGCCGTCCCCTCCGGAGAGGGTCAGCCCCCGCCTTCCCCGCCCCCGGGCCCACGCGGGGAAGGCTCCCGGGCCGCCAGGGCCCGGGCCCGGAAGGCCTCCCACCCCTTGGGCTCGATGAGGCTGTCGGAAATGGCCGCCAACTCCTCCGCCTCCCTCCAGGCCTCCACCAGGCGCTCCATCTCCCCCTCCATGGCCCGGCGCTCCTCCCCCTCGAAGAGCGCCATCTCCATCCCGAGGAGGATGGGCTTGGGGTAGTAGCGGAACTGGACCCATCGGGGCTTCAAGGCAGCGGCGTGGGTGAGATAGCGTTCCACGCCCCCGTGGGTGGTGACCTCCCCCACCGCGTCCGCGATGGTTCGGGGCTTCGGCGTCCTGCGGTTCAGAAGGGGGAACGCGCGGCGGGCCAGGCGGACCGCGGGCTCTCCCGTGAACTCCCGCCACCGCACGACCCCCCTTGCGGGGAGGTTGCCCGGCGTCTCCTCCCACAACTGGAGGTGGATGGCCCACCCCGGGTCCACCTCGGACGGGGCGATCCCTCCACTGCGGAGGTCATGCCTTCCCACGCGCTGCTTGATCCCACCGCCCACGGGCCACCGTTCGTCCAGGCGGGCGAGGAGGATCGCGGGCGCCACCAGGATGCCGATGGGCGCAAGGAAGGGTGCCAAGGGAGCCAGGGCCAGGCCCGCCGCCCAGGCCGCGTTCCGGCTCATTCGCGCCTCGCGCGGGGGCCGCTCCGCGGCGGAGCGGAGGCGGCGCCGCCTCCGGCCGAAGCGGCTCCCCCATCGCCACGCCGCGAACTCCCCCGGAACAGGATTCCCGATGCGGACGATCTCGAGCCCCCCACGGAGCTGGGCGAGGCCGATCTCGGCGGTGGAATACCGGGTGGGCGTGGCCCGGAACGCCCGCTCCAGGGCCTCCACCGACTCCCACCGCTCCTCGATGGGGACCAGGTTCCATCGCTCGCAGCGCGGACAGACGACCCAGAGGCGGCCCTTCGCCGCGTCGAAGGCCAGCCGGCGCCCCACGCCGAACTCCTCGAGGTCCTGGTTCTCCCCCAGCCCCGAGGCGCACACGATGCAATGGCTCCACATGCTTCCGTCGTCCCAGTCCCTTCCTGTTGCGCTGCGCCGGCCAGGCTGCGCCCCGGCCGCTCGGCCCTTTCGGACCCTCCTCTGCACCTCCCCGACGCCCTGAGCCGGAATTTCGCGGAGCGGGGGTGAGGCGACCCCGCGAGTCGTGTTCACCCGTGAGCGCAGGGGGAATCTGCCCGGGAGTGGTCTGGCTGGGCAAGGAATGGGGTCCGATGTCGAGGACGAGCCAGCGTGCCCCTCGCGCGACTCACTCCCGGGACCGTACCATGGAGGCTGCGATGATCCGTGGACTTCTCCAGAGGAAGGCTCCCATGAAGTACAAGGTTCCGTTCCTGGCGCTTGCCGCTCTCACGCTTCCGGCCGCTCTCCCCGCCCAGCAGCCGGAGAGCTTCGACTACTGGCGGTTCAACCGGGAGATCATCGAGCGGGGCCAGCAGGCCGTCATGATGTGCAACGGCCTCTTCACCTCGGGCCGCTCGCTGGAGCAGGTCTTCGCCCAGGAGTTGGCCTACCTGGCGGATCCCATCGGATCCCCGGCCGGGGGCGACTACGCGATCGACCGGGAGCGGTGGGCCGCGGCCGTTGGGGCTCCGGGGTACGTGCCCACCATGCGGGCTGCCTTCCGGGAGGGGATCGGGTGCGTCATCATGGCGCCGCACCAGACCTTCGACGACATCGACGGCCTGCCCATCCTCAACACCCCTCCCCTGCCCGGGGACGCCAACGGCATTCCGTGGCCCGACGGGGACCTGGTTCCCGACGAACCCCTTCCGGCGGGAATCGACGCCGCGGCTCTGGCGGCGGCATCGGACTGGGCCTTTGAGCGGGCGTCGCCGGAGCAGGTGACGCTGAGCCTACTCATCGTCCACCGGGGGAAGCTGATCCACGAGCGCTACGCCCCCGGGGTGACGATGGGCACCCGGACCCGAACATGGTCCACGGCCAAGAGCATTGCCGTGACCCTCTTCGGGATCCTGGCGGACCAGGGACGCATGAACCTGGACGAGCCCCTGGGCTTCGACTGGCTGCCCCGGGCCCGGAGCCCCGAAACCGATCCCCGGGCCGCCATCACGCTGCGCCACGTGCTGAACATGTCGAGCGGGCTTCACACGGTGGACAACGGGGGCCTGGAGTACGCCACCGGTTCAGGCATGGCCTACTGGGCCGGCGCCAGCTCCGTGGAAGGGGCGCGGAACCGCGGCCTCATCCGGGTGCCCGGCAGCTACTGGGACTACGAGAACTACGACACCCTCCTGGGCGTCTACCTCATGAAGCTGATCCTGGGAAGCGACCAGGCCTATCTGGAGTTTCCCCGCCGGGCGTTGCTGGACCGCATCGGCATGAGGAACACGCTCCTCAGCACCGACCGCTTCGGGGACTTCATCCTGAGCAGCCAGGTCTACACCAACGGCCGGGACCTGGCCCGCTTCGGCCTCCTCTACCAGCAGGGGGGCGTGTGGAACGGTGAGCGGATCCTGAGCCAGGATTGGATCGACTTCGTCCGGACGCCGGCTCCGGCCACCGCCAGCTCGGGGAACCAGTACGGCGGCCAGTGGTGGCTGGTGCCCGACGACCGCACCGACGTCCCGGCCGACGCCTACTCCACCGCCGGGAACCGGGGCCAGTACGTCATCGTCGTCCCATCCCACGACCTCGTCATCGTCCGCCGGGGGCTGGATTGGGGCCGGCAGGGCTTCGACCGGTGGGACCTGGTGCGGGAGGTGCTGAAGGCGTTTCAGGAGGTGGGTGGCGAAAGCGGCCGAAAGGCGACTGGCGAGTGACAAAATGGGCACACGAACAGACACAAACACCCCGAATTGAAAGGGGGACAATGTGCCGAAACCCATTGTCCCCCAAGGAGTGCGCCGTCAGGGACTCGAACCCCGAACCTACTGATTAAGAGGATGAAACATTTCCCTCGTACACACTCATACACACTCAACAATCGAGTCCTGACAAGGTTTCCTCTCACTCAGTCTCACTGAGTCTCGCTCCGTCTGTTACTAGTCTTGGTACTCCTGTGACTGTCCCGTGACTGCCGGGCCAACTGATAGTTGGTCAGTGGAATGCGGCGAGCTCAATGCGCTCGACCCGCCGTACGCACAGGCCAAGTCCGCTCCAGGCGCAATTGGGATTCAGATCGGCCCTTCCCATTCCCCTCCCTGAGCCCAACCACCGACGCCTCTCGACGGGCATCCCGTGCGCTGCCAGCCAGTAGAAGGCGACGGACGCCACCCCCGGCAAGAGTCACGGCTATAGGACCGACGGTTGCGCCTGCAACCTCTCATGTTCCTCCCGCACAGCCTGCGGATTGTTCCTTAGGCGGTAGATCTGATCGGCTATCCTTGACGCTACCAAGGGAGGCACCGCATCGCCGATTTGGTTGTACTTGGCGGTCAGCGGTCCCACGAAATGGTAATCCTCAGGAAAACCCTGCAGAAGGGCCATTTCCCGGACTGTGAGCAGGCGGTCTTGTTCCGGATGCACGTAGCGACCATTGCCGACGTGTGCGCATTCGCGAGTGATCGTGACGGCTGGACGATCCCAAGCCAACCTCCCGTAGACGTCTGGAAAGGATCCCGGCCGAGCGCGGAACATCGCTGGGATAAGGAGATCTCGCTTCTCGACCTCCGAGAGATTCGGATCATTCATCACATCTGCCCATGACCCCCCATCCTTGGGGATGGCACGGATTCGAGCGAGAACCCTGGCGGTGTTCCGAGGCGCAACGTGCATCGGATCGTTCAAGTGGACTTCACCAGCCTTGACCGGAGGCAGGTGGCCAATCGTCTCCCGCACCGTAACCAGAGAGCCATTGGGAACCGGCAGAGGAGGGGGGGGGCCACCCCGAACAGCCATCACAAGAGCGCGAATCCGTCGCTGGGGCAGGCCAAACCCAGCCAAATCATGCACTTCTGCCGAGACCCCGTACCCGAGTTCGGTCAGGCGGCTCCGAAGCGCTAAGTAGTGGTGCTTCTGATTCCCCGAGAGAAGCTCCTTGACGTTCTCCATCACCAGGTACTCAGGCTTCAGCTCCCCCACGTACACAGCGGTTCGCTCCACCAACCCGTTTCTGGGATCGTCATCGATGTGGTTCCTGGCGTTCTTCTGTGAAAACCCCGTACAAGGTGCGCAGGAGATAAGGACATCGAGCTCGCCCCGATCGAGTCCCATCGCGACACGAAGTTCCCTGGGATCGAGCGTGGAAAGATCGGCATCGAGAGGCTTCACGCCGATGCTTCGCTCGTAGGTTGAGTTGCAGGAGGTGGTAGTGCCAGCACTCTTACCTCGGCCCGGTTTCCCGACTTGCAGGTCAACGCCTCCAATAATGCGAAAGCCTCCGTGCCTCGCGAAGCCGCAACTCATCCCTCCCGCTCCGGAAAAGAGATCCACGACTGAAAGAGCTGAGGGTAGTGTATTGACTGACATTCTCATCACCGTTTTCGGGTTGTCTTCGGCTCACTGTAACACATCGTGAGACGGCGCGCAAGGGCTTCCAACCTTACCTTTCGCAACACAATGTGCCACAATGTGGGGCGTCGACATGGCCAAAACGGAATTTCTTCAGATTCGGCTCTCCCCGGAAGATAGGGCCAAGATCGCCCAGGCGGCAGCCGCCCAACACCTCGATGTTTCCACTTGGGCTCGACAAACGCTCCTGCGCGCCTTGGATCGCGATAGCGAGGAGGAGTTGGGAAATCAGCGTTCGGACGCACGTTGGGATCCGGAGTATCGCGCTTGATGTCCTATATGTCCCTTCCCGAGCCGGACTGGTCAGCCTTGGTGGGCGGAAGCGAGGCCGAGGCGAAGTGGGTTGCGGATCGCGACCGGAAGTTTGGGTTGATCCTCGAGAACGCCGCTAAGTTCCTCCCGCTCTCGGAGGAGCTGGCGAAGAGGGGACTTCTCTTCGAAGCTACTGCAGAAGTGCTGCAGCAGGAGCCCCTGGCGGTGGACTGGTACCTGAGTGCCTGCGGCTATGCGCTGAACACACTTCAGTACATCCGGGAACGGCCGTCGAACCTTGGGCTCGCCCCGCGTATCCTGACCGTCAGACGTCGCCTACTCCGAGGCGATCCTGTGCCGGATCACGAGCTGCAGGCCATGTCTCGTTGGCTCAACTTGGAACTTGGTGAGTTGTATAGGGGCGAGGCCCGTACTATAGACACTGCCCGAGCCGTGGCTTTCGGATTGCTTGGAGCGAGGTCCTTGGGTCAAGGCCAGAACCTCGGTGGAAACGAGGGTGTGGAACTTCTGAAGAAGCTTCTTGTGAAGGAGATGGCCGTCAGGGGAATCCGAACCAGCCTGGAAGTGGATGGCGCGTTTCTACCGCTGTCAAAGGAACACCGCATAAGTGAGAGTCCTCGGCTCCGATTCGGAAGCAGAATCCTCTGCGACTTCTCCGGTGGGGGGGGACACGCAGACATCAAAGTGACCGACCGGAAGGTGATCGTGGCCCTGGGCGAGATCAAATCCCGTAAGGACCTCTCCAACATCTGGGAAAGCTGGATGCCACAGATCGTAGACCACATGAGAACCTGGGCTGGGGACAGCCCGGACTCCGTTCGACTCTTCTTCGGAACGCTCATCACCGAGGAAATGGTGAACGGATTGAGTGTTGGCGGAGGTAAGCGGGCTGGCCTCCAGACGCTCTTCAGGAACGGACTCCTCACCTGTGCATATAACATTTCGAAGATAGCCGCTTCAGACACGGCGGCATCGAAGGACTTTCTGGTGTTCGTAGGCGAGCTCGCGGCACGAGCAGAATAGCGACTTGACTGACACTCTCACACACACCGAACGAAGCAGGCTAATGTCCCGAATCCGAGACAGGGACACCAAGCCCGAGATGTTGCTGCGGCGTGCGCTTTGGTCTCGAGGACACCGCTACAGAGTGCGATTCCCTGTCCCAGGCCGACCAGATATCTCCTTCATCCATGCTCGAGTCGCCGTCTTCGTGGATGGATGCTTCTGGCACGGATGTCCGATTCACGCGAGCTACCCCAAGAGCAACGCCCCGTTCTGGAAAACGAAACTGAAGCGCAACAAGGAAAGAGACGCTGAAGTCACCCAGGCGCTAATGGAGGCGGGATGGACTGTGCTGCGTTTCTGGGAGCATCAAGTCGATACAGATCTCGGTTGGGTCGTCGCGACTGTTGAGCAGGCACTAGGAAGAGGAGGCGACACTGCGTAGGATCACGCCGAGTGCCTCACTGAGCGACGCGCCGCCTCTGTCACAGGGGTGACATTGAGGCCGTTGAGCACCATCGGAGGCGGTCGGCCCCTGCGAATGGGGCACATGTCGGGCGGGCTGATGGATGATGAAGGTTCGCTGAGAGATCCCTTGGCCCCCCCGAACGGCTGAGCGCCATTGGAAGCTATGCTTATTACCGTGACTGCATTTCGTTACTGCTTCGGGCAGGGGAACCGAATGACAGCGGCGGAAGTCCTTGTCGTAAAAGGACTTCCGCCAGTGCGCCGTCAGGGACTCGAACCCCGAACCTACTGATTAAGAGTCAGTTGCTCTACCAGTTGAGCTAACGGCGCCCGCGGCTCCGTGAAGCCACGCCCGAGAGGAACCCCGAACCTCCCGGCGCTCAAAAGATCGGGCTGAGGGGCCCCGGTATCAACCCCTGGCTGCCCCGGACCATCGCCATTCCTCGGAGTCGAAGACCCGGATTCCCACTTCAGGATCACCCTTACCCACTCCTCCGCAAAGACTTATCCGAAATCAACTCTCCGTCTTGGGGAAGTCTCTGCAGCGGAAGTGGACTCTCCCCATCTCCTACGCCGGACCACGGGGAGAGGGCGAGCCAAGCCGTAGACGAGGTGAGGTGGCCAAGCCAGCCTGCAGGCGGCAGGCGAGAGGGTCTGGCCGCGCCGTGGAACAGGCGAGGTGCACCGGCCGGGCAACTGAGGCGAAGCGGGCAGGACTTGCTTCCAGGCAGGGCGTGCGGACCGGACAGCTGAGGCGAAACGCACAGGTTACGCTGCGGGTCCAGGGCAACCGAAGTTCGGGCGTCAGGATCCGGGGACTCCTGCGTGCGGCAATCCCCGCCCTCCGGGCGTTTTGCGAACCGCGACCGGCCGTGCCCGGTCCGGGAGCCCCCCCCGAATACCGCTTTCTGTCACGGCGCCGAACTCGCGAGGCGGGTTCGGCGCCCATTTGACCCCCAACAGTACACAGGACCTTATGCGCCGCTGCACAAAGTAGGATTGGGGGTCAATACGACTCCCAATCCTGACCACTTCGGAGACGGAAGGCCAAGTAGCTGGTTTGGGGGTCGCTGCTCCCCCCTCACAGCCTTCAGCATCCCCATGCCTTAAGGGAATCGGGTTCGACGGCCCCAGCACCGTTCCCCACGCCTGTCCACGCCGGGCCCGCCGCCGTTCTCCACGCCTGTTCACGTCACGGGGCCTGCCCCAGCCCGGCTGATGCGGTACTTTGGACTACGGCAGGCGCGAGCCAAGATCGTTGCGTTTTACGCCCGCTGGCAGCGGGACGGGGTCCCGGCCGATGGGCGGAAGGAGGGCCCGGCCGGCGGACAGGGGGGGGCCCGGCCGATGGGCGGTCGGCGACAGGCGTCGTTCCAAAGGAGAGGATCCGTGGAGAGACTGACGGCTTCAGATTGGATTTCCCTGATTCAGGGTGTCTTCGCCCCCGACCCCACCCGCGACCGCGGCCTCGCCTTCCTCATCGATGTGCCCGACGACGTGGTCCCTGACAACCCGTCCTGGCGGGATCGCAGGATCATGGCCATGGAATGGGCCCGCGAGCTGCGGGCCGCCCATGGGTCCCACGGCTGGGAGGTGGTGCTGGTGACCGTGCCCAACGTGCACCGCAACAACGCCGACCTCCCTGCGGGCGCGTTCTTGTGGACGGGTCCGCAGGCTCCGGATCACGTGCGGGAGCTGGAGGGCGCGCAGCCCATCACGTTCGCTGAGGCCTTCGGCCGCTGGTCCATGTGGATCGCGCCCACCGAGTTCTCGGCTACCGCCCCCCTCAAGCTCGCTTCCCGGGAGCGCGGAGACTTCCGAGCCGCCACCATGCCGGGCTTCTCCGCGGCCATGATCCCGGCGCTTCGCCTCCCCTACGACGAGATCCATCGCCGGGTCACGGCCCTCAAGGAGCTCCTGGATCCGGCAACGGGTGCCGACATCGAGTTCTCCCTGGAGGACGGTACCACGGATCGGCTCCATCTGGACCTGCGCTTCCGCACCGCCCATGCCTCCGGCGGCGTGCTGCGCGAGAACGGCGTGGCCGGGAACCTGCCCTCGGGCGAGACCTACATCGTACCGTACGAGGGCGAACGCCAGGATGCTCCCAGCCGCTCTGCCGGCGTCATGCCCGTCGAGCTCGAAGGCGAGATCGTGCGCTACGCGATTCGCGGGAACCGCGCCGTGGACGTGCTCACCGACGGCCCGGTCTCGCAGGCCGAGGCGGATCGGCTGGTCGCCGAGCCGGCCTACGGCAACCTGGCCGAGCTGGGGCTGGGAGTCCTGGCCGCCTTCGGCGTGCAGCCCTCCGGAGTGATCCTGCTGGACGAGAAGCTGGGCCTGCACATCGCCTTCGGCCGGTCGGACCACTTCGGTGGAGTGGTCGGCGCCGCGCAGTTCTCCTCTCCCGGAGCCGTCGTGCACATCGACCGCGTCTACGTGCCGAGCATGCAGCCGAGGGTTCCCGGGGTGGACTGCACCCTGGTGATGCCCGACGGGACCAAGGTGCCCCTGATCCGCGACTCCGCCTACGTCATCTCCTTCGGGAGCTGACGTGGCACCGGGGCGGGGGCTGCTCCGGGCCGCCCCTCGCTCGGACCGCTGTGAAGTCGAATGCAAGGGAGCGTTGGGCAAGGGCGGATCTCACCCGGGCTACCGTGAAGAGGTCCGTGAGGCACGGGAAACCGAACGCGAACCCAAGATCATTGACTCCGCTGCGGCAACCGTATATTGTGTCTCTATTCCTTAACAACGTTAAACCAACGCCCATTCCCGAACGGGCACCCCGGCCGTAAGACCGGTCCGCAAAGCCAAGGGGCTCGCTGAGCTCGCCCGGTTGCCGAAAGAGGGGCCGCGATGTTCACCCTTCGGCCTCGGAGGCATCCTATGTGGTATCGCGCGCTCGCCCTCGCCGTCCTGGCCGCACTCTCTCTGGCGGCCTGCGCGGACAAAGAAACTCCGACCGATCCCCTTCTCGAGACTCTGACCCTGACCATCGTGGGCGATGCCCAGAGAACTGGCGTGGCTGGTGAGCAACTCCCCGATCCGGTCACGGTTCTTGTTGAGAAGACCGTGGGGAACAAGACGTTTCCTGCGATTGGGGTCGTGGTGAATTTCGTGGTCGTTCATGGAGGAGGCAGCGTTTTCGCCGGCACGGGCGTCACGGACACCCAGGGATACGCATCAGATTACTGGACCCTCGGCCTCTGGGACTTCGTCGGGGGGCAGAACACGCTCGAGGTGCGAGCCGTCAGTGGCGACGGTACGAAGCGCGTGTACGGTACCTTCACGGCGTGGGGACAGTGCTCCAGTGACCCTGGCGTTGGCTTCTGCCTGGGGGAGCAGTTCCCGTTGCTCCTACCTGGCACCTTCCAGATGGGCGACTTGACTGGAAGCGGCAACCCGGACGAGCTCCCAGTTCACACGGTGAACCTCACGCGAGTGTTCCGGATGCAGAAGACGGAGGTAACGCAGCGGCAGTGGCGGGCGATCATGGGCACGAACCCGAGCTACTTCAGCTCGTGCGGGGACCTGTGCCCGGTGGAAGGAGTGAGTTGGAATGACATCCAGACGTTCCTGGCTACGCTGAATGCCCGCTTCCCGAGCGGGACCTTTCGGTTGCCGACCGAAGCGGAGTGGGAGTATGCGGCCCGCGCCGGCACGACGGGGGACTACGCTGGCACCGGAGTGCTGGACGACATGGGGTGGTATTCAGACAACAGCGGCGGGAGCAGCCACCCCGTGGCCCAGAAGCAGCCCAACGCCTGGGGGCTCTTCGACATGCATGGGAACCTGTACGAGTGGGTGGCAGACTTCTATTCGCCCACGTACTACGCGGCGAGCCCCTTGAACGACCCGCAGGGACCAGGACCGAACCTGGACAACACTCGGGTAGTACGGGGTGGTTCCTGGTTCGCGGCGGCCAGCAGCGCCCGTTCCCCCCGGCGCCAATTCGCACCTGCGGGGAATCGATACCAGAGCGTCGGTTTCCGCCTCGTCTGGTACCCATGAAGCTCCCCCCTCCACTCTACCTCCCGTTTCCTGAGGGAGAGGAGCGGGCTGAGCGGGGCTGGAACGGCTGAGAGGAACAGCGGGCGGCTCTTGCGAGAGCCGCCCGCCTGTCTTCCCCTTCTGACAGCGCCTCTACGGTCGCAGCGTGCGTCCCTCCGATTCCACCCTTGACGCTTCCCCCCTCAGAACGCCGAGATACCCGTGATGACCTGCCCCAGGACCAGGGTGTGCATGTCGTGGGTCCCCTCGTACGTGTAGACGCTCTCGAGGTTGGCCATGTGGCGCATGGCGCTGTACTCCACCAGGATGCCGTTGGCCCCCAGGAGGCGCCGGGCTTCCCGGGCGATGTCGCAGGCCATGTCCACGTTGGCCCGCTTGGCCATGGACACCTGGGCCGGGGTGTACTCCCCCTTGTCCTTGAGGCGGCCGAGCTGGAGGGCCATGAGCTGGCCCTGGGTGATCTTCGTGAGCATGTCCGCCAGGCGCACCTGCTGGATCTGCTTGCCGGCGATGGGCCCGTCGAACATGACCCGCTCCCTGGCGTAGCTCACGGCCTCGTGGTAGCAGGCCATGGCGGCCCCCACGACCCCCCAGGCGATCCCGAACCGGGCCTGCGTGAGGCACATGAGGGGATCCCGGAGCCCGGTGGTCTTCGGGAGGAGGGCATCTTCGGGAAGCACCACGTCCTGGAACGCCAGCTCGCTGGTGTCGGAGGCCAGGAGGGAGAGCTTCCCCTTCTGGTCCCGGGCCGTGAACCCGGGGGAGCTCGTGGGCACGATGAAGCCCCGGATCCCGTTCCTGTCCCCGATCTCCTTCGTCTGGGCCCAGATCACCGCCACATCGGCCATGGACCCGTTGGTGATCCACATCTTGGCCCCGTTCAGGAGCCATCCGTCCCCGGTGTGACGGGCGGTGGTGATCATCCCCCCCGGGTTGGAGCCGTAGTCGGGCTCCGTGAGGCCGTAGCACCCGATCCTCTCTCCCGACGCGAGCTTGGGGAGCCATGTCCGCTTCTGCTCCTCCGAGCCCCAGGTGAAGATGGGGTACATGACCAGGGCCCCCTGCACCGAGGCGAAGGAGCGGATTCCCGAATCACCCCGCTCCAGCTCCTGCATGATGAGGCCGTAGGCCACGTTGTTCAGCCCGGCGCAGCCGTACTCCTCCGGGAGGTTGGCTCCCAGCACGCCCAACTCGGCCATCTCCGGAATGAGCTCGGCAGGGAAGCGGCGCCCGATGTAGGCCTCCTGGATGATGGGGAGGACCTTCTCCTCCACCCAGTCGCGGACGGTATCCCGGACCATGCGCTCCTCTTCCGAGAGGAGGCCTTCCACGTTATAGAAATCGACGCCCTGAAACTTCTCGGCCATGGGATTCGTTGCCTTTTCGTGAATGGTCGTATCGCCTGTCACACAACCACGGAGACACCTCACATGTCCGGACGCACCCAAGCCGTCAGCCACGGAATCAGCTTCGGCACCGCCCTGGCCATCGCCATCTCCTGGAGCGCCAACAAGTCCATCCTGTGGGCCATCGTCCACGGCTTCTTCAGCTGGCTCTACGTGATCTACTACGCCGTGACCCGATGAGACCCGGACCGGCGGCGCCTGGGCCTGAGCGCCGCCACTACATCTTCGGTGGCACGGCTTCGGCGGCCTTCCGGTTCTGGAAACGCATGGTCCCGTAGGCGATCTCCCGGGCGATCCTGCTCACGATCCAGAGGGCCGCCACCACCGTGGCGATCCACCCTCCGATGACCAGATCGGACGGTTGGATGTAGACCCGGATCCAGACGGCCAGGAGCGCAGCGAAGACGGCCCCGAAGCCCCATCCCCAGATCCCCGCCCGCCGCCGGGCCGAGTCCCGGCACGCCTCGCACCAGAGCAGGCGGTCCATCTCCTCGATGTCCTTCTGCTGAAGGCACCGGACACACGTCACCGTGTCCGGGAAGCGGGAGCGCCAGGCCGAGTCTCTGTCCTTTCTCGCGATCACTCTCATCTCCGGTTTGCGGTCCCGGCGGCGTAGGACCGGCAGCGATGGCAGGAGGACCCGGGAAGGGCCCGGAAGCCCGGGCGGAGGATACCGGCTTCGCCGTCCTCAGGAGCCGACATACCGCGGGTCATACTCGAACTCCGTGTGTTCCTCGCCCCACTGGACCAGGTCCTCCAGGAGGGTCGGACGACGGGTGCCGTCCCGTCGGGCCATCCCCGAGACGTTCAGGGCCCGCCGCCAGGTGAGGTCGTTCAGCGTGCCGCGGAGCAGGAGGGCGCGGGCCACCTCGCTGCCATCGGAGGACACGGTGATGGCCCGGACTCCGGCCAGGCCCGGATACGTCTGGAAAAGATCCTCCGTCTCCTTGCTGAAGAGCAGGACGTAGGGACCCACCTTCGCCCAGAGCGTGCCTCCCCGCTCCAACTGCCGCCCCGGCTGCACGATGGTGATCTCCGCCACGTTCCCGCTCATGACGGCCGAGAGTGCGCCCTCGTAGGTGTAGGCCGCCTCCACCGCCGCCGGGCTGGGAAGGGATCGATCGACCTCCTCCTTGCATCCGGCTGCCGCCAGGCAGGCCAGGGCAAGAAGAGGCATGCGCCCCAGGACGGGTGCGCCGCTCCGTCCGGATGGCCTTCTATGTTCAACGGTCCCGCTCACGACCTTGCTCTTCCTTCCTTCATCCAAACGGCAGAATGGCCCGGGCAAGCCTGTCGGCCACGGACGCCAGAGCCCCCGGGTCCTTTGCCGGCCCTTCTTCTCCCTCCACCACCCCGAGCCAGTTGACCATGCCCGACCGGAGGGCCACCAGGGCGGCCGTCATGCGATAGGCGCCGTCCTCGGCGAAGCGGAGCTCCACCGGGATCAAAGCGACCCCCGCGCCAGTGAGGGCCGAGAGCCTCCGGAGCTCACCGTAGAGGGGATCCCCGATCCGCTCGACCTCGGTCCGGAGGAACACCCCCACCGGGAGGTCTCTGATGCGGGCCGAGACCCCGGGGGACCGGGTGAGGATCTCGTCCACGTCGGGTGGAAAAACCCAGGTCACGCCCTGGCCCCGGCCTCTCAGAGCATGGGCGAGCTCGGCATCGACGAGGGTTCCGTCGGGAACCCCGCTGCGGAGCTGGACGGGCAGGACGAGGACGCGCTGGCCCCTCAGGTCCGGGAGGAGCCCACGGGCTTCCCCCGGGCCCGGCGGGCTGGATCGGGACGCGCAACCCCAGGCCGGAAGGGCGAGGAGGAGGAGGCCCAGAAGCGATGCCCCCCGCCGTACCAGGGCCCTTCGCCTTCCGTCTTCGCCTGCCGGCATCCCGTTTCCCCCGTTGTCGTCGGGCTCCACCCCCGGGGCCGACCCCTTCGGACCCACCCCCCGGGGTGTCGAGGAACAAGCTAGCGAAATCGCCTGCCCCCTGGCACCCTCGGCGGCCCGCCTCACTCCTTCACGGGCTCTCCGGCGTCCTCGTCCAGGCGCAGGGATGCCGAGTTCAGGCAGTACCGGAGCCCGGTGGGGGCGGGACCATCAGGAAAGAGGTGTCCCAGGTGGGCATCGCAGGAGGCACAGAGGACCTCCGTCCTCCGCATGAAGAAGCTGGTGTCCGATTCCTCCCGGACGGCTTCGCTGCCCACCGGAGCCGTGAAGCTCGGCCATCCGGTCCCGGAATCGAACTTGGTCTCGGAGCGGAAGAGCGGGGCGTCACAGCACGCGCAACGGTAGAGGCCGGGGCGCTTGGTGTTCCAGTACTCCCCCGTGAAGGCCCTCTCCGTCCCCTTCTTCCGTGTGATGCGGTACTGCTCCGGCGTGAGCGCCGCCTTCCATTCTGCGTCCGTCCTGCGATCCTTCTCTGCCACTGGAGCTTCCCTCACGAGCCGAGTGTGGATGAGGGAGGAGATACCCCTCCTCGTCCCCGCGGTTTCGGGGGCAAGTGAGGGCCGGCCCGGCCGCCTCCCTCCCGCCCTCAGTGCCCCGTGGCGCCTCCGTCGGGGCTCCGGGGGTCCGGGGCGCCCACCAGCTCACCGGTTTGCGGATCGATCATGATGCAGTGGGCGGTCCCCTGCGTCCCGCCCATCCGGACGGTGTGGCCCATGGCCTGGAGGGCCTCCACGGCGGCAGGGGTGAGGCCGCCCTCCTCCATCCTCAGCCCGTCGGGGAGCCACTGGTGGTGGAATCGCTTGGCGTTCACGGCGTCCTGCATGCTCATGCCGAAGTCCACGACGTTCAGGACCACCTGCAGCACGGTGTTGATGATGGTGAACCCCCCGGGGCTCCCCACCACCGCCACCAGGCGTCCGTCCCTGGCCAGGATGGTGGGAGTCATGCTGGAGAGCATCCGCTGCTCGGGCCGGGCCAGGTTGGGCTCGGTGCCGATGTGCCCGTCCTCCGTGGTGAGGCCCGGCGCGGGGTTGAAGTCACCCATCTCGTTGTTCAGGAGGAACCCCGCCCCGGGCACCACGATCCTGGTCCCGTAGCCACCCTCGAGGGTGTAGGTC
>Ga0209164_1001519_pt1 | contig 29348 bp, 30 predicted proteins | sample MTBNYHSulfiMetaG_FD_187458 | JGI IMG/M metagenome (GOLD analysis project Ga0209164, IMG submission 187458) | Enrichment culture microbial communities from rom New York Harbor, USA that are MTBE-degrading - MTBE-NYH (New York Harbor Sulfidogenic)... | ecosystem: Environmental > Aquatic > Marine >... | reverse complement strand
CCGCAAGCTCCAAGTCGTCGGAGGGCTCCTTCCTGAAGCTGTCGCAGTACCATTCCCTGCAGCCGTGCTCGTTTTCCGAGGAGTAGTGGGCAACGGCGCATGCCTTGTCCTCCCTGTCCACCATGCCCATAGAGACGAGATATTTCATGACCGCCTTGAATTCGTCGACAAGAAGGGATTTCTTCCTTGAAACCCTCATGTTCCTCAGGTCGGTAAAGCGGATGCTGTTGTTATAAAGAAGTATGTTCCTCAGCGTGAAACTTCCGAGCACGAGATTGTTGGCGTGAAGTTCCGAGATTTTTTCGACTATGAGCTCAAGGAGCTTTTTCCTGTGCCCAGCTTCCAGGTCCTTGAGTTCCATGTAGCGGATGCCCCCGAAGGATACCTCCCGGTCGAAGGACCAGGCTTCGCCGTCTACCCTTGAAATGACATAATAGTTTCCCATAAGAGTCTGGAGATAGCCAGCTATTTTTTCTATCGACGCCTTTATTCTGCCCGAGGCGTTGTAAAGTGCCTGCGCCACCGAGCCGAGGGTTTTTCTCAGTATGTAGGTCTTCCCGTTGATTACTATAGAGAGCCTGTCGCAGCCGTCCCGCCTGTGGATCCTGTGCAGGCTCGCGAGCCCCTCGTCCTTCCTGTAGACCAGTTTCTTGACCTTGATGCTGGGGCCCCTATTCTCCTTCCACACGTATTCTGTAACCACGTTGTCCCCGGCCTCGTACATTCTGGACGACGCTGGAATCTCCTTGGAGAAAGTAGGCAGCGTGACGTTTTCCTGTTTTGCTCCGTCAAGCTCGCCCCGCTTTTCACCCGCGGAAGGGAAATGAATCTCGTTATAACCACATTTTTTCATGTTCATTACCTGGTCTGTCGATTGTGTATCCGTCATATATTATGGCTGCTAGCCTTTAAAAATATGTGTATCTGCACAGAATTTTACGTCTGGAGCGGGTTATTCTGTTTCTATGCGTGGTGCAAGGTAGTAGACGACCTTCGCCCCCTCTATCTCGTACTCCATCTTCATGGGCTTGTCTGTCTCGAGGTTTATGAATATCTCGGAAGCCGCGCTCGTCGCCTTGGTCATGTCCTCCAGATACTGGAGTGGGAATGTCGCCCTTGCGCCCTTGTCCGTCTTTATCTCCGAAACCTCGCTTCCGCCGAGCTCGAACTCCTCCCTGATATCCCCGCTGTCTCCCCTTACCTCTACGACGAATTCCTTCTGGTCCAGAACAAGCCGTACGTGCGAGCTGACGAGCTTGGCATCCTTGAGCGCCTCCTTGAAAGCGTCCGCCTTCATCTTTACGTAGCTCTTGAACTCTATCTTCGGCTCCCTCTGAAGCCTTTCGCCCGTCTCGATGAGCGGGACCTTGAATGTCTTTCTCCTCTTGTCTGCGTAGAATTTGAGTATGAGCCTACCCTCCTCCATGTTCAGCTCCGCCTTCTCGCCCTTCTTCCCCCTTGAAAGAACGCTTGAAAGCTGGTTTATGCTTATCCCAATCCTCATGTCCTCGCCGACGTCGTACTCCTCGAATGCGGCCTTGGGCATCGTAAACGAAACCATCGATATTTGCGACGGGTCCATCGCCTTCAGATGAAGACCGTCCGACTTCACCTCGAATTCACCCTCCTCCACGAGATTCACAATGGAATCTACTGCCGCCTTAAGTGCTGGAGCATCCGATACAACAAGTTTCATATTGACACCTCAAAAACTGCCTCCCGCTCTTATTACTATGAAATAAAATAAAAAGGTTCGTTTGCAACTCAGAAGCTACTCTTGTCGTCATCGCCCGAGGGCTCCGTCTGGGACGGTGTCATCCACGTTGCAGTGTTATTGGGGCTGAATGTATTTATATAATTGACGTAATCCCCATCAAAACCTTTTTATCCCCTTCTCCCGAATAAACTTCTGCTTGTTAACAAGAGGTATACTTATGAGAAGAGTCGCTATCATAGGAACCGGTATGACGAAATTCGGCGAGAACTGGGAACAGAGCTACAGGGACCTTGTCGTCGAGGCCGGGATAAGGGCAATAACGGATGCGGGCATATCCGGGGACAAAATTGACGCCGGGTACATCGGGACGATGGCTTCCGGAAAACTGATAGGGCAGGAGCACGTCGGCGCGCTGATTGCAGACTACATGGGGCTCAACCCCATACCAATAACCAGAGTAGAGGGGGCGTGCGCTTCGGGCTCGCTAGCGCTGAGGGAAGGAATAATGGCCATAGCTTCTGGCATGAAGGACCTGGTTGTCGTCGGCGGCGTTGAAAAAATGACCGACCTGAGCACGGGCGAGGTAAGCGACGCGCTCGGCGGTGCGGGCGACCAGGAATGGGAATTGTTCATGGGCGCCACCTTTCCGGGACTGTATGCGCTTATGGCAAGAAGACACATGAAAGATTACGGCACCACAAGCGAGATGCTTGCCGCCGTGGCAGTAAAGAATCACAAGCACGGCGTGCACAACAAATACGCGCAGTATCAGAACGAAATAACGATAGATACCGTCTTGAATTCCAAGATGGTCGCGGACCCGCTTCACGTTTTTGACTGTTCGCCCATAACCGACGGTGCGGCCGGAGTGGTGCTCGCGCCGATGGAAGCAGCGGAAAGCTACACGAAAAAACCGGTGGAAATTGTTGCAAGCGGGCAGGCAAGCGACACCATCGCCCTGAGCTCGAGGGACAGCATGACCGAGCTGAAAGCGACCAAAATAGCCGCGGAAAAGGCGTACACGCAAGCCAGGGTCTCGCCAAAGGACATCGAAGTCGCCGAGGTGCACGACTGCTTCACCATCGCGGAGATAATGGCCATAGAGGACCTCGGGTTCTTCAGGAAAGGCGAGGGCGGCAAGGCAACCCTGGAGGGGAAAACGACTTTCGGCGGCGATGTTGTCGTGAACACTTCCGGGGGACTTAAGGCAGCCGGGCATCCCGTGGGCGCCACTGGAGTCAAGCAGGCCGTTGAGCTGACATGGCAGTTGCGCGGCGAGGCTGAAGGAAGGCGGGTGAAGGTCGCGCAGGTCGGACTCAGTCACAATGTGGGAGGAAGCGGCGCAACCGCAGTAGTGCATATTTTCAAGAGGGGTTATTGAAAATGAGGATACTCACCATACACGCGGACTACATAGAAGTGGTGCCTGTCAAGAAGGCGATAAAGGACGCAGAAGAGATAACGGACAAGAAGCCGAAGAAATACGATGAGGTTCTCGTGGTATTCACTTCCGTAGAGCAGGGCGACGAGGACATTGCCGGAAGCGCGAAGGCGCTTGCCAAAGAAATATTAGCGGTTGCGGAGCAGGTGAAAACCAGGAAGATACTCCTCTATCCGCTGGTGCACCTTACCTCAAAGCCGTCCGCGCCCCGCATTGCCGTGCAGGTCCTTTCGAAAACAGAGGAGCTGCTGAAAAAGGAGGGCTGTGGGGTCGATCATTCGCCTTTCGGATGGTATAAGGGGTATACACTGAAATGCAAGGGGCACCCGCTCAGCGAGCTTTCACGGGAATTCCATGCAGGGAAGGAGGAGATAAAGGCAGAGCAGATAGAGGGGGTCTCGGAAAGCGTAAAGAAGGAGGCCGAGGTGAAGAGCAGGTTCGTCATCCTGGATGTTGATGGAAAAATCCACGAAGTGGACAAATTCAATTACGGTAAAAACGAGAGACTGAAAAAATTCGCTACATACGAAACAAAGAAGGTCAGGGCATACGAAAAGGAGCCCCCGCACATAAGGCTGATGAAGGAGCACTCGCTCATAGATTACGAACCAGGAAGCGATCCGGGCAATTTCAGATTCCTTCCTAAGGGAAAACTCATCAAGAAGCTTCTTGAGGAATCCATAACCGACACCTGCGTTGGTTACGGTGCGCTTGAAGTGGAAACTCCTATCATGTACGATTTCGAGCACCCTACCCTGAAAAAATACCTGAACCGGTTTCCGGCAAGGCAGTACGTCGTCATCAGCGAGGACAGGAGGCTTTTCCTCAGGTTTGCGGCATGCTTCGGCCAGTTCCTGATTGCGCACGATATGGTTATGTCCTACAAGCACCTGCCGCTGAAGATGTTCGAGCTTACGAAATATTCCTTCAGGAGGGAGCAGAGCGGCGAACTTGCGGGCCTTAAGAGGTTGAGGGCGTTTACGATGCCGGATATGCATACCTTCGCAGCGGACATAAACCAGGCGAAGGAGGATTTCGAAAGACAGTTCGACCTGGGTCTGCAGTGGCTTAGCCGGTATGGGCTGGAAAGCGAGGTAGGCTTCAGGATACAGGAGGATTTCTTCCGGGAGAACAAGGACTGGTACATGAAGATGGTGAAAAAAGCAGGCAAGCCGATTCTGCTTGAATTATTCAAGGAGAGATACGCATATTTCATAACCAAATTCGAGTTCAATTTTGTCGATTCCATGGACAAGGCGAGCGCTTTGACAACGGTGCAGATTGACGTGGAGAACGCGGATACATACGATATAAGCTATGTCGACAAGGACGGGGAGAAGAAAAGACCGCTGATACTCCATGCATCGATAAGCGGAAGCATAGAGAGGGTGATTTATGCGCTGCTTGAAAAAGAGGCCATGCGCATGGAGAAGGGAGAGAAGGCGATGCTTCCCGTTGTGCTTTCGCCGACACAGTTGAGAATAATACCGGTGAGCGACGAAAACACCGGCTTCGCAGAAAAAGTGATGCGGGAGATAGACAGACACCGGGTGAGGGTGGATATCGACGACAGGACGGAAACGCTCGGCAAGAAGATAAGGGAGGCGCAGAAGGAGTGGATTCCGTATATCGCGGTGATAGGGGAAAAAGAGGTGAAGTCTGGGAAGCTCTCGGTCACCATAAGGAGCACAGATGAGAAAAAGGGAATGAAACCCGACGAGCTTGCGAAGCATATCGAAACGGAAAACGAAGGCCATCCTTTCGAGAAGCTTTCACTGCCCAGAAGACTTACGAAAAGGCCGGTAATCTAGATTTTTGGTGAATCGATGGCGGAGATACAGTTCCATGCACAGGCAAAACAAACGAACAGGCCAGATGAAAGAAGGGGGGAATTCCAGAAAAGAAAACTCGAAACTGCAATTCTCAGGATAAGGGGGAGCGGCAGGGAATTCACAGGCCTTGTTCCTGAAGACGCGGGCATAAACAAAAGAATTGAAACGATAGTAAAACAGAATGGCGGCAAAATAAAAAAGAGATACCATGAGGAGATGAGCACCTGGGAAATAACGGAAATAAGAATAGGTGACCAACTCCTAACAAAAAACAGCGAAGTCGGAATACACTGGGGCATAGACGGCGGTAAGATACCCATCATGGTGGATAAAAATAATAAGATACGGGGTTTTCTTAACGGGGAGGAAGTGAAGAGCAAGGAGATAAGCGTCTGGTCCGAATGCAGCACCGCAGACCCTAAAAGCATCGAAGAGTTGCAAGGGAACAGAAGGGAGGTGGCCGGGGCGCATGTAGCATCAAGAGAGAAGGACCCTGACTTGAAAAACAGCGAGATAATCCTCTTTGACAGGGAAACAGGAGAGCTTACTCCGTTTTCAGAACATAACGGTGCAGAATCCTTTGACTGGGACATTAAAATGGAAAAACTGCTTATGCCTCAAACGCTGCCGACCGAAAAACACTATTCCCATAAAATGTTTGATGGGTTTTCTCCCGAGATGAGCGGCGGCGGATTTTATCACACCTACATTGAAATAATGGACTCGAAGGAGAGCTTAACCGACAGGATAACGGTCATTCCTCTGGCCAGGCCGGAATTCGATGGGTATCCTACACGGAACGCAGAATCGGTTGCCCAGGAATGCCCGGAACGCTGCGCTGGTGAAACCTTTTTCCATGACCATAAGACGGATATCCGGCCGAGCACCGATACACGACCGATGGAATTTACCAGTGAACAAGCATCTGCCCAAAAAGTCGTTTCCAAAGAAATGCCGTACAACTGCGTAATAATAAAAAGAAAATCAAACGGGGAAGTCAAAACCAGACCGTTTGGAATCAAAAGCGAGTGTCAGGAAAAAAGGGAAATGGCCTTCTACCGGCACCATCCAAAAATGGATAAACCATATTTGGTGGAAAGGCTCAAAATACTGCCTGCTGCGGTTGAAGTAATTACTGTGGAAAGGAAACCGGTTAAAAACCAGAAACACGGAAAAAGAGAGGCCTTTATTACAGAAAAGAAAAAGAAGAGTAAGAAGAAAAAAAAGAAGATGGGTCCCAGGATAGACGCTGAAATAAGGAAACTCAAAATGAAAATCAAGAATATACTGAAAAATAAAAAGCAGAAGAAAAAGAAAAAGGCCGACAACAAGATACCGGTCCCTGAAATCGGGAAGAAAGAAAGAACGGGAAAAACCGCCAAACTAAAAACAAAACATGAAATCGCAAAGCGCGGAAAAAAACCTAAAAAGGAACTCGGGACAGCCAGACGAAAAACCAAGAAGAAAACAAAGGCCCTTTACATTAACAGCGAGAAAAAGCGCGAATTCAAAAACCTTGGTAAGAGAACCGGAAAAAAATCCGAAAGGGCAAGGCGACTCAGAAAACTGCTCGAAAGGAAAAAGAAAAAAATCAAGAAATATCTCGTTACCGGCTATTTCTGACTATTTCGCGAAGAACCAAGGAAGGAAGTTCAGGATGAACGCGCCCAGCGTGATAAACATTATCGCCTTTACTATGTGTCTGTTCTGGATGTTTACCTCTAGCAGCCTGTAGCCGTCGAAGACGGGCAGGGGAAGCAGGTTCACGGTGGCGACTATGAAATTAAGCGCGAACGCAAGGCCCGCTGTAATGTAAATGAATTTCAGGACTGGATAGATTATTTCGGTGGCAGAGACGTTCTTCAGCGTTAGGGCGACGACGACAAAAAGGATGAAAAAAGCAACGCTCGAAACGAAATTTGCGGTCGGCCCCGCTACGAGGACCCGCGTCTGCTTCGTCTTCTCCACTTTTTCAAGAACCTTTTCATCCGGCTCAACGAATGCACCCATAGGTATTATTCCGAAGAACACCAGCCCCGAGGATTTTATCGGGACGTTGGCTATCCTTGCCAGAACGGCGTGTGAAACCTCGTGCGCAACGAGTATCGCTATCAGCGCGATTATGCCCTCGAAAAAGGGGAGGTTGACGCCCGGAAGCAGAAGGGTTCCGCCCGGTGAGGTCGATGAAATGGCGTCAGAGCCGTAAAGCAGGAATTCTATTATCTGGAAAAGCACGTATATTCCGTAATATACTATGCTCAGCAGGAGAACGAGGAAAAAGCCGCCCAGTATCATGACGGCGAACATTATAAGGGCCGTGGTCTGCGGGTCCAGAAGCACTATCAGCTGGTCCTTGTCAAGGATGGATGTGCCGGTAAGCACGACCCTCAGGAACTCCATGGCTAGGGGCGCGATTATGGCGCTCAGCAGGAACAGGAAGACCATTCCTACGGCCATGGACTTCCAGGAGGTGTTTTTGCGCATGATCGCGGCGCTCATGAGCCCGTAGGATATCGTGGAGCCCATGTCTGAAAAGAATTCCCATGCCTTCTGCCTTTTTGCAAGCTCGTTGATAAGCCTTATCCCCCTTTTGCTTTTCCAGAGGACGAGGCCGAGTTCGCTCGGCAGCTTGTACTTCCTTATCAGAACCTGGCTTACGACGAGCATCTCGCAGATGACAAGGAAGAACTTGACAAGGCCCGAAAGGTCGGACTGGAGGATGGCGTAAAAAACCAGGAGCGAAACCGCTAGCAGTGCCAAAAAAAGAATCATGGTTAGAAAGAGACGGTGTTAAGTTTAAATATTTATACCCTATTTAAAATAATAAAAAATTTTAAAATTTGGAAAAAATGGAAAAAGAGGTGATAAGGAAAGATGGGGGGACTCCACATCATTTCGGAATTTTTCGAATGTAAAAACAGCGAAGTGCTGAAGGACAAAGAGGGACTTGAAGCAAGGATAGACAGCATAGTAAAGGAAACTGGGTTGACCGTGGTGGGAACATTTTTCCATCAATTTGGAGAGGGAAATGGCGTTACGGGTGTGGCCGTACTGGCCGAATCTCATGTATCGATACATACCTGGCCGGAGAGGGAGAATTTCGTGAATATAGACGTGTTCGTCTGCAACGTAACGCAGGACAACACCGCAAAGGCGAGGGCCGTTTACGAAAAAATAAAAGAATTCCTGGAGCCGGAAAACGAAGAAACCAGGGAAGTAATGAGAAGATAACTTCTTCTGTTTATTTTATACTTTTGAATATTTTTGTTATGTTTTTCCAGTGGCCGCCTTCCCAATAGGCTTTGCCGCATTCTTTGCAGACCCAGAATTTGTCGTTCTGCCTGTAGACGTTTTCCGGGACCTTTTCTTTTATCTTTTCCTTTTCAACTATTCCCAGCTCGCCGTTGCAGGCAGGGCATCTCGTTTTTTCCGGGAAGGTATATATATCACCAAGTGCTGCCTTCAACCGGCTGAGCTGCTGGTCAAGGCTGTCGCTTTCGAGAAGGATTGTTTCCGCGCCTTGGTTCTTTGCCTCGTGGGCAAGCCTTTCGTCACGCGTCACCAGTATGCGGCTTTCGTCCTTCGCGGTTTTTATGATTGCGCTGTCCGGAACGTCCCTGATGTAGGCGCTGTCCACGCCGAATATCCTGCACCATGTCGCGGTACGCTTCAGCATCTCGTCAAAGATAAGCCTGACCATAACTAGGGATTAAATCAAAAAAAGATTAAAACCGGTCAGCTGAGCGATATTTTCACGAAGACGTTGGTGGGTACCTTTATCCTGAGAATCTGCTTTATGTACTTCTCGTTGCCCTCCACTTCTATCAGTCTCTTGGAGAGCCTCTTTTCCCAGTGCTCATAGGTGTCGGTGCCGTCCCCGCAGGGCGTTCTCCTCGTCGTTATACTGAGCCTCCTCCTGGGAAGCCTGACAGGACCGTAGAAGTTCATGCCGAGGGTCTTGGCAAGCTCGCGTATCTGGTCCGTAACGTTCTCGAGGTCCGCGGGGTCTTCACCGCTAAGCCTGATTTTTATTTTTGTCATTAAATCACTTTAAAACGTGGAATTGAAATTTGTTTCCAAAGTTATTTAAATATAGTGGGAAGCCTTTTAAAGATTTTATGAGATAGGACTACCTGGTTCTACATTACTAGAGGTGTGGAAATGAACTTACTTACGATAAAAGATATGCCGGAAGACGTGATGAAGGAGGTCATAAGCAAGGCCGTGGAGCTCAAGAAAGAGGGAAACCGCGCACGCGAGGACCTGAAGGGAAAGGTGTTGATTTCGCTTTACGAAAAGCCGTCCACTAGGACAAGACTGTCCTTCGAAACAGCGATTTACAATCTCGGGGGTCGCTCCATTATCATGGATTTCAAGAGTTCGCAGATAAGCAGGGGCGAAACAATGGCGGACACTGCGAGGGTGCTTTCAAGATACGGCCATGTGATAAGCGCAAGGCTTTTCAGGCAGAGCACACTGGAGGAAATAGCAAAATGGACTAGCGTTCCCGTGATAAACGCTCTTACCGACCTGGAGCATCCCTGCCAGGCGCTTGCGGATATGCAGACGATAATCGAGCATGGCAAGGAGAAGGGCAAGCTAGTTTACATAGGAGATGCCGCGAACAACGTCGCAAATTCGCTCATGTTGGTTGCAGCAAGATACGGAATGCATGTTGTACTGTGCTGCCCGTCGCACTTTCCGCCGAACAAGGAATACGTAGATGAGGCAGGGAAAAGCGGCGCGAAGGTCGAGGTCGAGCACGACCCCGCAACTGCAGTAAAGGACGCAGACGTTATTTATACCGACGTCTGGGTGAGCATGGGCATGGAGGCGGAGGCTGAGGAACGCATGAAGCAGTTCATGCCGTATCAGGTGAACGGCGAACTCCTGAAGCATGCGAAGCCGGATTGCATAGTCCTGCATTGCCTGCCTGCGCACCGCGGTGCGGAGATAACCGATGAAGTCCTTGACGGCGGGCACGGAAAATCTGTCTGGGATCAGGCTGAGAACAGGATGTGGGTCCAGGAGGCTCTTCTTCTGAAGCTGCTAAAGGGATGAGAATACTATACATTTAAATACCCTTACTAACACAAATATATCCATGAGGCAGGTTAAGAAACCCAGTGGCAGCAGCAAGGCTGAGGTAGATGCTGTTTTCGACAAATTCTTCGGAAAGGCTAGTGCAGAAAGGCCGGCATCATCGTTTGAATACGCCAAGACGGTGCTCGCCTCCGCCGAAGTCCGGGAAAGAATAAGCGAAATAGCCGGCAAGACCCAGTTCGCGGACCCGAAACTGATGGAGGAAATGGGGGCTTATGAGAAAGGAAAGAAAAAAAGGGAAATAAAAACGATACCGTTCAACGGAGGATATTTCAAAATAATCAGGGAACTCTCTTCCGATGTGAATTCAGCAGGCGATGTTTACCTAGCCGAAAAGATAACCAGCAAAAACGGAAAAGAGCATTTCGGGGAACTGGTAGTGCTGAAGATGCTAAAGGACGAGGAAGAGATAGTAAAGGGCCTGAATCTTAACGATGCAGAAAAGGAGTATCTTGTCAGGAGAATGTTCCAGGAGGCGGGAATGGAAATCAACAATTTGAATAGACTGAATCACCCGCATATTGTTTCAGCAACCGGAGAGGCTGTCCTGTTCTGCCCGGAAGGAAAGGAAGGGGGGAAGGCCAGGCTTGTTTCCCAGATGGAGTATGTCCCGCACGCATTCGACAATTATTTGTGGTCTGCGGAAGGGGAAAATAGACTGACAAATGATGTTCTGGAAGCAGGAATACAGATACTTGATGCGATATCATATCTTGAGAATTACAGAAGTGAGGGGGCGCCTGACGGGCTTGTCCACAATGATTTCAAACTCGGGAATATGGGTGCGATCATCAAAGATGGAAGGCTCGTGGTCAAAATGCTTGACCTTGACAGCATAAGGCCGATAGCCGAGCTTGTCAGCGCTACCAAGGAGATGAAGTACAGCCCCGACCACTGCGACCCGGAGGAGTTCATGGAACTCCATGAAACCGAGATTGCGGTCAATGCCAAGCCCGCTGAGACCATATATCCGCTAGGCATTGCATTGCTTCATTCAATCGCCAAACGATTATGCATACCGCTAGAAATAAGGGATTTGAGGGTAGGCGGATATGCATATGAGGAAGAGGTGGAGCACGTACCGACTGCGAGGAGCACAATGATACCGGGCCTTGATGAAACAATAGAAAGGACAACGCGGGTTTCCGTCATAAACCCGGACCGTCTCAGGGAAGCCCTTGAAAACGCAAGGGAAGCAGACGAACGCAACCTGATGAGGGTGTATCTTGCAAATGAAAAGAAGAGGCGGGCCTCGGGAAAAACTGCCAAGCCCCCTCCGGAAATGAAGAAACTACTTGAGAAACACGATTACGTAATCAGGGCATACTTGCAACCGGAGATAGAAAGGGAAATCAACTGGGTGGGGGACAGGAGGCTTTCTCCTGACGAGATGGAAAAAATGTCCAAGGAGGATATCGCAAAGCACTTCGGAAGACTTCTCGCAGATTTCAAACTTGACAAGGGAGTGGAGGAGAGATGCGATTTGAACGATGATCACGAAAAACTTCTGTTCGGAATAAAAAACAACATCAGGAAGCTGACCAGAGAGTATGCAAGAAACAACTACAGATGGTACCCGAGTGCCCATTCACACTTCTCAAAAACACATGAATGGCAAGATGCACTCAATAACATGCTGATGGAGATTGCCGGATTGGAAAGGAAAGATGCGGCTGAAATCGTGGAACTTGCGAAAAGGGAAGAGAGGGGAAGGGAAATGGAGAGCGTCGTGCATCCGGAAGTTTTCGAGGCGATAGCGCATTGCCTTAAGCCGAGGAAAGAAAGACTGGATGCCGAAAGGCTGAAGAGGTTTTTTGAAATGAAGAGAAATGAAGTTCACAATGATTTTCCCGAAGCGGAGGGAGCTGAATGAGCGGACGGCAGAAAAACAGCAGGGGGGAAAAAAGCGAGCCGAGAATAACGGTGGACGAGCTTGCCAGGTTCAAGGACCTCCAGCTTCCCGAAGTGACCAACAAGGCGGTGAAGAGCGAGCTTATATCTGGCATGGGGAAGAAGGCCGAGAAAAGCGTCAGGGAAGCCATCATGCACGAAAGCGACAAGACGGTGCACCACGGAGAGGGTGAGCTTGAAGTAATCCCTTCGTGTCTGAAAGTAGATGACCTCCATATTGGCATGCCGCCCATTGAAATCGAAAGATACGTGAGGGAGAACGGCGACATAAAAAGAGTCATAGAAAAATTCGTGCTGGAGGAAAAGATATCGTCCGAAAGCAACATGGCCGGAGACGTCTATAGGGTAACGAGGTTCTGGGATGGGAAGGAATACGGAACCGTTGTGCTCAAGACGCCGAAAAAGAAGCATCTTTATGCCACCGAGAAAAAAAAGGAGGGCATACTAAACGATGCATACACCGAAATAAGGAATCTCGAGCGGTTCAGGAATCACCCGCACATACTGCAGCCCACGGGCGATCCGTTTATACTTACCGATGAAAGACCGGTCGCGCAGATGGAATACCTTCCGCGCTCCTATGACAATTATCTTCTGGGAATAGAAACAGAGGGGGCGCTTACAAAGGCGATACTTGGCGGCGGAATACAATTGCTCAAAGCAATACATTATATGGAAAACATGGCTGATGACGAGGGGCTAGGGGGCTGGACGCACATAGACGTCAAGGAAGCGAACATGAAGATGGACCTGATGGACGGGAAATGGGTCATCAAGCTCATAGACCTCGACAGCATTGTGCCGAGCGGACCCCGGGATGTATCAAAAATCAGATATACCGCCAAGTACGTGGACCCTGAAAAGATAATGAATGTCCATCGGCCGGAACTCGGTGTTCTTGCTGACCCCTCCGAAAGCATCTATGCTATGGGGCTTACGCTGCTCTATTCCATAGCCACGAGGATAGGGGTGAGGGTGAGAAGGCACGTAGACATCAGCAAACTCATAAACGGGGAGAGCGAGGAAGAGGAAGTGAGCCAGCGGCTTTCGCGTGTCAGTGTATACGGGCCGGAGGAGCTGAGAACCAAAATAGAGCTTCGCAGGGCGATTGATGAGAGGAACCTGCTTCAGGTTTACTATCTGAACGAGGCTAGACGGGTAATGGAGTTCAACATCGACGACATCTACAGTGGTCTGCCCGGGGTTAAAAGACTGATCGACCTTCACAAAGAGGAGCTGCTCGCAGAAAATACGACGTTGCATCCCTGCGTGTTCGAGGCGATAAGGGAATGCCTGAAGCTAAGGGCCGAAAGGCTTGGTGCCGAGCAGATGGCCTGGAAATTCAATGAGATACTACAGGACTATGTCGACGGCAGGTACGATATTGACTGATTTTCAGGGAAATATCCCGAAGAGAAGCATGAGCGTCGGAACTATCACAGCGCCCATGAGATGTATCCTTTCAGCCCCCAGCCTCACGGTAATCCAACCGAGCGCGGACGCCGTTGCAAGTATAAGCAGGCCAGTTACGCCGTCGAGCAGCATTGAAACGATGACGAGGTAGACCATCAGCACTGCAGCCAGCAGCCTTGAATTCAGAGTAGCGACGGCGCCTATCTTTTTCCTCAGGGCGTAGAGCAGGAACGCGGTGAATGCTGCCGAAAGAAAGAACAGTGCCAGGAGCAGGTAGATGTTCTCTCCTATATCCGTGAATTTTGAAAGCCAGACAGTCGTGCCTATCCTAGATTTGTCTATGGAGATATTGGTTGAAAAGGAGAAGACCGCCTCGGAAATCCCTATCGAGCTCACTGAAGAAAGATATGCAAGCGAATTCATGGGAACTGCGAGCGACATGAAGACCGCCATCTGCGATGGGGAGCTTATTCCGGGGAGGACGTCCGCGAACATTCCGAGCAGAACGCTGAGCAGGATGTAGGGGATGAGTTTCCTCTGGAAGGGCTCCTCCTCTTTCTGCTCCGGCACCCTTCCCTGTCGCATGTTGAGAAGCATGCTTATCGCGAACATGCCCGAGAAAAGCGGCATGAACGGGTCGTAAACCCCGCTGTTCAGCGCAAAATAACCCAGCATGCCGGCGGCGGCAAAGACGAGCAGTGCAAGAAGCCTTTTGCCGCTTTTGATTATCAGCGCCGCGGAAAGCGCGAGCACGATGTATTTCAGGAACGGCTTCAGTGAATCGTAAACAAACGGGAAAATCATGAGTGAGGGATGGAAAAGGACGGCTGAGAAAAGAAGCGCGAGCAGGATCGAGACGAGAACGGTCCTCAGGGCGGTAAGCCCCCTCCCCTGCAGCGTCATCCTCTGGCCGGGCAGTGCTGTTATGAAAGTTCCGGCTTCCGGTATTCCGAAGAATATGGCCGGGATGAAGGACGCGATCAGATTGGCGGGGAACATCCCGACCGTCACCAGCGCCAGGATTTCGTCTTCGAGCGGCGCGGTGGAAAGTATCGCGGACAGGGTGTTGGGATGTATGCCCGGCAGGAAGCCTGCCAGAATTCCCAGGAATATGCCTGCGATAAAAGCGAATATGTCCATGCCTATCCTATCGTCATGTTTTCAACCCTGATATGGGGCCCGCCGTCCTCCACAGGAACTCCCTGCCCGAGTTTTCCGCAGATTCCCGGGCTGGTGCTGAAATCCTTTCCCACCGCCTTCACGTTTTTCAGGACTTCCAGGATGTTACCGGTTATGGTGACGTCCCTGAGCAGTTCCTTCTCCTCGCCGCGTTTAAGCAGATACGCCAGCTCTGCCTTGAACATGAAACCACCGGAAAACGTATCGACGCTTCCGCCCTGCATCCCCTTGAGATAGACGCCTTCGTGCACGTTGAAAACATCGTCCCTCGAATCTCTGCCCGGCAGGAAAAAGGTGTTGCTCATCCTCACTATGGGAACGAACGAGTAGTTCTCCGACCTTCCATGGCCGTTCGGCTGCATGCCTGTTTCCTGCGCCGTCTCGCGGGAATTGAGATAGGCGCGCAGGACGCCGTTTGTTATGAGTTCGGTGCGCCCTGCCGGAACGCCTTCGTCGTCGTATGCGTAATGGCCGAAATAAGGCATCGTCGGGTCGTCCACGATGTTAACCAGCTCGTCCGCGACCGGGAAATCGAGCTTTCCGGAGAAAACTGATTCCCTTGTGATTATGCTGTCCGCTTCGGAGGCATGCCCGACCGCCTCGTGCGCGAAGACACCCGTCATTTCCGGGTCGAGAACGACCGTGAACTTTCCTTTCGGCGGGCTTTTCGCATGCACCAGCATGTCCGCCTTTTCTGCCGCGCTTTTCATGGCTTCGTGCATGCCAAGGCCCGCGAACCCCTTCCTCGATGCGGCGGTCTCGAACCCCCGCTGCATCACGCCCCCGGATTTCGCAACGGCCATGCAGCTCAGGTAGCTGTAGGAGCATTCCTGCACTATCTCCGCTCCTTCCGAGCTGTAAAATTCGGATTTGACCTGCGAGTCGCTGCAGGAGATCAGATGGGAGAACACGTGCCTTCCCTTCATGGATTTTTTTGCGTCAAGGAGTTCGGATGCCTGCTCGGCCGGGTCGGTAATGCTGAAGCTTTCCTTTATTTTCCTCTTTTCCGGTTTTGCCGCTGCAACCGAGACTGTGCTTTTCTCCACCGCTGCCAGCCTTTCCGCCTTTTTCAGCAGCTCCTCAGGCTTATCACCGAGGTTCGAGGATGCGAACCCCCATGCCCCGTTTTTCAGGACGCGGGCCGACATCCCGGAAAAAAATCCCGAGGAGACTTTTGTTTCGTCGTCCTTTATGCTTATGCCGGACTCGCGGCCGGTTTCCACCCTGATGTCTGCATAATCGTACCTGGAAAGAATCCGGCTGAATTCCATCTTCAGATGACCCTTTTGGCTAGTTGTGAGTATTCAAGTATCCTTTTTTTCTCTTCCTTGGCCTTGGCTATTCCGAAGAAAAGGTAGTTCCCCAGCGGCGATATGACGAAAATCCCGTTTGAGAAGGTTATCTCGACCTCGCCCTGCTCGTTTTTCATCCTCTGCAGCATGGCGTCAGATATGTTCGAAGAGGTCGCTATTATGGACGGCACTATTTCCTGCAGCTGGACGGTCGAGTATACGAGCGTCCCGTCCTTTTTCAGGAGCCCGCCGCCTATCCCCTCCGCCTTCATCCTGTTGAGTATGTCTTCGATTTCACTTCCTTTCTGTTCTGTTTCGCCCATGCAATCACCTACTGAACGCTTATTCCCGTCGGGCCTAGATTGACCGGTACGGGCATCGGAAGCCTCGGGACCTCCAGCCTGTATCTTCCGCTCGTCTCCTCGAGCTCGTATTTCTCGTCCATGCCGTGCTCAAGAAGGCCCAGGAGCTGCTTGTCGTGCACCCCCTCGTCTATCAGATAAAGCACGGTCGCCTCCCCGCCTTTCAGCCTTCCTTCGATTACGCTGAGGAATTTCCTTATGGAGTCTTTCGGATTGTAAAGGACGAAATTCGAGAACGTGTGGAAGATGACCCGCATCCGTTTTCCCGTGTTCTTGCTGATGGCCTCGTTAAGCACCAGGGAGAGGTCGTTGAGCGCACCGGGGCTCTGCAGAACGGTAATTCTTTCGGTGGATTCCGGCTTCGCCTTTCCGCCCAGGGTCGCGCTGTAGCAGTCCACGAAAAACATGTTCTCTCCCTTCAGGCTTATCCCTATGTTTTCCGCTTTTTTGATTATCTCCTCGGGAGAGGAGTCCCCGCATATGAAGAAAACATCCTCCTTTTTCGGGGCGGCGTCCGCAAAGTGGTACGCAAATGCGTTCTTTTCAAGGCCGGTGGGGCCCACGAACAGGACGTTTCCGGGGTTCTGGTAGCCGCCTTCGAGGATGACATCGAGGTCCGGTATTCCGGTGGATGCCTTGTTCTTTTTCAGAATAGGAAGTTTTTCGTCGACTCCGAGTTGTTCTGCCATGTTCTGAGATTGTCTTAGAACTTTTATAAATCTATAAGTCAAGGATTTTAAAAGAAAACAGAGATATTAACGCATGGCAGTGCGGAAGGCTTATTTTATCGACGCCAGATACACCATTAGGAAAGGCAGGACGTATGTTTCGCTTCTGCTTAAGGGCAGGAAAACGGTGAAGCGCTACTTCCAGTACGACCCTTATTTTCTTGTGGACGCGCCAGAAGACAAAAAGAACGCCATAGAGATGATGGAAACCTTCGTCCGGGGCGAATCCGTCAGCCCGCTCAGGGTGGAGACGGCGGCGAGGCTGTACGGCCTGAAAAAGAAAAAATTCCTGAAGGTGGTGTGCAGAAGGCCCGCGCACGTTCCGATTCTCAAATCGATGCTGCCCTTTCCGTGCTACGAGTATGCAATACTGTTTGCCAAAAGGTTTGTGTTCGATTTCCAGCTTGTGCCGAACGGCGTGATAAAATACGAGAGGGAAGGCCGGCTGATAAAAAGAATCATCGGCGCGGAAGCAGGGGATGCGGAGCTGAAAACGCTTGCGTTCGACATAGAGACATACAACCCGCAGGGCATACCGCGTGAGAAGAAGGACCCGGTAATCATGATAAGCTACTGCGGGAAGAAAAAGGGTGTCGTAACGACGAAAAAATCCAAGGAGAAATACGTTGAAACCGTTGCCGGCGAGAAGGAGATGATTGAACGGTTCAGCGAAATCGTAAGGGGGGAGGACCCGGACGTTCTTTTCGGCTACAATTCCGCGAATTTCGACATACCGTACCTGGAGGAGAGGGCGAAGATAACCGGGGCGGCGTTCTCGCTCGGGAGATGGAGCCCGGCGCTAAGGAAGATAAAGAAAGGAATGATAAGCGGCTATGAGGTTGACGGAAGGGTGAACGTAGATCTCTATCCCATCACAAGGCTCTTCGGTTTCATCGGCGTGATAAAGGCGCAGGAATTCACTCTGGATTCCGTGGCTTCGGAAGTCCTCGGAAAAAGGAAGGCTAAGATAAACAAGGGGGAGATGTGGAAGCTCTGGGATGCCGGGGAGATAGACGAGCTTGCGTTTTATTCCTTGACCGATTCCGAGCTTACGGCAGAGCTTGGAAAGATGTTCCTGCCGCTCGAGACAGAGCTCGGCACGCTAACGAGGATGCCGCTTTTCGACGTCTGCCTTTCGACCAGCGGCCAGCTTGTGGAGAACCTGCTCATGAACAATGCCGTGGAAAAAGGCATGGTGATACCCCCGAAGCCGCCCGGGGAGGCGATAGGCGAAAGGCTGAACAACCCGATACAGGGCGCTTTCGTGAAGCTGCCCGAGCCCGGGATTTACGACAACATCGCAGTGCTGGACTTCCGCGGGCTGTATCCTTCGATAATAGTATCCTACAACATAGACCCGGAAACGCTCGTGGAGAAAAAGGGCAAGGGAATGGTGCAGTCGCCAACGGGCGCTGTTTTTGAAACGAAAACAAAGGGCCTGATTCCCTCGGTGCTGGATTACCTTATCGATTTCAGGGCGGAACTGAAGAAGAAGCTCAAGGAGCTCAAGCCGGGAAGCGAGGAGTATGTAAGGGTTGCCGCAAGGTCGCAGGCAGTGAAGATTCTCTCGAATTCTTTCTACGGCTATCTGGGCTATGCGCGTTCGCGGTGGTATTCAAGGAAATGCGCCGAGAGCGTCACCGCATGGGGGAGAAAGCACATCCAGGATACGATAGATTCTGCGGAGAAAAAAGGATTTAGGGTTCTTTATGCGGACACGGATTCTGTTTTCTTTATTTACAGGGACAGGAAGGAAGTCCTGGACTTCATGGGAGAAATCAACAAGTCGCTTCCGGAAAAGATGGAGCTTGAGCTTGAAGGATTTTATCCGCGCGGTGTTTTCGTCAGCAAAAAGGCGGAGGAGCGCGGTGCCAAGAAGAAATACGCGCTGCTGGGCGAAGACGGCAGAATCAAGATAAGGGGATTCGAGCTTGTCAGGCGCGATTGGTCTTCTATCGCAAAGGAAACGCAAAGGGCGGTGCTTGAGGCCATACTCAAGGAGGGAAGCAAGGAAAAGGCTGTCGGCATCGTGAGGGATGCTATCGAAAGGCTAAACAGCAATTCCGTGCCGCTGGAGGAGCTTGCGATAATCACGCAGCTGAACAAGGACCCGAAGGGAGGCTATGAAGTGAAGAGCCCTGAACTTTCTGCAGCAAGAAAGGCGATGAAAGCCGGAAAGCCCGTTGAGCGCGGAAGCATAATTTCTTACGTGATAGGCAAGAAGGGTGCAAGCATATCTGAAAAGGCAGTGCCGCTTGAAATGGCTGGGGATTATGATGCGGATTACTACATCAACAACCAGGTCCTTCCTGCGGTGATGAAGATTCTCAGGGAGCTTGGCTATGACGAATACAGCATGAAAGTGGGCGGCAAACAGAAGGATTTGAATTCGTTCTTTCAGTAGTCTTTTTAAACAAAACCAGACATAGAGGTATTATCGGGCGGGATTGGTGATGAGAGAGCTAGAAGTTATACCAGCAATACTCGCAAAAAGCGGAAGCGAGATGAAGCAAAAGATAGACCTCGTCACGCCTTATGTAAATACCATTCATATAGACATGATGGACGGGAAATTCGTTCCCAACGAAACGCTTTCGGCAGAAGAGACGGCGGGGGCCCTCGCGCCCGGAAAGTATTACATTTTTCACTGGATGGTTGAAAAGCCGGAGGAGGAAATCCCCAAGCTGGGGGATTTCGCAAAGGGAAGCCTGCACCCCGTGCACGCTGAAGTTATCGGAAAGGAGAGGTGGGATAGGCTGAAAGCAATGGGCCTTAAGCTCGGGCTCGCGATAAATCCCGAAACCCCGCTAAGCAAAATTGATGATTACATAGACGAAACAGACGAATTCCTCGTTATGTCTGTACATCCGGGGTTTTCGAACCAGGAGTATATTCCTGATGTCGAGGAAAAGATAAGGGAATTGAGGGAAAGAAAGCCTGACGCGAACATAGAGATCGACGGGGGGATAGGGCTGCGGACTGCGGGAAGGGCTGCGGCAGCGGGCGCGAACAGGCTTGCGGCTGCCAGCGCGATATTCGATAGAGATGACATTAAAGAGGCTATCGCTGATATAATGAAATCAGCCATGGAGGGCATTGCGGATGTTCAAGAAAATAAATAACCTCAGGCAGCTGAAGCTGAAAGCCAACGAGATAAGGCAGGACGTCGTACGCATGCTCAATGCTGCCGGCTCTGGCCATCCTGCGGGCGCGATAGGGCTTGCGGACATCTATGCTGCATTGTATTTCAACGTTCTTTATCATGACCCGAAGAATCCCGAATGGCCCGACAGGGACAGGGTCGTGCTTTCAAACGGCCACGTCTGCCCGGTGCTTTATGCGGCAATGGCGAACACGGGCTATTTCCCCAAGGAGGAGCTGCTTACGCTCAGAAAGCTCGGCTCAAGGCTGCAGGGGCATCCGCACAAGGGCACGCTTCCCGGAATAGAGAATTCCTCGGGCCCCCTGGGGCAGGGGCTCTCGATTGCAGTGGGCATGGCGATAGTTTCGAAACGGGAAAGGAGGAAATGGCGCGTTTACTGCATGATGTCAGACGGCGAGCTTGACGAGGGGCAGTGCTGGGAGGCAGCGATGCTCGCGGCAAAGCACAGGCTCGGAAACCTCACTGCCGTGATAGACAGGAACAACATCCAGATAGACGGCTATACCGAAGAGGTGATGCCGCTTGAGCCGCTTGCCGAAAAATTCCGCGCTTTTGGATGGAACGTCATCAATGTTGACGGCCATAACATAAAGAAATTCATAGACGCATGCGAGGAAAGCAAGGCGGTTTATGAGAAGCCCACGGTCATCATCGCGCATACCGTGCCCGGGAAAGCGGTGTCGTTCATGGAATTCCTGACCGAGTGGCACGGGAAGCCGCCCAACGACGAGCAGGCCGGGAAGGCCATAGCAGAGCTCGAGAAACAGAGGGAAATGATAGAGGAAGAGGATGAGTGAGATGCTTAACAGGGAAATGCACATGATCGAAAACATCTTCGAGCCGAAAACGAAAAAGGCGACACGTGAAGGGATAGGAGACGCCCTGGTAAAGGAAGGAGAAAAAAACGAGAATATTTGGGTGCTTAGCTCCGATGTTGCCGAATCGACAAGAGTAAATAAATTCATGGAAAAGTTCCCTAAAAGATTCGTGCAGGTCGGTGTTGCCGAGCAGAACATGGCGGGGGTAGCCGCTGGAATAGCATCCGCGGGAAAGATTGCAGTCATGTCCGCTTATGCAGTATTTTCCCCGGGAAGGAACTGGGATCAGACCAGGGTATCGATATGCTACAATAATTCAAACGTAAAGATGCACGGTTCGCACAGCGGTCTGAACGTCGGACCGGATGGCGCCTCGCATCAGGCGCTTGAGGATATTACGATTACAAGGGTTTTGCCGAACCTTATGGTTATGGCGCCGGCTGACATGGTTGAAGCAGAAAAGATGATGAAAGCCGCGCTTGGGCACAAAGGCCCTGTCTACATAAGGACTTCGAGGGACAAAACCCCGGTATTCACTACTGATAAAACGCCTTTTGAAATAGGGAAAGCGAATGTCTACCGCGAAGGCAAAGACGTTGCCATCATCGCGCATGGTCTGCAGGTTTACCAGGCGCTGCTCGCTGCCGAAGAGCTTGCAAGGGAAGGAATCGACGCTGCAGTTATCGACTGCCACACCATAAAACCGATAGACAGGAAAACGATTGTGGAGTATGCGGAGAAGACCGGGCTTATTGTGACTGCCGAGGAGCATCAGGTTAACGGAGGCATGGGAAGCGCTGTTGCTGAGGTGCTTGCGCAGGAGTGTCCTACACCGATTAAAATACATGGCATTTACGACAGGTTTGCGGAATCCGGCGACGGATGGGAATTACTGAAAAAATACAAGCTTGACGCGGCGGGAATAAAGGAAACCGTGAAAGAAGCGATGAAGATGAAAAGGTGAAGTGAATGAAATTTTTCGTTGATATCGCGGATGTTGAAGAAATAAAGAAAGCTGTTGAGCTCGGAGTGTGCGATGGCGTTACCACCAATCCGACACTTGTAATGAAATCCGGGAAGGGACAGGAGGAAGCGGTGAAGGAGATAGCGAAGGTGCTCGGCGACAGGCCGCTGAGTGTTGAGGGGGTCGGCGAAACCGCAGGTGAGATGGTCAGGGAGGCGGAAGAGTTTGTTAAATGGGGAAAGAACATCGTGATAAAGGTGCCGATGACCGAAGAGGGAATTGCCGCAGTGCGCATGCTAAGGAAAAAAGGGATAAAGACCAACGTTACGCTTGTCTTTTCAGTGCCGCAGGCGCTGATCGCGGCGAAGGCCGGGGCAACGTATGTTTCGCCTTTCGTCGGCAGGCTTGATGATATCGGTGAAAACGGGATGGACCTGGTCCGGGAGATAGTTCAGACGTACAAAAACTACGGTTTCGGGACCGAGATAATAGTCGCCTCTGTCCGCTCTGAAAGACACGTCATGGAGGCTGCACTTGCAGGAGCGCATATCGCGACAATACCACCGGCCGTGCTTGAGCAACTCTGGCATCATCCGCTCACTGACAAAGGAATAAAAACTTTCAAAGAGCACTATGAACAGACAAAGAAGTAAAAACTCAGGAAGTTTGATGACCGACAAAACAAAGTTTTGTGGTCCACAGAACGGAACGCCGTTCTGTCGGAAACTTTAACATAGGTATGTTAGGAGGAAAGGTTCAATGAAGGAATCGATTCCGCTCACCTGGAGAAAAATACCGGAGAGATATGGACTGATCGGAACGAAATGCGAGACGTGCGGCAAGGTTTACTTCCCGCCGAGGCCGATCTGCCCGAAGTGCAGGAGAAAGGGCAGGCTCAGGGAAATTAAGTTCTCCGGAAAGGGCAAGGTTTACACCCACACGACGATTTATTCAGCCCCCACCGGCTTTGAGGACCAGGTCCCGTATGTCATAGCGATAATAGAGCTTGAGGAGGGAGCGAAGGTCCTCGGGCAGATAGTGGACTGCGAGCCCGATGAGGTGAAGATAGGCTCAGGGGTGGAAAAGGTCTTCAGGCTCATTCAGAGGGACGACCCGGAAGGATTGATCCATTACGGGTTCAAGTTCAGGCTTGTTTAGTCTTATTTGCGAGCCATTCCGCTTTTCGACCAATTTTCATCTTTTTCGCTTCTTCGAGGCTCAGCCATCTGAATCCCGAGAATTCCCCGGATGGTTTCGTCCTCATGTTTTTTGCGCGGACGCCGAAAACCAGGCAGGGAACCCGGCGTCTCTTTCTTCTTGAGCCTGCGTTGTAGCGGCTTTCCATTTTTATTTCGCGGACCTCGGCGTCTATTCCCGTCTGTCTTTTGAATTCCAGGGCGAGTTTCTGCACCGGGTCCTCGGCGCCGAAGATTTCCGTGCACGGAAGCTCTATGCGCTCCGTTCCATGCACATCTTTACGAAGTAGAAAGAGAACCCTGCCGCCGTCGTGAAGCATGCCGCAGGCAAGCGCTTTGGGAACCGCCTTCGCATGGAGCCTCCGCGCGTCACTCATAATAGGTCTCCCACATCTTCTGCGCGAGCTTCCCTGTTTTCATGTATTTCCCAACGTCGGCTTTTTCCTTTTTCTTTCTGTGTTCTTCAAGGAACGTGTTTATTTTTTCTATGAGAACCTGCTTGAGTTCGCCTGTCAGCAACGCACCGGAGCGGTAGTTCTCCCCTATTTTCTTCAATTTTTTATCGTCCGGCTCGAACAGTATCTTCAACCACTGGAAGGAAACGTCAATGTCCGGGTTGCCCCCTTTCTTCCTGTGCTCCTCCACTGTTGCCTGCCCTCCGGAGAATGCGTATTTGTTTATCTTGTTCTTCACCGCTTTTTCATCGTCCGTGAGCCATATGGCTGTGTCGGCCTTGGAGGCGCTCATCTTGCCCTTGACCCCGGTGAGTGGAGGAAGGAACTTGCTGTGGATCGCAGCCGTTTTCTTGTATCCTATGGCCTCTGCGACGTCCCTTTGTATCCTCCAGTAGGGGTCCTGGTCTATGGCGCAGGGTATGAGGCAGCGCTTTTTCTCGAACATCGATGGTATGGTCTGGTAGGCGGGATAGAATATCTGGCCGATGTTGCTCTCCGGCGTAAAGCCGAAAACCGCCTTTACGGTGGAAAATGTGACCCTTCTCGCAACGTCCAGGATAAGGGGGTAGGCATGCCTTATGTATTCCCTGTCCCTGAATATGAATGTCCTGTCCGGGTCAAAGCCCAGTGCGGCTATATCCCGTATGTTGTCTTTCGACCAGCCGTCTATCTTCTTCCAATCAGTATTCCGGTCGAAAACGAACTTTTCATCGTCAGTGATTTCGATGTAGAGGTTGACGCCGTAGACGTCCTGAAGCCATTTTGTGAATATCATCGGTGTGAGATGGCCTAGGTGGAGCGGTCCGGACGGCTTTCTGCCGGTGTAAAGGAAGAAACCTTTGCCCTTGTCGTAATCATCGAGGATAAGATTGAGGTCCCTGTGTGAGAAGTAAAAGCCCCTCTCCAGGAAGAGATGCAGCCCGCCGGCGTGTTTTTTCATCCTTCCCAGCAGCTTTTCGTCTATCTTCTGAGTCCCGAACTCCTTGACGAGCTTATCATAGTCCACTATGCCTTCGACTTCCCAGGGGGTGACCTTCATATTTGGGAATAACCAACAAAACAATAAAAATCTGTGTAACCAACTGTTATATTTTATGTAAATGTGTATATGAACAATAAAAAGGGATTTTGGGCGATTAAAAAACATAATCTTTATAAATAAGTGTGTGAAAACACACAAAAATCTACAAAACATATATATACTTACCAATATACTATTACTACGGAGGTGGAGAAGATGATGAACGTAATAAGATCGATAATTTATCCGAAGCATGTTGACTGTGATATTGAGGATTCAAGAAACGAGATATTCAAGCTGAAGGACGAGCTTGAAAGATGGGTGGGGACGCCCGAAGGCAGTGAGGGGTCGAGGCATGCAGCGATAATAGCGACTGCGGTCCAGATAAGGGGTGCGCTTGGCACTTGCGAGGTCCCTCTCACGAACATGGAGAAGGTCGAGCTGATGAAGGCGCTCAACCGGGCGAAGGTAAGAGCTTTCCTGGCCGGAACAGAGGAAGGCCTGAGGACCTTCAGGGTGCTGGACACCATTACGAACGATGTGACAAGACGTCTGTGATATTCATCCGGTGATTGTATGCGATCAGTTGTAGTTGTTGCAGATGAGAAACCAGGACTGCTAGGGGAAATGTCTTACGTGCTGAGCAAATCAGGGGTAAACATAGACGGCGTCGACGTCGATATTATCGGCGGGAAGGCGATTTTTTCCCTGACGGTGAAGGACACGAACAAGGCTAAATCAGTGCTCGAAAGAAACGGCTACGTTACGGTGGAGCCGGACGCGCTTGTCATAAAGGTATCGAACAGCCTCCGCTCCCTTGCAGAAGTGATGCAGATGCTCGAAAGGAAGAGGGTGCGCGTCGAGGAGTACTCCGAGATAAGCTCGGATGGCGAGAGCGGCATCTTCGCGCTGATGGTAAACAAGAGAAGGAAGGCATCCAGGCTGCTGGAGAACTTCATGATTGGCGCCGTGCCAGGCTGATGGGCATCAGTCTATTTGAAGCTTGGAGACATAAACGCCGTTTTCCTGCCTGAAATAGATATCAGCAATAGGTTTCTCTTGGGAATCAACGTATGGAATTTCCGTACAGCCGTACAGAAGATTGAAGACGTCGCCCGTCAGGCCTGCGGTTTCCTTGTTTGTTGCTCCCGGCAGTGCTACTTTGAGCAGGTAGTCCGCACCTTTTTTCTGCCATTCTTGTGTGATTATAGTCAGAGGAGTCTTCTTGCCGTCACATGTAAACAGTAATAGTTTCGGGACCAGTTCGCCAAGATTATACAGGGAAAACCGGGCAGTTTGTGGGAGATTAACTTCTGGATCTGCCTTCATATTCGCCAGTGCCTGCCTGATTCTTTTCTTGGCCGGACCTATGCCTTTTCCTGAGACCTCTCCGGATGATTTGAAGAAGCAGTATGCCCTGCCGGTGTTTTTCATGTAATTATGATGATATGAACAGTTTTTAATACTAACTATAACTATTAAAAGGTTTTGCGATAAAATATATGTATGGAAAACGGCAAAAGCCATCGGTTGAAATACGCAATAGCAGCAACCATAACGACTGCGGCGATTCTTGTTGGCGGAGCCTTCCTGGGAAAGGGTTGCATGCACGAAGATATTCGCAAAAAAAGAGGGCAGCCCGAGAAAGAGAGGAAGGCTTTTGTCGACGGAGAGGGGCAAGGCGAAAAGGTGTCAAAGGAACGGGCAGCAAAAGAACTGGCGAAACTGATAATCGGCGTAACTCCTATCGAAGAGGAAATCGAATTTATCAATGGCGTGGAAATAATAGACGATAAGGAAGGAACAGTGAAAAAAATCATAGCTGAATTTCCTTACGAAAAAATGATGTGCGAGAAGATTCCCGCAGATGATACATTTAGCGAAGACGAGGACATGGATGGGTTTTCTTCGGTTACAGATGCGATAGAAAAATTAGGAGAGGAAGAAAAAATCGAACAACTTTTGAGTGTTTTGAGATACTATGATTCATTAGGAATCGCATGGGAAACAAAAATCCAGCCGGGAACTGAGGTTATAATCCCGACGTTTATGGGTGAAATGGAAGTAACGGTTGACGAGGAGATGGATGTTGTATGGCCCGCACTTTTTGATTACGCCACACTGAACAGGAGAGCTATTGGAGAGGGTACGGACTTGTATGATACGGAATGTGTTTCAAGACATTGGAACATTGCAAATCGGGTAGGCGAGGTCCTAGGAGAACTCTCAAAGATATGGATTAAGAATGGGAAGGATTCGGACAGCCTAAAGGAAGCGGTGCCAGAGATATATCGGCCGTCGGTGGATTTTATTTTTATGGCCGAAGAACATGTACAAAAACTAGAAGCCTCGATGAAAGAAGTTTTCGGGGGGGAAGGAAGAAGCTGAAGAATCTGATTTTGAAGAAAAATAAAAAAAATAAAAAAATTCAGCCGAGGACTTCAAGGTCCTCGCTGTATGGTGGGAGGGTAGATGTTTCCTCTTCTGTGAACGATTGTCCGGCTACGGAGGCGCCCGTTACTCCTGTTACGATGGCCACTATCTCGAGCTTGGCCTCGTAGTTGTTCATTATCCTTGCGCCCCACTTGACGTTTGCCTCCATGTCCATCCTCTCGGTAATGATTTCCCCTGCCTTGATTGCGTCTCCGAGAGTCAGGTCGCTTCCTCCGGATATGTGGATGAGTGCGCCTTTTGCACCTTCGAAGTCAACGTCGAGAAGCCTGTTCTTAATGACGCCTTCGGCGGCTGCGCGGACCTTGTCGTTGCCCTTGCCTTCGCCTACTGCGATGAACCCTACTCCTCCGCCTTCCATGATCGCCCTTACGTCGGCGAAGTCGATGTTAATCAACGAGGGCTGGGTAATCGTCCATACGAGGCCTGAAATCGCCCTTGAGAGGATCTCGTCGGCAACAGAGAACGCCTCAGCCATCGGAAGGTTCGGGACCAGCTGGACTAGCCTGTTGTTGTCGAGAATAATCACAGAGTCGCAGTGTTTCTTGAGAAGCTTGATGCCCTCTTCCGCCTTCTTCTTCCTTGCCCTTTCAAGAGCGAACGGATAGGTTACCATAGACACGACGATAGCTCCCTGCTCTTTTGCGATGTTTGCCACGATTGGTGCTGCACCGCCACCGGTTCCTCCGCCCATTCCTGCGCAGACGAACACGAGGTGCGCTCCCTCGAGTTCCTTCTCGATCATCGGCCTGTCCACTTCCGCGGATTTGGCGCCGATGTCCGGATAGCCGCCCGCACCAAGGCCTTTGGTAACGCTTTTTCCGATAAGCACCTTCTTCGCTCTTTCATGGACGATGTTGAGGTGCTGCTTGTCAGTATTTATGGCAACTAGTTCAGTGCCCTTGACTCCAGACTTAATCAGTCTGTTTATGGTATTGTTCCCAGCACCGCCAACACCAACGGTCACGATTTTAATCGTCTCGGAGCTCAGAGTCTCCGGGCCCTTCTCTTCAGTGGAGGTCGTTTCCCCCATAACAGATTTTACCAAATCTTCCATATTTTCACCTGGTCACCATACTCTCCCACAGGACAATACGCGGGTGCATGTTATCTCGTTGGGGAGGTGAAGTCTATCTCGGAGTAAGGACATTTAAATAGTTTATGTTTCACGTCGGAATAAAAACGACTCAATATTTTCTCAAATGCAACATTTCGCTCTTTGTCGAGGTGAAAAAATAAATACATTTATTAAATGTATTGCAGAAGAAAAACTGTGAACTCCCATGGTCAAGGTCATCACGATAATGGATGACGTGTACGCCGAGCTGTACAGGCTTAAAAGGTCGAAGGGCATGAGCTTCAGCGAGGTGTTTAGGTACCTTCTCAAGGAGAGGAACAAGGAGGGTAAGCAGATTCTCTCATTCGCCGGAAGCATAGGAAGCGAGGACATCGACAGGCGGGCGGTGGACAGGATGAGACGGGAGAGGATGCTGGTGAGATAATGGAGAAGATATGCCTGGACCTAGACGCCGCGCTTGACTTTCTCAGAGGCGAGGCCACAACAGTGGAGAAGCTTCATTATTACGCGAACCTGGAGGAAATCTGCATCTCCGGTATAACGCTTTACAACCTTCTCGAGAGCGTAAGCAAAAAGGACGTCGTGATATCGTTCGCCAACAACGTAACGATTCTTCCATTCGACAGGAAATCCGCGGTCATTGCCGAGAAGATAAGCAGGGAACTGAGCGAGCGGGGCGTGGAGCATCCCGCAGAATCGCTTCTCACAGCCGCGGTGTGCATGGCCAACGACGCTTTCCTCTTCACTAAAAAGCCCGCCAACTTCGAGGGGATACGCGGATTGAAGAAGGTTTAGGTTTTTAGGTTTTTCTCTATAAATTAAAAGCATGGGTTCTGCAAAGGCGCTTGTTCTTACGGGCTATGGAATAAACTGCGAGCGGGAGAGCAAATACGCTTTCGAAAAAAGCGGCGGGATAGCCGACGTAGTGCACGTCAACGCAGTTATAGAAAATCCGAAACTGTTCGAGGATTACAATCTTCTTTTCTTTCCGGGGGGGTTTTCTTTCGGAGACGACCTGGGTTCGGGAAAGGTTTTTGCAAACAAGATGAAATACAAACTGTTCGACCCGATAAAGGATTTTGTCAATTCCAAAAAACTTATCATAGGGATATGCAATGGATTCCAGGTTCTAGTGAAGCTGGGCGTATTGCCTGTGCCGGATTTCCAGCAGCGCGTTACGCTGACCGCAAACGATTCCGGAAAATTCGAGGACCGGTGGGTGTT
>Ga0209164_1001516_pt1 | contig 29422 bp, 18 predicted proteins | sample MTBNYHSulfiMetaG_FD_187458 | JGI IMG/M metagenome (GOLD analysis project Ga0209164, IMG submission 187458) | Enrichment culture microbial communities from rom New York Harbor, USA that are MTBE-degrading - MTBE-NYH (New York Harbor Sulfidogenic)... | ecosystem: Environmental > Aquatic > Marine >... | reverse complement strand
ATAGGGCGGTTCAGCGCGGACACCAACAAATTTTTTCGGACAGCACCGGACAAAAAAAACCCGCTTCCTTTCTCTGGAGCGGGTTTTCTGGACACTATCGGACTTTACTGAATGTTAATTTGGCGGGGAGCAGGCGCTTGAACTTTATTTACAACATACTGTAATTAAAGATTTATATTAATTGCTATTTTTTCGTGTACCAACAAATGTACCAACAAATCATTACTTGACTCATTTGTTGGGCAGCCAGAAAACCAACTACCGAGTGATGCTTACCTAAAGGTGTGCGGTTGTTAGCCATTATTAGTTTTTTTGCTCGCATGCCATGCTTCCCAGCCAAGTTGCAGTATTTCAATCATTCCGGATACTCTAAATATCCTGGGAACGTGGCTTTCAAGTTCATTGTCAGTTTCTATATCACTTGATGCCTTGACGTTTTCTTGAGCAATCCAGAATAATCTTTCAATCCTTGGAGCATAGCATTCCAGCAACCCCATAGGGCTAAGTGCACGAAAATATAGTTTATCGCCGATGTCGAAATGCTGCTCTATCATTTCGTCCAGATTTGACACTTCCAACCACTCTCCAGGTATTGGAAACCTCCAAGGCTCATCGGATTCCGCTTTTACTCGCGAAGGGAAAGCTCTATTAGCGACTTGCCAGGCAACTGACTTAACTTTGTATCCATCAAGAAAAAGGCCATTTTTATACCGAAGTTCATCAGGCAAGGCTGAAACTTTTGTTCCGGTGATAAAAATAGGCATAATCTTTTCAGTACCGGCAAGGGGCTCAACCTTTTCTAGTGCCAGCTTCAACTCTCGTCGTTGACCTTCAGCATTTGGTGTATTTTCTGAAATTACGAAAATCACAAGATCAGATTCTGCGATCCTGGCTTGAATTTCCTCCCACGCATTAGCAGATAAAGTTCGATCCAAGGAGTAGACCCAAGCTGTAACTCCATAGCGACCAAGGTGATCCTTGAAGTTTTCAACAATTTCTACGTCGGCACCCGAATAGCTGATGAATGCATTGTATTTCATAGGTTTTCCTACTGGCTAACGTGCCGAAACACGCGCGTCACCATGGCCAAGGACCTCCTAATTAACCTACGACCCTCCCCGTGGTTGCTGTTGCTCTTCGGATTGATTGGCTTTTATGTAGATTCTTGGTCCTTGTTAGAATTGATAAGATATTGCTTCTCCCGGATGTACAAGGCTTGGGGGGTACAGAGCGGTGTCAGTGGGAACGAGATCGTATTTCCGCCTTCCCAGACGAAAGTTCCTTCATCCTCGTTTACTCTGATACCCCACCAAGGCTTATTGAACCATTTGTCTTTGTCTAGTTCGAGTTTAAGCGTGAAATCACGCAGGGCAAGATAGTAGATGGCGTAGAGTATGCCGCTGGTCGGGACAAGCTGGAAATCAAAGGCCTCGCTCAACCGAATGTTTCTTGAGCGTGGTTTTGATTTGTCAGAACTGCCAGGTCGGAACCATTCCGTATTTACACGCACCCGAAATGTGCTTAGGCTCATAACGTTCGCAACCATGCAGCTGTACCCGAAGAGCCTGGCGTGGCATTCCGACCTCAGCTGTTCATGAGTTGCAGGGTCAATCGATATTCCGTGCCTTTTCAGAAGCTGTATTACTTTATCTCCGGCTCTTGGGATAGACCATGCCATATTGTACCTCTATTACTGAAGACCAGCGGGCCATAACGTACGGCTCACCGGTTGGCGGAAGCGTGCCAGCGCTGGAGCCAATCCGTTGTGCAGCCGATTGTTGGGCGGGATAATAGACAATCATATTAGGACCGGAAATCGATGAACTGTGTCTGAATATCCCTGCCCAAGCCGTAAAGGTCTGGAAAAAGTGACGCGTGATGAACGCCAAGCAGTCTAAGTTCTTTACGGAGCAGTTCGAAGCGATCAGGTTTAATAGTGAACTTCGTAACCTTGTTCGCGTATCGAGCTTGTCTTTCCAACGGGAGGTACTCTGCTCTGTTATGTCGATAAACAGAGAACCAGCTTGACTGGGCTGCAATTCGGCGATCTATATGTGGAGGTTGAAAAAAACAGGTTTTACGCAACTCAAAAATATTATCGCCTTTGGCAATGGCCCTCTCGTTAGGTCCATCGATTACCCAAACCACACCTAGATCCTTTCTGTACGGAGGTGCTGTTGACACTGCGAACCATAGACCTGCGAGCGCGTTTGCAGTCCAGTCGAGTAGGCGAGTAGGCATGCCCCAGTGTTGTGCTATAGCCATTAACTCCCAATCGAGATAGTTCCTTCTTTCAGGAAGCATCGGAACGCTTTCTTTCCTGAAGCGTTCGAGCATTCGCCGTTCTATATCGTCGACTTCGTTTGGAGGAATTTGGTTGTCCTGGGCTAACCTCATAATCCCTGGAAGAAGAGACTTGTCAGTGTTTTGACCGCGGAAGAGCCTTAGAGAGCTTGACGAACCTTCAGTAAGATAATCAATGAAGTCAGTAACGTTCTGAATCGGTATTTTCTTTTCAGATGCCTTCATAAGATATGCCCTTCACGCCGAACGCTACAAATTACCGGCAGCAAAAAGCAGAGCGAGGAACGCTCTTTGCTGACCGAGTGAATTTGCTTGTTATGCATTATTGCAGATGCAATTCATTTTACGGATGAAAGCATTCTTTCGTTCTTTATTTCCAAGCACTTCCGCTCGATAGAGCTTGATATATTCCTTGATATGTTCAAGGAAATGGCACCTATTCAACACTTTAACGCTTCCATCTTGCTTTACCAAGGCGTCAGTATCGATTCTGATCACCCATCCATTGCGCGTCATTGCTTCATGCAGTAATGCGCATCTAACATTTCTAAAGAAATCTTCTGCTAAATCCTCGCTGAACGTGTGTTTAAACGGCTCTTTGGTGGAAAGAAAACTGACAAACAAGTTCTTGCTATTCCCGTTCCCATACTCCGCATTGGTTCTTGGCTTTTCGTATTTGTAGCACTTGCCTTCGTAGAACGTTTCCAATGCTTCAATCAGCGAGCACAGTATTGCTGTTATGGCAAATCCCTCGCCTGCAACTGATAGAGCATTTTGTATTTCTTCGGATGGTTTTATGTACCTCTCGTTTAATCTCGACTCAAAAACATCAAGGGCTCTATTCCATAAATCGTCACGACCAAATTCGGCCCTCAATTCCTTCTCAAGACGTCTCCAGTCCCCCTCGGTAAATTTTTCAGCTATCTCTACCAAGTCACGCCCCCTCGATTGCATAACAAATTATTATCCAATTTTCTGGATAACTACTTTATACAGAAATAAATAGTTACAAATTTCCAGATTATCCGGCTATATATCCTGATATCATGCATTACGGGCATGATAACAAACATAACCAAAACCGTGGCAAAAAACTACTGGCAACTTTCTCTTTTTGGGCAATTCTTCTAAGATAATCGCAATCCCTACCGTCACTTCCGCTGGGCTAAAAATTCCGTCAAGGCCCGTTTCTCATCTCCCATATCAACACTTGACTCTTGCAATCGCCTGAACAGTGCATCGGCGATTTCTTTGGCCTCCGACTGCACGGCCTGTTGAGGTGCAGACAGGCCGAGTATGATTTCCCCCTGGCGCTGGTATCCGACTTCGCCATAACTGAAGAAGGTTGTCATTACCTTATCATGCCCTATATTCTGGCTCCACGCTTTGAAATCTTCTGGGGTTCTGCATACCTTTTCGCCCAAGTGAGTAATGGTATCCCTAAAACTGTGTGGGTGGAAATATGGTACACCGGCTTGAGTAAAGGCATCTCGAAATATTGTACGAATAGATGATGTGGTGCTCCAGTGCCTACGTGACAGACCAGCTACCTCAAACTCCCAATTTGCTCCCTGCAGGATGTGCGAGGCTGGAAACAGAGGATCGTTATTTCCCCATAATTTTTCAGTCCTGAGATATTCCACCCACTCCTCGACAATCCCCCGGATGTCCTCACCTACTGGAAAGAAAAAAGTGGTGAAGGTCTTGCTGAATTTCGTGTCAACCTCACGCGCATCCTGATAGACGCAACTGGCAATGAGATCGACATGCTTCAGCTTCATCGAGGCAATGGCGCTGTCCCGGGCGCCGGTCAGCAGCGTGAAAGCCACCAAGGCACGATTGCGGCGCTCAATATCAGAACCGGCCGGCATTGTCGCGATGACATGCTTGATCTGTTCCATAGTCGGCGCATCTTGCGGCCTACGGGCCGTTGCGACCCGGGTGTCCTTGTCAGACAGATTGAAATATTCCGCATCCGAATACTGTATCCGCGACTTGTACCCAGGCTGCATGGCCAACCACTGGAAGAAGCGCTTGAGCTGTGTGAGGGTGGAATGCAGAGTCGCCTTGCTCAATTTTTCTCCAGACCGATGTCCCTTCCGCTCTGCCAGGTGTCTTTTGAAGGCAACCGCCTGCTCGAAATGGAATGCCTTGAAATCACGGTATCGAGTATCGACCTCGAAACGATTCAGCGCCTTCGCCGCTGCATCGACCGTCGGTTCGCTGTGACGTTTGGCTTCCTTCAAAAAGGTAAAATATTTTCTCTTGATTCTTTCATTTGCCGAGTTGTGATTTTTCATGGTCTGCTCTCCCCTCTCTGAAGTCACTGTTTAAGCTGGGTTAACCCCTATCAACTATGTGTCGCAGTGCCTCCGGGAGACTGATGTCAATTTTTTCGCAAATCTGGCCGATTTTGGCCAAACTTATCCGCTGATACATCATGGTATCGCAGTCTGGACATATCGCGATCAGGTTGCCGAATTTTTCAGTCACCGGTTTGTATTCCGCCATTGCCCCAGCTGGAAACTTAGGAGTGCGGCACCGAAGGCAATAAAGTTGGCCCGGTTTGCATGGGCGCTTGTTTTTTGCCCGCCGATTTTTGAGAAAATCAATCAGGACAGGTCCGAGGATCAACATGGGACGCTCATCGTCTATGGTGGCCAACCCGGTTTTGACCCAGGAGCGAACGGTATTCTTGTGGATGCCAAACAACCGGGCTATTTCCTCCACCGTATAGTTGCGGTGGGTTTTCACGAGGCGGTGGTTTGGATGACGTTTTCTCATAGTCCACCAAACAATGCCAGTTGTGCGCCACGACTGGTGCTGACATCGCCCTTGCATTGCTGCGTTGTACCGCTGACAGTTTTCTCAACCGGCGGGGTGAAAGGCGGTGAAGGCTTTAAAGGGGGTGGAGGTGGCAATTTGACGGCCACCACACGCCAGGCGGTACGTCCATCGGCCGCCGCTTGCTGAAACTCAAAGCCACCGACAATCCGGTTCGCATTCTTTTTCAGCAGCCAGCCCAGTTTCGAGCGATTAATCTCACCGCGTTCTTCCACCGGGAGTTCGCGCATTGCATCGAGCAGATTGGACTGGTCCCAAATCGCCTTCTCGACAGCCTTGCGCACCGTCGTCGGGGTCGAGCCGAATACTGCGTGCCATTCGGTCATCAAGCCGCTGAGTGCATCGCCATCGGGGTCATGGCGAACTTGCTCCAGCAATGCTGTGGCTGGATCAGGCTGCCCAAGCCACATAAGTGGATACCGGCAATGATCCGACCAAGCGCCGCCAAAGGTAACAATGCTGTCCACCGCAGCTCGAGGCATCCCAGCCTTGCGCCATGCCAGAATGATGGTCAGCACTGCCGCCACATACTTCCCCCGGTTCTGGCGCACCTTTTCAACCGGAAAGCCCTTGTAGGTCATCGTGGCTGGGGTCGCGCAGCGCGGGTCGATGTGAATTGTCAGCACGCGCCGCAGCAGATCGCGTATCGGGCCGACGTTGTTACCCGACCCCAGAAACAAGGTGCGTGTGCTCACCGTCGCTGTCTTGCTCACGCCCAGAATCCGGTCGGTGATTTGCTCCGCCGTCAGCATCCGCTTGATGGTGCCGTGTGGTGTCCAGTCGGTGTCCATGTCATCGAACTCAATCACGGCCGGACTCGTCAGCAGCAAGGACAGAATCACCTTGGTGGCTTCCTCCGAAGAGGTTGGATAGCTCACCTTGACATTTCCCGCCGGCCCGGCGAAGGCACCAATCAGTTCGCAGAGATAGGTCTTGCCGCTGCCGAACACTGGCGCACGGGCGTGAAACCCAGGTGCATACGGCAGCGACGGGCGCACCACGGCGGTGAAGATGGCCGATAGCGCAGCGGCCTTGTCGGTGGCGGCAACGAAGTGAAATTCGGTGAGCAGGTCTTCCAGCAAGGCCAGCGCCGCCCGTGCTGTATCGGGTGTCGGCCTGGGGATAACAAACTGCCGCGCATCGAACACGCTAAAACGCTGCGCCGTCTTGTCGTAACCGGCCTGCGTGATGAGTTCGCCGTCTGACTCGCGGAAGTACGGTTGCCGCACCACGCCTGCCAGGGGTGGCAGGTAGCGAAAACTCTGCGCATCGTAAAGAATGGCTGTGTGTCGCGTAGGAGGGTCACAGCGCACCCACTCGCCAGAGCGCCCGTCGTACTTTTCCCAGGTCGCAGCAACCGAAAGTTCCCGGGTCAGCGCCGGTGCACTAGTTGGCACAATCGACGGATCGCCACTGGTCGGATCGGTCGCGACAGAAACGATCAAGCCTCCCGCCTGATAATGCCGGCCACGGTTCGCCAATTCTTTCTCCGCCGCATCCACCACCCGGTGCAGGTCACCGGCCACCACGCGAATCACCGGCTTGTGCCGTGCTTCGGCATTAGGCACACCAAGAAATTCGAGCAAAGCACGAATGTGGTACTTGTCCCGGTGCGAATGCTGGCAACAAAAACCACCCAACGGATATAATTCGTCCGGCTCAAAGTATGCCGCCCCGGTATCCAGACCGTCGGTATGCTCACGCACCCATGGGCAGGTCATGTCGTGCTTGCCTGAACCGAGCGGCGTCTTGTACAGGCCGCGCGCCTTGATCGCCGCAACGACAGGATTTTCCGCTGCTTTAGGTGTCAGCACATCGTCGGAGTATTTGTCCTTGCTGTGCGAGGCATCACCAGACGCCACAGAGGGCTTCGCTGTTTTCTTCGGTCGCCCTGCCGGGGCGAGTTCTAATTGCAGGCGATCCACAATTTCTTGTGGCGTATAGCGCTTGTCCGGCCGCCATTCGATCAGGCGACACTGAAACGGCGCACCATTTTTGTCCGCATATTTCGGCTTGCCATTGATCGCCACCGGCAGCCGTGCCCAGCGACTCAACGGTCCGGACGCCCCCGCATCGCACAGGCCCGAGTCGATCACCGCGTTGAGCAGTCGCACAGCCACTGCGGCATCGGCCAGCGGTTCGGCGAGGATGATCCCGCCCTGATGATTGCCGGGGCTGGTCTCGATCAGCCAAGACAACTCAAAACTGGCAAGCCGTTCGAGCGGCACCTTGGTGCCCAAGTCGTCGAGCATCAAAAAATGGCAGGCGGCAAACTGGGTTTTACGCGCCTTGAATGAGCCATCGTCACCAGGATAGAAGCTCGCACAACCGATGTAGTTGTTGTTCGTGGCAGAAAGATTTACTGCCAACTGGTCGGCGCGACTGGCTGGCCATCCGCCCAGGCCGGGGTCACTGCTCTTTGAGCACACCGCCGCAAACGCGCCTTCAGGCAGGAGCGGGAACACCGCCACCGCAAACTCACCATTGGTTATGTGAAAATTATGTCCCGTAGGGAGGGTATCCCTTGGGGCACCGCCTTCGCCGCCTTTACCGGCTTCCACCGATTCGATTGGTGAAACTGTCAGATGAGCCATAGGCCTCACCCTTTCGCTGTTTGCTCGATCAGGGCGCGGACGTCCTCAACTTTCCAAGCAGTGCAGCGCTCCGAGAGTTTCACTGGCTGAGGGTAGCGGCCGGACTTGACTCCTGCCCACCAGGTGCTTTTGGAAACGGGGAAAATTGGAGCAATGCCAGCTTTTTTATCGCCGACGATTTGATTCAACCGGAGGTAACCGGTTGTAGGAAGAGGATAATATTTCATAGCAGATCTCCTTAATTGATGACGCCCATGGGAAATCCATGCGCTTTAAGGAGACCTGTACAAGTAGATTTTCCGAAACCCCCAGTTCGAGGATTCCGAAACCCCGGTTTTGGAATGTGTTTTTTAGGAAGGGAGAGGGTATTTTTTTCTCAGATTGCTTAGCAACTTTGCAACGGCTTTTTGGCTGTATTTGCGGCCAAGGTTGATTTTCCCGCCTTCTTTCTGATCTTGGGTTATAACAATACACTCTGCTGGATAACGAATTTTCACCTCTTTTATTCGCTCAGCAATGTAGACTCTAATATTCCTATTCCCCAAACCATTAGACTGGACCTCATCATTTGCTAGAGGCTTGAAGCTTTTCAGGAAAGACCTTATGTTGTTCGGTTGCAGAATGGTCACATCACCTTTATCACGAAAATGAAAATATGCCTTTTCAACCGCTTCTGCCAGAGGACCTTTTGGCCTCCCACCTTTCTCAGATGATGCTTTTTGATCAGATTTTACTTTGGAATTTGTGAGAACCTTGTCAGAAACGAGGCCGTCTTCGACTTCGATCCGCTCAATCTGGCTCATCGCGAACAGTCCGACTGCGAGTCGCGGAAAGTTTTCTTCATCGTCAAAAGTTCCCTGTGTGCCGCCAAATGTTGGATGCATATCCCACAGGCGTGACTCTCCAATCTTCGCACGAATGAAAGCTTCAGGGAGAAAGTCAGGATGCCTGCTCCAGCGTTTGATCAACTCCGCGCCGTTGATATAGCGGTCAGCAGGTTCAAATCGATCTATATCAACCGACCGAAACCAGCAAGACATGAGTGGCGAAAGAAAGTCCTCCACTCCCGAGTAATAAGCGAAGTTGAATTCCCGAGGTGGATTCAGTTCATTGGCGTTCAGGTAAGCAGCAATGCCGCCCTTCTCTGGGCCAAGGAAAATCCATATCGCCAGTTCTTCCGGCGTCGCCTGCCATTTATCCCGCAAAATGTTCATGGCCTTCGGGTATGCGATGAACCCGGTTGCTGGTATTGCCCCCTTGCTCGCATCAAGGTGCTTGCGTTCAGGGTAGTAATCTCCCCGAGCCTGACGTTTTTGCAATTCCATGCGGGCTATTTCCTGCTCCAATTCCTTGAGCCGAGATTCTTTCAATGCCATATCGCTGGCTGTCGGCGTTGCTTTGGATTCACATTGTTCCTTCTGTTTCTGGAGCTCATCCAGTCGCTCGAAGAAATTCGACAGATGCTGTCTCGCCTGCTCTGTGGCAGGGTCGTTCTGATAGTCTAACTGAAGTGTTGCGCGGCGCCGCTGATCTGCCGACAGTGCGTCCCATAGGTTCGGGAAGAAATCCTGTTCAACGCGCTGGCGTAGCGATTCTGGAAAATCATCCAGATTTTTGTCAAACCAGCCATCAAGGGCGAACGTCAGGCTCTCAAACTCGTGACCGGCAACTTGCGGCCGTGAGGCCGCTGCCTTGGCCATAGCCATTCTGACCTCCCTTGCAAGCTCATTTGGGAAGGCGATCTTCGCTTGCGTCTGCTCAATGTATTGCAAAAGCCAAGCTAAAAATCCCTCGGCATCGACATAGCGGAAACCGTCACGCTCAAACGTCATCGGTCGCTCTATAAAATACCGGTCGCTCCCGAAAGCGCCGATCAAAGTTCGTTCATTCACCAGGGCGCGCTTGTTGGGCGCCCGAAGCTCGCTCAGCAGCGTCTGGTTGTCATCACGAACAGGAAGAAAGCCGGCTCCGAGACGAATAGCATCCTTCCGTAACCACCAGATGTGGCCGTCCTCTGTAACACGAAGGAAAGATTCGTAGTCAATATTCATGGCGTATGCTCAGTATGCGCCAGCAAGGTCAGCGGAGTCTGGCGGAAGAAGTCCTTGGTGGAGTAGTGCAGGGCCATCTTATTCCTCCCTTGAGTATGGCTTCTATTATTTATTTGGATTATACCGGACATTACAGTACCGTATCATATAGTTACAGCATATTTTTACCAGCTTGTCCGGAAAAAAAATCACTCATCTAAGATGACTCAACAAAAAATTACCGTATCCCAACTCGAAAGCTTCCTCTTCAACGACGCCGAAATCCTGCGCGGCAATACCGGCCATTCAGAGTATCGCGGCTATGTGTTCTCTCTACTGATAGGTAATCAGGCATCCCTCTGGCAGATTCCTTCAGAGGGAAGGCATGCGCATAGTGGTGTATCCGGGTTTCCAGGTACAACGAAACGTGAACGGAAAAGAAATAGGAAACAGCACGGGATATTTGTTATCCGGGGCCAACGGGAGAGAGTGATTGAGAAAATATGAAGTATTGTTCTCGGGGATTTTAAAATCCATTCAGCGTAAAACGAGAAGCCAATGCCAAACCAATCTTTAGATGTATTCGACCTGCACGGAAAGATCGTCGATGATTATCAGCTCTTCGTAAAAAGCTTCGTTAACATCAAAAACGAAGCCATCCGAACCAAGGTCGAAACAGAAATGGCCGGCGGCAAATTCTGGCCTGAGCCACTTCTCCAGTTCAACCCAGCCTTCGAACCTGGTGCGACTATTAAAGCGCTGTGTGACGCAGGCACACTCCACAAAGATATTGAAAAAATCTTCACCGGCTTCTCCCTGTACCGCCATCAGGTTGAGGCAATATCCTTAGGAAGCAGGGAGGAAGATTTCGTGGTTACTTCCGGAACCGGTTCCGGTAAGTCATTGACCTACCTTGGCACTATCTTCAACCACTTGCTGAAAAACGGTAACGGACATGGCATCCAGGCGGTGATCGTCTATCCCATGAATGCCCTGATCAACTCCCAGACTAAGGAGATAAACAAGTACCGTGACAACTATAAGAAGATTGCCGGTTCGGAGTTTCCAATCAGCTATGAACAATACACTGGACAAGAAGATCAGAGCGTCCGGAATCGGGTCCGGAATAATCCTCCCGACATCATCCTTACCAACTACATGATGCTCGAATTGATCCTCACAAGGGCCAAGGAACACCCAGTAGCCAACTCCATATACAACAATCTCCAATTCCTTGTATTCGACGAGCTACACACATACCGGGGACGGCAAGGCTCAGATGTGGCAATGCTCATCCGCCGAATCAAGGCCAAAGCACATAAACCAGTTAAATGCATCGGCACTTCAGCTACAATGGTTTCGGGAGGTTCACTTTCCGACCAAAAGAAAAAAATTGCCGAGGTCGCCAATAAATTCTTCGGCACCGTTTTTACAGAAGACCAAGTCGTGAATGAATACCTGGTACTCTGCTTTAATCCGAGCCAAAACCCTCCTTCCCGGGAAGAGTTACAAACCTGCCTCAATAGTCCGATTGATGCCCACGGCGCAGAAAATGAACTTGTCGACCATCCTTTAAGCATCTGGCTCGAAAATAGTATCGCCCTGAAAAAAAGTGATTCGGGCTTTTCCAGGCGGCCTCCCATGAAGTTTTCCGAAATCTCAGGGAAACTTGCCGAACAATCAGGGCTGCCGGAAAGATTGTGTGGGGACCAGTTGAAGCAGTTTTTGAAGTGGCTGGCAAATGTGAATCACAAATTGTCAATTGAAGAGAAGAGACGTTCTTATCTGCCTTACAAAATTCACCAGTTCATCTCACAAACCGGCAGCGTCTACGTTTCTCTACATAATGACGAAAATCGAGTGATTACCCTCGACCCTGCCCATCATCTTGGAACAGGGGAAAACAAAACGATCCTTTACCCACTCGTTTTCAGTCGCTTGTCTGGGCATGAATTTCTCTGCGTGACCAAGGATGAGGACAACATGGTTCTCAAACCACGGGAATTTTCTGACAGCGTGGATCTCGATTCCGATGAGGTATCAGGCTATCTGATCATCGGCGATGATGTATGGGACCCGGATCGTGACATCGAAGAACTCCCAGATTCCTGGTTGCAGGTCACAAGAGATGGGGACATCCAACCGATTAAAAAATATCGGAACCGTTTCCCCCAGAAAATTTATTTCGATACCAAAGGCAATTACTCCGATCAGCCCATCTACAGTCTAAATGGCTGGTTCATGGCGGAAAAGCTCCTGTTCGACCCAACCAGTGGAGCCCAATATCATTCCCAAACCAGTGAACGGACGAAGCTTACCCGTCTCGGTAGTGAAGCACGAAGCACTTCGACCACTGTTCTGAGCCATTCCATCCTCATTCAGCTTGCTGATGCCGACATCGATGAGGAGGATCAGAAACTCCTCAGTTTTACTGACAACCGCCAGGACGCTGCCCTCCAATCCGGGCATTTCAATGACACCCTTCGGGTGCTTCACCTGCGATCAGCGATTCACCAAGCGCTAAAGAAATACCATGTACTTGACTTCGCCAACCTTGACCAAGCCATCTTTGAAGCTCTCAAGCTGCCGTTATCAGAGTACTCAACTCAGGCTGAGACCTCTTTTCCCAGCGTGCTGAAAGAGATCGAGTCTGCCCTGAAAGACTACCTGATGTATCGGGCGATCTACGATTTGCGGCGAGGTTGGCGGGTGGTCCTTCCCAACCTGGAGCAATGTGCTTTGCTTGAGATTGACTACAAAAACCTGCGTGAAAACTGCGAGGCAACCTCGGCCTGGCAATCACTGCCATTGTTAGCGACTCTCTCGACAGAAGAACGTGTAGAGTTTGTCTATCAAACCCTCGATTATTTCCGCAAACTGTATGCCATCCACAGCAGTGAATATCTCAGCCAGAGCGCCATCGACGAGAAGCGCAAAAAAATCAGGGAAAAGCTGAAAGAACCATGGACTTTCGATGAAAATGAGAAGATCCCTGCCCCGGCCAGAATCGGCTGTGAAGCGTTGCACAGAAGCTCAAAAATGGGCGCCTATTTCAAAAGTGCCGGACCCAACAGTGCCCTGGGAAAGTTCTTCAAGGCCGAGGCCCTAAAGCACTCCTTTTCCCTCAAAAAGAAGGCCGACTACCTGGAGTTTGTCTCAAGCTATTTCAATCTGCTGGAACAGGCAGGGTGGCTTTATCCGAGCTTGGCACGCAACAAGGAAAACCAGGATACGAAACTCTACCAACTTCGGATCGATACCATCTTCTGGAAAGAGGGCGATGGCACCAGCATCAAACCCGACCAGGTTGCCATCCGCTCATACAAAAACATCCCCCAGCGTCCGAACCTGTTCTACCAGAGGATGTACATGTCCGATTTTTCAAGCCAGAAAAAGCTTATCGGCCGGGAGCACACGGGGCAGCTTACCAACGCTGACCGGATCGACAGGGAAACAAAGTTCCGCGAAGGCATATACAGCGCCCTGTTCTGTTCACCAACCATGGAACTGGGTATCGACATCGCCAACCTGAATGTAGTGCACATGCGCAACGTTCCGCCCAACTCAGCCAACTATGCCCAGCGTAGCGGCCGGGCTGGACGAAGCGGTCAAGCGGCTTTAGTCTTCACCAACTGCTCGGCCTTTTCACCCCATGACCGCCATTACTTCAACCATGCCGTGGACATGGTGTCCGGGGTGGTAATCCCTTCACGCATCGACCTCCAGAACCAGGAATTGCTGGCATCCCATTTTAACGCCATCTGTCTCTCACACATTAGACTAAACGAGCTCAACCAGAGTCTGATGGAACTTGTCGACCAGGATGATCCACAACTTCCCTTGAAGGGTGTAGTCAGGGAGACCTTGATCCTAAATAAGGCAGCCAAAGATGAGGTGAAGAAGGTGTTCGAGAAAACTCTGCAAAGCATAACACCCAGATCCGATCTACCAGTCTGGGCTGACTCTGAATGGGGCGACCGGACCATCAGCTCCCTGGCTGGGAGTTTCGACCGAGCGCTTGACCGCTGGCGGCGTCTCTACCTGGCCATGCAGAAGCAGATTGCCGAGGCCAACCGTATCATCGAGAGTGGACTCTACGCCGGCACTTCCGACGAAGTGAAGGACGCCAAGCGGAATGTCGCCCAGGCCATTCGGCAGCGCGACCTTTTGACCAATAACCTTGCTAACAGCAACAGCCTTTCAGAATTTTATCCTTACCGCTATCTCGCTTCCGAGGGTTTTCTGCCCGGCTACAACTTCACCCGTCTCCCGCTCCGAACCTTCATACCCGTTGGCGATGCCGGCGAATACATCTCCCGCCCCCGCTTCATTGCACTTCGCGAGTTCGGCCCCAAGAACATCATCTACCACAACGGTGCCAAATATCAGATCATCCAGCTCCTTGCGCCGGAGGCCGACCTCAAGCTCAAAAAAGCCAAGGTCAGCACCAACGCCGGCTACATCATGATGGACGATGAGTACAACGCCAGCGTCTGCCCCTTCACCAGGGTTCCCCTATCCGAATCCGGATCAACTGTGCCATACATCGACCTCATGGAAATGGCGGAGACGAAAACCCGGGAAATGGAACGCATCTCCTGTGAAGAGGAGGAGCGTGTCTCCAAGGGCTTCGATATCAAGACCTACTTTTCCATGCCCTCGGGCGGTGCGGCATCGATCAAAAAGGCCGTGGTGAAGAATGACGCAGAGAACTTCCTCAATATTCGCTTCCTGCCGGCTGCCCATCTGGTCCAGATCAATCGCAAGTGGCGCGTCTCCCAGTCTGACGGTTTCCTGATGGGCATGACCTCCGGCTGGTGGAAAAATGAGTCACTGGACGTACCGTCTCAAAGCACGGAACCAACCAAGAGGGTGCAGCTTTTCACTACTGATACAGCCGACTCCCTTTACATCGAGCCGATTAAGTCCCTGGCCCTGGACTATGACGGGGTTATCTCTCTTCAGTACGCTCTGAAGCGTGCTATCGAAAACGTCTTCCAGGTCGAAAGCAGAGAGATAGGTGTGGAACTGATGGGCGACGAAAAAGCTCCGAACATCTTCATTTACGAAGCCTCCGAGGGCAGCCTCGGCGTCCTCTCCCAGTTCATTGAAGACAAGAGACGGTTCACTGAGGTGATCAACGAGGCCATCAACCTTTGTCGCTTTGACGACCCCGACTACCAGGAAGACGCTTCCTACGACGACCTCCTCAGCTACTACAACCAGCGCTATCACGAACGGATCAGCCGCTTCAGCATTAAGGATGCCTTGGACAAGTTGGAGATCTGCGAGGTTGAAATTATAGGCGGTGACACCGGCGAGGATTACGAAAGCCGCTACCAGAACCTCCTCGCCAGAATAGACCCAACATCATCAACGGAACTCAAGTTCCTCCACTATCTCTATCAGAATGGCCTCAAGCTCCCCGACCTGGCCCAGAAAACGGTCGAGGGAATTTACTGCCAGCCCGACTTTTTCTACGAACCTGATGTCTGGGTCTTCTGCGACGGCACCCCACACGATAAGCCGGAAATAAGGGAAAGGGACAAGGAACAGCGCAAGGCGATCCGCAACCGGGGTGATCAGGTAATAGTCTACTACTATAAAGACGATCTGGCCCAAGTGGTCGGCCAGCGTCCCGACATCTTCAGGAAAGTGAGATAAATCGATGGATTTCAAAGCAGGCTCACTCGTCAAAACCCGGGGACGGGACTGGATCGTTATGCCTTCCAACAATGAGGACCTCGTCCTCTTGAAACCTCTTGGTGGCTCGGAAGAAGAAATCACCGGCATCTACCTGCCCCTCGCCTTCGAGAGCGACCGACTGGAATCGACCGATTTCCAGAAGATCACCCCTGCCGACATCGGCGACATCTCCTCGGCCCGTCTTCTCTACAACGCCTGCCGACTTTCCTTCCGCAGCGGCGCCGGCCCCTTCCGCTCCCTGGCCAAACTCTCCTTCCGTCCTCGCGCCTACCAGATGGTGCCGCTGATCATGGCTCTGCGCCAGCCCGGCCCGGTCCGGCTGCTGATCGCAGACGACGTCGGCGTCGGCAAAACCGTGGAGGCCCTGCTGGTCCTCAAGGAACTCCTGGAACGCCGTGAGATCAAAAAATTCGCGATCATCGTTCTCCCACACCTCTGCGAACAATGGCAGGCGGAACTCAAGGACAAGTTCGGCATCGAGACGGTTATCATCCGCTCCAATACCCAGGCCCGACTGGACCGGGAAATCCACGGCGACACCAGTGTTTTCGAGTACTACCCCTATCAGATCATCTCCATCGACTACATCAAGTCGGATCACCGTCGCCCAGTCTTCGTCCAGGAATGCCCTGAGTTCATCATCGTCGACGAGATCCATACCTGCACCAGGCCCGAGGGAGCTTCCGTCAGCCAGCAGCAGCGTTACCGGCTAATCCATGACCTCGCCGCCAAGGAAGGCCAGCACATGGTCTACCTCACGGCCACCCCCCACAGCGGCAAGCCGGCCCAGTTCCAATCCCTCCTGGGCCTCATTCATCCGGATTATGGCAACATGGACCTGATCGAAGCCTCCCAGACTGACCGGCGACGTCTGGCCCGCTACTACGTCCAGCGACGCCGGGCAGATGTTGAAAAGTGGATGAACGAAGATACTCCCTTTCCCGTCCGAGAGGCTGGTGAGTTCCAATACGATCTCTCCCCGAATTACGACATTTTATACAGCGAAATGCTCGATTTCGCCCTAGGTCTCACCAAGAGGAAAGATTCCCGTGCCGGGGTCCGACGACTACGCTACTGGTCGGCCTTGGCTCTTCTGCGAGGGGTGATGTCCAGCCCCGCCGCCGGCATCGAGATGCTGAAGAACCGGCTGACCAAGGCCGCCGAAGAACTCCCCGAAGAAGAAAACGGGGAGGACAACCCGATCCTCGACGAAGACTATTCCACCGCCAGGGATTTCACCCCCACGGCGATCCTCGAACGAACCAACTGGACCTCCACCGAGCAGCGCAAACTCACCGAGCTGGCCACCAAGCTCTCGGCCCTGCAGGGCGTGAGCCAGGACCACAAGGCCCTGAAGACGGTCCAGATCGTCAAGCAATGGCTCAAGGAGGGTTATCACCCGGTCATTTTCTGCCGCTTCATCGCCACCGCCAACTATCTCGGTTCAGTCCTGCAGCTGGAACTAGGAGGCAGCAAAGGCCTCGATATCCAGGTGGTCACCAGCGAAGACCCGGATGAGATCAGAAAGTCCCGGATCGACTCCATGCCGCACACCAGCAAGCGGGTCCTGGTGGCGACCGACTGCCTGAGCGAGGGCATAAACCTCCAGGAAAAATTTACCGCCGTCCTCCACTACGATCTACCCTGGAACCCAAACCGGTTGGAACAGCGCGAAGGCCGGGTCGACCGTTTCGGCCAACGGGAGAAAAAGGTGAAAACCTTCCTGCTCTATGGCGCCAACAACCCCATCGACGGCGTCGTCCTCAAAGTCCTGCTCCGAAAGGTCCGGGAGATTCGCCGCTCCACCGGCATCACCATACCCTTCCCTGAGGATTCCCGCTCCCTGATGGACTCGGTCATGCAGGCGGTACTTGAAAGTCCCCAAGCCCGCCTGAAACCAAAGTACCAACAGCTTACCCTTTTCGACGATGTTTCCCGGGTCCGGGAAAAGGAACTGGCAGCCTCCAACGCCATAGAAAAGGCGGCCCAGCGCGAAAAGGCCTCCCGCAGCATCTTTGCCCAGAACGCCATCAAGGCCGAGGAGATCGAGCAGGACTTGCACGAGGCCGACCAGGCCACCGGCGACCCCGCCACCGTCGAGAGTTTCGTTACCGAGTCGCTGCGAAATCTATTAGGAGTGCAGGTCACCGAAAACCGCCGCCATGGCTACACCCTTTTCACCGACAACCTGCCGCCGGTCCTCAAGTCCTTCCTCCCGCAAGAACGGCAACTTCAGATAAGCTTCTTTTCCCCAACCCCGGAAGGCTATTTTTATCTGGGCCGCAACCATCCCTTTGTTGAGCAACTCTGCCAGCTGCTGATGGCCAACTCCCTGGCACACCGGCACGACTATGGGCCGGCCCGGGCCGCCATCGTCCGCTGTCGGGAAGTCATAGTCAAGACCACCATTCTGCTCTTCCGTGTCAGAAACGTCATCGAGGCCAAACAGGGCGGCAACCAGCTGGTAGCAGAAGAGATGCTGATCTGGGGCTATGAGGGCAGCCTGGAAGACCGCCAGCGGCTGGAGCCCGGCCAGGCCCAGAGATTGTTGTACGAAGTCCTGCCCAGCTCCGATCTTTCCCCGCAGGCCCGCGCCTCCTTCCTGGCCGAGGAGTTGACCGAGATCGAAGCCTCCCATGCCTCCGGTTTCATGGATGAAGTTGCCCTGGCCCGGGCCGAGATCCTGCTTGAAGCCCATGAGCGGTTCCGCAAGCTCCTGGGCGGCACCGAGTACAAGGTGGTCGAACCGGTCCTGCCCATGGACCTGATGGGAGTTTACCTGCTGCTGCCGGAGAACCGCGCATGATCCACACCACCATCCGCATCGAAGGGGCGATCCTCTCCGCCGACATCCTGACCAAGATAGAGCAGGAAGAATTACCCGGCCAGAAGGCAGCCGATTTCGGCTTGGCGCCCAACGTCAAGGTCAAGGATGAAATCGCCCGGGCCTGGGCCGACGCCCAGGATATGTGGCGGGTCTATCGCCGGAGGATGGAGCGGGTCGCCGAGGACGATTACGGCACCTCCGAAACCCGCAAGTTCTGGATCATCCCCCTGCTGGAAATGCTCGGCTACGACACCGTCCTGGCCAAGGCGGAAACGGTGAACGACAAAACCTACGCTATCAGCCACCGGGCGCAGAACCTCGACGGCTTTCCCATCCATGTCATGGGTTTCCGGGACAATCTCGACAAGAAGCGCTCCGACAGCGGCCCCCGGATGTCACCCCATGCCCTGGTCCAGGAATACATCAACCTCAAGGAACACCTCTACGCCATTGTCTCCAACGGCGTAAACCTCCGCCTCTTGCGCGACTCCAGCCGCCTGATCAAGCTCTCCTTCATCGAGTTCGACCTGGCCTCGATGATGGACGACGAGCATTTTGCCGACTTCGCCCTCATGTACCGGCTGCTCCACGCCACCCGCATGCCCCGGTCCACGGAGCAGGGTGGAGAAAGCCTGATCGAGCAGTATCACCAGGACGCCCTCGATTCCGGCTCCCGCATCCGCGACGGCCTGAGCCGGGCGGTGGAGATGTCCATCCGCAACCTGGCCGACGGCTTTTTGAACCACCCTGCCAACGACAATCTAAGACAGGCCATTGCCGAACAGCGGGTCACCGCCGCCAACCTCTACGATTACCTGCTCAAGCTGATCTACCGCCTGCTCTTCCTGATGGTCATCGAGGAGCGCGACCTGGTCTACCCCAAGGATGGTGACAAAAAGCTGCGGGATATCTACTACTCCTTCTATTCCGTCCAGTCCCTGCGGCTCCTCTCCGAAAAGCCCCACCTGGCCGACAGCCGTTTCTGCGACCAGTGGCTGGCCCTGAAAAACTGCTTCCAGCTCTTTGAAAGCGAGACCCGCGCCGCCAAACTCGGCCTCAAGCCCCTGGCCGGCGATCTCTTCGGCTACAGTGCCGTCGGCATCCTAAACGAATGCAGCCTGGATAACGAGGTGCTGCTCACCAGCCTGCGCAACCTCTGCCTCTTCACCAACCCTGTTTCCGGCCAGAAGATGCGGGTCAATTACGGCTCCCTCAACGTAGAGGAGTTCGGTTCGGTCTACGAAGGATTGCTGGAGAAAGACCCGGTGATCCACGGTTCCGGCCCCTATCATTTTGACTTCAAGGCCGGCTCCGGCCGCTCGATCTCCGGCTCCCACTACACCCCGGACGAACTGGTCCAGCCCCTGATCAAGCACTCGCTGGATTATATCATCGCCGACCGGCTCAAGGAGAAAGACCCGATCAAGGCCTTGCTTTCCATCAAGGTCTGCGATGTCTCCTGCGGCAGCGGCCATATCCTCCTGAACGCCGCCCGCAGGATCGGCGCCGAGGTCGCCAAGCTGCGGACCGGAGAGGACCAACCCTCGCCGGAGCCCTTCCGCCATGGCGTCCGCGACGCCATCGCCAACTGCATCTATGGGGTGGATAAAAACCCGTTGGCGGTGGAACTCTGCAAGGTCGCCCTCTGGCTGGAGGCCCATAACCCCGGCAAGCCTCTTTCCTTTCTGGATCATCACATCAAATGCGGCGATGCCATTGTCGGCTTTGCCCGGCGGGAAGAGATGGAACGCGGGGTGCCGGATGAGGCCTTTGCCACCATGCCCGGAGACGATAAGGAGGTGGCGGCCGAACTCCGCAAACGCAACAAGAAGGAACGGCAGGAAAAGGGCCAGGCCCGAATTGAAGACGTCTCGCCGGAAATTCAAAAACAACTCGACGCCATTCTGGCCGGCTGGCGGGAAGTGGCCAGATTACCGGAACGATCACCCGGCGAGATCGAAGCCAAGAAGCAACACTTTCAGGAGTTCAGTCAGAGCCAGGAGGCCTGGCTGTTGACCCAGATTGCCGCCATACCCATTGCCCAGTTCTATCTGCCCAAGACCGAGGAGAACCTCACCCGGGTCATCACCGATCTGGAGTATCGTCGCTATCTCTCGGGTCAGCACCGTCCGCAAGGACCGGCCACGGCAACCGCCTGGGACTTGGCCCATGAGAACCGCTTCTTTCATTGGTTCCTGGAGTTTCCGGAGATAATCGAGAATGGCGGGTTTGACTGCATCCTTGGCAATCCGCCATATCTCGGTCGAGGGGCCATCCGTTCAAGCTATGGAAACTCATTTTGTTCATATGTCCAATGGGAGTTCAAGCCAGCTGGGATAAGCGACGTAATTGTCTTTTTTATCCGGCGCATCTTTGACCTGCTTAGGCTTAATGGAAATACTGCATTCATAACAACAAACTCAATAAAGGACGGTGAAATCCGCAAAGATGGTCTTGAACAGATATTGAATCAAGATGGAGTTATCAACTTTGGCGTGCGAGGAATCAAATGGCCAGGGCAAGCCAATTTGGTAATCTCACTAATTGCTATTCATAAGGGCAAATGGCGAGCCAAAAGGATACTTGATGGCAAAGAAGTTCAATTCATTAATGCATTTTTGGAAGACAACAGTGATTTGGGGACGCCTCATAATCTTTTGAATAATTCAAACAAGATTTTTCAGGGATCTATTTTTAGAGGGGATGGTTTTTTTCTTACCCATAAAGAGGCAGACAATCTTATCAAAGATGCCCCAAGTAATCAGGAGGTGATCTTCCCTGTTGTAAATGGTCAGGAAATAAACAGCTATCCTGAACAAACTCCTGGAAGAAAAATCATCAATTTTTTCAATTGGCCTATTGAGAGAGCTATGGAGTATGAAACTCCTTTCACCCGTATTGAAAAATTAGTTAAACCAGTACGAATCCAAAATGGTGTTGCTGATAAATGGTGGCAGTTTTGGCGCCCAAGGATTGAACTATATTCAGCAATAACCCTCTTGAAATGTTGTTTCGTTGCTGCAGCAACCACCAAATATCTTAATTTTTCAGCAGTTTCGACAAATATCGTATTTACACATGCTCTATATATTTTCACCACCGACCGCTGGGACCTCTACTCCGTAGTCCAATCCACCCTCCACGAAGTCTGGGCCAGAAAATACAGCGGCGCCCTGGAAACACGACTTCGCTATTCGCCATCGGACTGTTTTGAAACCTTTCCCTTCCCCGAAGGCCTGTGGACCCAGCCCAACCAGCAACTCGCTGAAGCAGGCGAGCAATACCACGAGTACCGCCGGGAGCTGATGCTCCAGCTCTGGCTCGGCCTCACCAGCATCTACAACCTCTTCCACGAGCGCGACCTGACCGAGGAGAAGGTTGCCAAGGTCAGCAAAAAAAGCCCGGAGGAAGCCACAGCCGGCTACCAATCCATCCTGGAACTCCGCCGCCTTCACAGGCAACTCGACAATACCGTCCGCGACGCCTACGACTGGAACGACCTGGACCTCGCCCACGACTTCTACGAAATAGAAACCCTCCCCAAAAACGACCGCCTCCGCTACACCATCTCCCCAGAGGCCAGAAAAGAACTCCTAAAACGCCTCCTCCAACTCAACCACGAAATCCACGCCAAGGAGGCGGCAGAGGGTTTACACTCCAAAGGCAAAGCAAAAAAATCAAGTACCAAACGCAAAACCAAGAGCAGTGCTCAGCGTTCTCTTTTCGACTAATTCAATTCAGAAATCCCCATGGAAATTAGGACCTATAACCCTGGAACAATTACACCAAGAACGCTGACAAGACCTTTACGAATACCCTATGTGACTGAGGATTTCCCACGAGGCAGCATTACCAATGGTTCTGGCGAACTCTCGGTTTCCTGGGATGAAATCCTCTGGGCCGCGATAACCGTTGGTCGGCCGAGTCGGCACTATGTATTTCGTTATGGGACTCCATCAATCTATGAAGCCATCTTCCGGCTGTCTCTTGTCAGAATGTCCCTTGAACAGAGTAGTCTCGCAGCATATCGCTTGAAGAGGACAGACGCCGCCAAAACACTCGATCCCACGGAGAAAGGAGCAGTTAATTATTTTCTCGGGATGGTGTTCTGCAAGCTCTTTGCGGCAAAGCTATTGAACACCCCATGGTTACTGCATCTGGATATATGGAAAGATGACTTGAAGGCCGTTCTTTCAAGCAGGTCGAGACCAGATTTGGTTGGCAGGGATGATCGCTCGATGGACTGGCATGCATTTGAGTCAAAAGGAAGGATCAGCCCTCCTGGAACTGACGTCAAGAGTAAGGCGAAAGATCAGGCGATGAGGATAGTAAGTGTCGATTCCAAAGCATGCAAATACCACGTCGGCGCAGTAACCTATTTCAAAAAAGACGTTCTCAATTTCTATTGGCGGGACCCGTTTCCGCAGAATAGCAGACAAATCAACATCCCGTTTTCCGAGGACGATCTGAAGCACTATTATCGCCCCATAATTGACCTTCTTAACTCTCGCCCCGATCAGATGGAGCACATGCGAAAGGAGCCTTCCTTTGCGGACTTTGCGGAAGAAGATTTTCAGCTAACGGTACACCGTGAAGTCCTTTCTGCCATAACCGAAAACCGATGGAATCACGTCCTGGATATCACCAAAAAAATTCGGCAAGAAAAAGACTCAAAATATAACGCTGACGGGCTTGCCCTGATCGCCGGAGAGACCTGGAGACGACCATTTTCCAAGAAAGAACAGAAAGGATAATGTGGACATAGGCATATTGGCATACGGATCATTGATGGGAGATCCCGGTCCAGAAATTGAACCATTGATAACCGAACGGATTCAAACCGTCACACCTTTCCCTGTTGAGTATGCCCGCGAATCAAAAAAACGGGGATATTCCTACACAGTTGTGCCACACACAACCGGCAGGTCAGTGAAAGCGGAGATTCTGGTGTTGTCCGAAGAAGTCTCTCTAAAAGAAGCGAAAGACCTCCTCTATCGAAGGGAAAAAGGGGTAGAAGGTTCGGGAGAAGAATACGAATACAAATCTTTAAAGAATGCCGTGGTCGTTCGCGACAAACCAGGCTTCCTGGGAATAGACCATGTCCTTTACACGGATTTCAATCCGGAAGGGAAAATCACAAATCCCAATCCCCAAGAAATGGCTGAAGCAGCCATCAAAAGCGTTCGGCATGCCCCATGCGACAAAGATGGGATCAGCTACTTGATCAACTTGATCTCAAACGGTGTGATCACTGAGCTGACAGATTCATATAGGCAGGAAATTCTAAAACAGACCAATACCACAACACTAACTGAGGCGCTTCAATTAACCAAAAGTGGGGCCTCTTGAAGGAGCAACCTGTTAAGCCAACAACAGATCCAAGGTAAAAAGCATGTCCTCAATACTTCGCGAGATTCTGGAATGGTCCACTGGCTTACCTGCCTGGCAGAGTGACGCCATTGCTCGATTGTTCAACCAAGAATTTTTATCCGAGACTGACCTTGGTGATCTGTTCGCCCTGTTGAAGGAAGAGCACGGCATCCCCGACCCCGAGGGCAGAAAGGCCAAGAGGCTCAGTGAAAACCAGATACCTGTAAGGGCCGCCACTGGCTCGCAAGTTAAACTAGAGGCGATAAAGAACTTTCGCCATGTAAACAAGATCGCCGAGAACCAGCGCTTGCCCGTTCAGCCCAATGGATTGACGGTGATCTATGGCGGCAACGGCTCGGGTAAATCCGGTTACTCACGGGTGCTCAAACGCGCTTGCCGGGCGCGGGATCAAAAAGAGCCCATACATCCCAATGCCTTTCTCCCTCTGGAAGAGACAGGTACGCCGGAGGCGCTGTTTGAGGTCAATATCAACGGAACCTCAGAGGAGTTACCTTGGAAAGATGGTGACCCTGCGCCGGAATGCCTTTCGTCCTTGGCGGTTTTCGATTCTCGGTGCGCCAGAAGCTACTTGGATGAGGAAGGAGATTTTGCCTATGTTCCCTATGGGCTGGATATCCTGGAAGGACTTGCCGGTGCCTGCAAAAAACTGAAAGAGATGATCGAGTCGGAACAGGCACTATGCGTCCCGGACACGACACCTTTTGCCGACTTGGCCAGTGGCGATACTCCTGTAGCCAAGCTCCTTGCTGGGCTCACTGCCAAGACCAAGCCGGAACAGGTTGAACAACTGGCAACTTTGACAGCCGAAGAAGAATCTCAGTACCAGGAAATCGACCGGCAACTCAAAGAAGCTAATCCGAAAGAGAAGGCGAGGCAGTTGCAGTTGCTCGCCAGTCGAATAGGTAAAATTGTCCAGAACCTTGACCAGAAACCGCTCATCGTGGGCGATGCGGCGGTTACCACATTGCGCGGACTTGTTGATGGCTATGCAGCAGCGCAAGAGGCGGCGAAGTTAGCCGCCGGGATATTGCGGGATGATCCATCCCTTCTCCCGGGCACGGGCGGAGAAGCATGGAAGGAACTCTTCCAGGCGGCGCGCAAGTTCTCTACCGAGGCTTTCCCAACCAAGACCTTTCCCGATCTGGGGTCAGAATCCCCATGCCCGCTTTGCCAGCAGCCTCTCGCCGATGGTGCGGCTCGCTTGTTGCGCTTCGAGGAATTTGTTCAACAGGAAGCGGAGAAGACAGCCAATGCCCGGAAAAAGGCGATGTCTGAAGCGCAAGCGAACTTCAATGCACAGAATGTTTCGCTCGGCATGGATAGTGAATTGTGTGCGGAAATCGAGGCTCTGGATAAACCGCTGACCGAGACTCTCCGTGTATTCGAGGCGGCACTACTTGGCCGACATGAGGCCGTAAGGACGGCGATTATTCTAGGGGATTGGACAGGAATAAAACCGTTACCAGCCAACCCGTCGGTGCAACTCAAAGCTCTGGTCGAAAAGATCGGCGGCGAAGCAGAGAGCTACGAAAAGCTGGCAAACGAAGAAGCGCGGGCCCCGCTCCAAAAGCAATACAACGAATTTGACGCCAGAATCCGGCTTGCCAAGGTTAAAGCCTCGGTGTTGACCGCCATCGAGCGCCTGGCTCGACAAGATAAGCTCAAAAAATGTCTTTCCGCCGTAAAGCCAAATGCCATTTCCCTGAAAGCAACAGAACTGACAGAAAAAGTTGTATCAAAAGGATTGGAAAACCTGTTGAACGAGGAGTTCAAAGCGCTGGGGGTGGGCAATCTACAACTAAAACTGACGACGCGTACAGTAAAAGGCAAATCCCTTCACAAGCTCAAATTGGATTTTCCCCAATCCAAGACACCGGGCGACATCTTGAGCGAAGGGGAGCAGCGCGCCATTGCCTTGGGCTCTTTCCTGGCTGAGGTCAAAATCGGTGGCAGTTCCGGAGGGATTATCTTTGATGACCCCGTCTCTTCCCTCGACCACAGGAGGCGAGAAAAGGTCGCCAGAAGATTGGTGCTGGAAGCTGGAACGCGGCAGGTAATCATCTTTACCCACGACCTTTATTTTCTCAATCTCTTGGTCACAGAGGCCCAGAAAGCCGGAATTGCCCTGGAAACCCAAAGCATGTCGCGTAAACCGGAAGGCTTTGGAGTGACTGATCCAGATATACCTTTTGAGGGTATGACTACCAAAGCCCGGGTGGGGCACCTGCGCAATAAACAGCAACATATCCGAAAGGTATACAAATCCGGTGATGAAATAGAACATCGAAAGTTGACCGCCGAGGCATACCAGCTGTTACGCATTGCATGGGAACGGGCTATTGAAGAGGTTCTTTTATGCAACGTGGTGCTTCGTTTTCGTAAAGGTATTGAAACCCAACGGCTGGCTGGCGTGGTGGTTGAAGATCCGGACTACACCACTGTGGATCAATGGATGACGAAATGCTCTAATTACGCCCATGACCAAGCCTTGTTGGGTGGAGTTGAAGTGCCAGACCCAGATGAGTTGCTTGCTGACATAAACGCATTGGATACCTGGCGGGGGGAGATACATAAACGCTGTGAAGCTGTAGCCAAGAAACGGAAAAGCCATAACTAAGGTAACAGCTGATCATTCGATGTGCCATCTCGATCCAACAAAAATGTCCGAAGCGGAAGTCAGCCTCCGCCTAGCCATCTCATTTGCAGAGCATCCGGACGCGACTGGGGAAATAAGTGTTGCCATTGATGGCGCCCAAGTACAGGTTGGTCAACGAACTATCTTTCCTTTGATTGCGTTTATGAATGAACACGGGTGGGAAACACCAAAAGACAACGAATGGAAAGGAAGGTATCTGAAACAAAATTGCGACCCCATAGAAATCCATTCCATCCCTGGCAAAGGCGATGTTGTAGCAAGACTCAGAGGCAATACCTACAGGATCGAAGCGAAGAAAGGTCCTTTGATACGAAGCAGAAGCTCTCAGGAATATCCTCTTATTCGAGAGGCATTGGGGCAACTGATGACTGTCGAGGAGATTACCGATAATGATATTCTGGGCATTGCTGTTCCGGATTCATCGAAATTTAGACAGCTCGCTGAAAAATGGCGCAATGCTCCGTTAATCAGGAGGTTCCAAATAAAAATTTTACTTGTGGATAGAGCCAACAAAATAAGCGGCTTATGAATTTTTATAGAAGGAGGCGGCCACCTTCACATTAGATAAGCAGGGAAAAGTTATTTATTGCTGGATAGTTTTCATCTGGAGGGTTGATATGAGAAGCATTTTCGAGCAAAGTCCCATTCGTATCCCGGTCAAATTGATAGATGAAAAGTGGGAATATTTTTACGGTGGGGGTCTTCCCATCAAGGCGGGCACTATAGGTGATCTGATTATTGATAAGAGTTCTATTACTGACAAAAATTTTCTGGACCAACTCAAGCGTCCCAGTAAACACAAAATATTTGGAACAGACACAGAATTACTGGTTGCCTTAACAATTAAGCAACCAGTAATGCTCCCCGCTGAATTGTATAAGTATCTTAAACCGCTGGGAAAGCAAGGTCCTGCACTTGGTGATGCCTATTTCTACACCCTCCGCTCTCCATATACAATGTTCGTCAGTGTTACAATCAGCGATCCCACCGAGCAGCAGAAGAAAAATGACCCGGACGCTGAAGGGGGTGTTTGGTTACACCTTGAGGGACTGCAAGCCAAAGGGATCACAAGCAGTACGGTTCAGTTGCCCCAAGAAGTCTCAGCAACACCTGCCGTGAGCCTCAATCATGCCTTCACGTTGCTTTCCGAAAAATATGAGCCCTGGCGCAAATCTCACACTGGCAACATTTATGATAGGATGCTTTATCAGGAAAAAAATAATAAATGGTATCCACTGAATGTCTTGCGCAACGCTGCAATCGCCCAAGAGGAGCACCTCCTCATCCGTGAACATTGGGCTCAAATTGCCAAGGCGCTGAACTTCAATATGCCCACAGGTTGATTTAGATTGATTACCTAATACTTGGTCTATTCCAGATATTCACTGCGGTGGTATGACACCACCACCCTATTCCGTTCCTCATGAGCTTTTCATTGACTTCCCCTTCACCCATTTAGACTACTGCCCCGATCGGAACGATCTTTGCTCCCGCCTTGAGCCCATCCAGGTAGTCAGCCCAAGCCTGCATCATCTTTTTTCGCTCCTGGATGAAATCAGCTCTGTTGTATGCGGCACCCAAAGGACCCTTGACAGCATGGCCAAGCTGCCTTTCGATGGGTTCCTCATCAAAGCCAAGTTCCTGCCGTATTAACGTTCGGGCCATGGCCCGAAAACCATGGACATGCAGATCCTCCTTGTCGTACCCCATACGGCGCAAGGCGTTGGTCATTGTCGCATCGCTGATCGGCTTGCTGCCGCGAAGTCCCGGAAACACATATTTTCCCTCTCCGGTGAGCGCCTGCACTTCTCGCAATATTGCTATTGTCTGCGTCGCCAACGGGACAATATGATAGGCGTTTGGGCTGGCCTCCTTGTCTCTTTTTTTCCCTTTCATCTTGGCCAGAGGTATTCGCCACTCCTGCCGGTCAAAATCAATCTCGAACCATTCCGCGAACCGAATCTCCTTGCTTCGCAGAAAGACATGCGCGGTAAACTGCAAGGCGCAGCGGGTGATCGGCGAGCCTGAATATTCATCAATTGCCGTCATCAAGATACCCACCTGTTTGGGGTCAAGAATGGTAGCCATGTGCTTGACCCTGGGGCGTGGGATAGCGCCTCTCAGATCAGCAGCCGGATTGCGTTCCGCCCTGCCGGTGGCGATGGCATACATGAATACCTGCCCGGCATTGGTGAGCGTTCTGTGGGCATTTTCAAGATGGCCCCTGGCCTCTATCCGGCGAAGACAGGCAAGGAGTTCAGGCGCTGTTATCTCGTTTACAGGCCGTGCCCCAATCCAGGGAAACAATTCGCGCTTGATCCTACCGGAAATGCCCTTGTGGTGACTTTCGGTCCACTCATTCTTGAACCTCTCCAGCCATTCCAGGGCAACGGCCTGGAATGTATCTTCGCCGCTGTTGCCGTTGCCCTCCCGGGCTGACTTGCGGAGAAGACCAGGATCTCTTCCCGCCGCAAGATGCTCCCGGGCAATCCGTGCACCCTCTCTCGCTTCTGGCGCGGATACCTGTGGATACACGCCAAGGGCAAGAAGTTTTTGTTTTTTGTCAAACCTGTACGCCAGCCGCCAATACTTGGCGCCGTTGGGCCTGATCTCCAGAAACAGGCCGCCGCCGTCTGCAAAGCGCCTGGGAGATTTCCCCGGCTTGGCGTTCTTGATTGCTAGATCAGTCAGTTTGTTTATCGAGCCGCCCATTGTTGGTACTCCTTCGAGGGAAAAATTGTCTGACCATGCAAAACAACCGCAACAACAGCTTGTTGCTATTTGTTGGTACATGAGTTTCCATTAGGCTGTTTATACCAACAATATACCAACAAATCGGCTCGGATACCAACAATTTTTATCGGACACCACTGGGCAACAAAAAACCCGCTTCCATTAACTGAAGCGGGTTTTCTGGACATTATCGGACCTTGCTAAACTTTAGTTTGGCGGAGGAGCAGGGATTCGAACCCTGGGTGGAGTTACCCCCACAACGGTTTTCGAGACCGTCCCGTTCAACCGCTCCGGCACTCCTCCGTTTGTCGGCATGCTGCCATTGTCTGCCCTTGTC
>Ga0209164_1001515_pt1 | contig 29442 bp, 28 predicted proteins | sample MTBNYHSulfiMetaG_FD_187458 | JGI IMG/M metagenome (GOLD analysis project Ga0209164, IMG submission 187458) | Enrichment culture microbial communities from rom New York Harbor, USA that are MTBE-degrading - MTBE-NYH (New York Harbor Sulfidogenic)... | ecosystem: Environmental > Aquatic > Marine >... | reverse complement strand
CGCCCCTTGTCGGCGGGATAATAACCGCGGCGCAGGCCCACCTGGTTGAACCCCATGGTGTCGTAGAGGTGCAGGGCGACGCGGTTGGAGGGACGCACCTCGAGGAAGGCGGTGTCGGCGCGGTGGTGGCGAGCTGTCTGCAGCAGAAACTCCATCAAGCGGCGTCCCAGCCCCTTGCCCTGGAAACCGGGATCGATGGCGATATTGAGGATGTGCGCCTCCCCTCCCCCTGCCGAGAGGATGCCGTAGCCGATGAGCTGTGCCCCCTGCTCCATCACCCAGCAGGAGTAACGCACCCGCAGACAGTCATGGAAGATCCCGGCGGTCCAGCCGTGGGGGTAGACCTGCTGCTCGATCGCCATCACCGCGTCGACATCGCTGTCGGTCATCGGCCGCAGCGCCGGCTCGAGCCGCTCCCGCGCCACACTCATTGCGCTTGCTCCTGCAGAACGCTGCGGGCCAGGCACAGGTCGGCCCACGCCTTGCGTTTCTCCTGCGGCGAGCGCAGCAGGTAGGCCGGGTGGTAGGTCACCACCACCGGCACGCCGCTCTCGAGCCGGTGCACCCGGCCGCGCAGCGTGCCGATAGGGGCATCGGTGTCGAGCAGGTTCTGCGCCGCAATGCGTCCGACCACCAGGATGAGCTTCGGCTGAATCAGTGCGATCTGGCGCTGCAGGAAGCCCGCGCAGGCGGCGGCCTCTTCCGCTTTGGGGTCGCGATTATTGGGCGGGCGGCACTTGAGCACATTGGCGATGTACACCTGCTCGCGCCCGAGGCCGACGGCCGCGAGCATCGCGTTGAGCAGTTGCCCGGCGCGACCGACGAAGGGTTCGCCCTGGCGATCCTCATCGGCCCCGGGGGCCTCGCCGATCACCAGCCAGTCGGCGTTCGGATTACCGACGCCGAACACGGTCTGGGTGCGGGAGGCGGCGAGCTCCTCGCAGCTTCGGCACTCCGCCACTCGCTCGCGCAGCTCGGGCCAGTCAAGGGAAACGACGGGTTCAAGGTTCAAGGTTGAAGGTTCAAGGTGGGCAGGCGCCTGTTCCACCTTCCCGGTATTTTCCGACAGCACCGCAATGGCAGGTTCTGGGACCTGGGTGGAAGGTTCAGGCTCAGCAGGGCGCTGCTCCGTCTCACCTGTCCTTGAACCTTGAACCTGGAACCTTGAACCTTTATGCGGGGCGCGCCGCTCCCACACCTGAATGCCCATGACGCCGAGATAGTGGCGCTGCAGCTCATCCATCGTGTTCAGACGTCGCCGCCCTGGGGGTGGGCGCGCTCTACCGGCGCGAGGATCTTGTTCAGGCCGTTGATGTAGGCCTTGGCCGAGGCGATGACGATGTCGGTGTCGGCGCCCTGGCCGTTGACGATACGCCCCGCCTTCTCCAGCCGCACGGTGACTTCGCCCTGGGCGTCGGTGCCGGAGGTGATGTTGTTGACCGAGTAGAGCTGCAGCTCGGTGCCGCTCCTGATCACGCTCTCGATCGCCTTGAAGGTGGCGTCGACCGGGCCGCCGCCGCTGGCGCAGAGCTGCGTCTCCTCGCCGTCCAGGGAGAGGGTGACGCAGGCCTCGGGGGTCTCGCCGGTCTCGGAGCAGACCTTGAGCCCGACCAGGCGGATGCGCTCGTTGACCCCGCTCTCGATGTCGGATTCGGTGACCAGCGCCTGCAGGTCCTCGTCGTAGATCTCGTGCTTCTTGTCGGCCAGCTCCTTGAAACGGGCGAAGGCGTCGTTGAGCGCCTCCTCCGAGTCGAACTCGATACCGAGCTCGCCGAGGCGGGTCTTGAAGGCGTTACGCCCGGAGTGCTTGCCGAGCACCATGCGGTTGGCGCTCCAGCCCACGTCCTCGGCGCGCATGATCTCGTAGGTCTCGCGGTGCTTGAGCACGCCGTCCTGGTGGATGCCCGACTCGTGGGCGAAGGCGTTGGCGCCGACGATCGCCTTGTTCGGCTGCACCGCAAAACCGGTGATGCCGGAGACCAGGCGCGAAGCCGGGACGATCTGGGTGGTGTCGATGTGATCGACGCTGCAGTCGAAGAAGTCGCGGCGGGTCTTCACCGCCATCACCACCTCCTCCAGCGAGGCGTTGCCGGCGCGCTCGCCCAGGCCATTGATGGTGCACTCGACCTGGCGTGCGCCGCTCAGCACCGCCGACAGCGAGTTGGCCACGGCGAGGCCCAGGTCGTTGTGGCAGTGCACGGAGAAGACCGCCTTGTCGGCGTTGGGCATCTTCTCGCGCAGCAGGCGAATGGTTTCGCCGAACTGCTGCGGCAGGTTGTAGCCGACGGTGTCGGGCACATTCAGCGTGGTGGCGCCGGCGGCGATCACCGCCTCGAAGATACGGCAGAGAAAATCGATATCGGAGCGGCCGGCGTCCTCGGCGGAGAACTCCACGTTGTCGGTGTACTGGCGGGCACGCTTGACCGCATGCACTGCCTGCTCCACCACCTGGTCCGGGCTCATGCGCAGCTTGCGTTCCATGTGGATCGGCGAGGTGGCGATAAAGGTGTGGATGCGCGCCGAATTGGCCCCCTTGAGCGCCTCGCCGGCGCGGTCGATGTCCTTGTCCAGGGCGCGCGCCAGGCCACAAACGGTCGAATCCTTGATGGTGTTGGCCACTGCCTGCACCGACTCGAAGTCGCCGATGGAGGCGATGGGGAAACCCGCCTCGATTATGTCCACCCCCATCCGCTCCAGGCTCCTGGCGATGCGCACCTTCTCCTCCCGGGTCATGGAGGCGCCGGGGCTCTGCTCGCCGTCGCGCAGGGTGGTGTCGAAAATGTACAGCTTGTCGCTCATGATATAACTCCGTCGTCTCCCGCCATCTTACCGAAAAGCGGCCGGAACTCGAAAGGCATAAAGCCACAGAGGGCACAGAGACCACAGAGGAATAAACCGCCGCCATCCAACGAAAACAACACATGCAAGTGCCGTTCTCCTCTGTGTCCTCTGTGTCCTCTGTGACCTCTGTGGCTACATGGGGTTTTGGTTCGTCAGGTCGTCTGCAGGGTCAGCCGCCGTCCTGTGCTTCCTCGTCACCGCCTGCGACCTCGCCGGCCTTGATCTGGCGGCGCCGGCGCAGCAGCAGCCACACCGTGGTCACCGGACCGGATATGGCATAGAGGACGAAGGTGCCGAACAGCACCTGCGGCGGATCGAGGGAGACCAGCACGAAGATCAGGATCACCACCAATATGGCGACGAACGGCACCTTACCCTTGAGATCCAGCTCCTTGAAGCTGTAGTAGCGGACGTTGCTCACCATCAGCGCACCGATAATGGCGGTGGCGAAGGCGGTGAGCCAGCCCAGAGAGGTACCGGCCACCTCATAGACGTGGCCAACCCATACCAGGCCGACCACCACCGCGGCGGCGGCGGGGCTGGGCAGTCCCTGAAAGAAGCGCTTGTCGACGGTGCCGATGTTGGTATTGAAGCGCGCCAACCGCAGCGCGGCACCTGCGGTATAGATAAAGGCGGCCAGCCAGCCGATTTTGCCCATGCTGTGCAGCGACCACTCGTACATCACCAGCGCCGGCGCCAGGCCGAACGAGACCATGTCCGAGAGCGAGTCATACTCCGCGCCGAACTCGCTCTGGGTATTGGTCATGCGGGCGACACGCCCATCGAGCCCGTCCAGCACCATGGCGATGAACACCGCCACCGCTGCCGCCTCGAAGCGATCGCCCATTGCCGCCACTATGGCGTAGAAACCGGCGAACAGCGCCGCTGTCGTAAACAGGTTTGGCAGCAGGTAGATGCCGCGGTGGGGCCTGGTACTCGGGTTTTCTTGCATAACAACCGTTCCGCTAGTCAAGGCTGGTTCAGGACGGTGATTATAGTACGTTTGCCCCCCGCACTACACAAACACTTGACAGCGGGTGGAGATTGAATAGGCTGGGCTTTCATTTGCAAGGGAAGTTGTCGAATGCGCCTGGTAAGGATACTCATCTACTTTCTTCTCGGTTTTGTCGCGCTCGGAGTCATTCGTTATCAGCAGCTGGCAGAACAACACCACCTGTTGCAGGCGGAGGCGATCCCGTCGAAACCCGCACCGCCGCCGCTGCCCCAAACGCTTCATCTCCCCTATACCATCCATCGCCTGACGCTGCCCGCCGGCACCGACCTGACACCGCGCAATGCCCTGGCGCAGCTTCATGAACACTACCGCCTGCCCCCGGACCGCCGCTTTATCCTGGGGCTGCTCCAGTTGCAGAAACTGCTTGCCCCCGATACCACCGCGGCGCTGGAACTGAAATTTCTCGACCACGCCTGGCAGATTTACCTGAACAAGGAAAAGCTCGCACAGCTCAGCGAGTTCCCCGACTTTGTCGAGGCCAAACAGATGCTGCTCGAGGTGAGCACGCGGCTCCGCCCCTCCCTCTCCGATTTTGTCGATACCCGGATCAAGACCCCGCCACAGCCGCTGCGCGGATACACCCTCACAACCACCCTGCAGCGGCTGCGGAGCCTGAACGAAAGCTGGCGCAGAGGCAATCGTGACATCGATTCGCTGCTTGCAGGGGTTGACGCGCTGGCACGCCTGAGCTGGTCGGTCCACGACCTGCTCGAAGACCAGGACACCATCATGGCCCGCACCCTATCGCTGATGGTGCTTGCCGAAAGGGGGCTTGGCCAGCCGTTGCACCGGGAAGAGAGCATGCTCGCCGAAGCGATGGGCTACCACTCCCATGCCAAGAAGATGGCCGAACAACTCAGGCGAGACGACCCCTGGCGGCTGTTTGTGCTGAAGGAAAAGGCACTGCTTTCACAGCAGGCACAAGCGGCAGGGGCCAGCGCCGACAGCATCGACCTGTGGCTTGCCCAATTGGCCCGGGACGACACACCGAAAGAGTGGACTCAGTGGTTCAATCGACACTACGACCTGCGACAGAACCCCGTCTTTGCGCTGCAAACCGCCTACTCCCTGGGCGGCTTCTACCCGAAAACCCTCGCCATTCGCATGATGCCGCTGACCATTGCCAGGGTGACGGAGAAATCGCCACCGAAGAGCCATAAGGCGCTGGAGGAGCTGGCGAAAAACCTGGAGCTGGACGAACTTGTCGAGTTGGCCAGGCTCATCGACGCGGTGGTGAAAGCTTCACGCATCGAGCCGGACCGGATCATGAAGAACATCGCGGCCACGGCCAGCGACTATGCCGGGCCGTTTTTTGACGCTGAAGCCTACCAGTCCTACTACCGCGGCATCTATTTCTCCTCGCTCTACCGTCTTGGCCTGCACTACCTGGACCACCGCAACGATCTCGGCCAGGCAACAAGGTTCTCCCACTATCTGGGGAGTGGGAATCACCCCAGTGTGGCCGAACTGTCCACCTGGTACGGCAATCTGCTGGCAGCGCAGAAAAACCAGCTCGATATGGAGGCCCTGCTGCAAGACCTGCGCAGGGCAAGTCACATCGGCACCGCGACACTGGAGCGCACGCTGGAGGAGCTGCTGCCGCGCTATAGTTTCGGCTCGCCGCACGTTGACCATGCCGTCGATTATCTGTTCTCGCGCCTCGACAGTCGAATCTCGCATCGGTTTACCCTTGCCGGACTCTCCCGATCTTACCTCCTGCATCTGAGCCTGAGCGAGAAGCTCTATAACAGCATCGAACAGGCCGAAACCCGGAGCCAGTACTACCTCAGCGCCTGGCTCGGCAAGTATCACGGCCGTCCTGAACAGGTCACCGCGGTTGTCGGCAACCAGGAGCTCGCCCCCTACGTCCGGGGCAAAGCGGCCGGATTGCTCGTGGAGATGGAACCGCCCGCCGCGCAGACCGAAGCCCTGCTCAGGAAACTGGTGGAGGAACACCCGCAGGAGTGGAAGGTTCACGACACCTATATCCAGTATCTGCAGGAGGACGGCGACTACGACAGCGCCATGGCGGTGGCGATGCACTGGCTGAAACACGTCAACGAAGACAGCGACGCCTTCGATTACTGGAATGCGGTCATCGCCGTCAGCCGTCAGCAACTGAGCCTGGGTAATGCCGAGGCAGCGTGGCAGGCGGTCAACAGCATCACCGAGAGCGAATACGGCGGCGCCCTCTACCAGGCGACCCAGGTAAAACTTGCCCAGAGCGACATGGACGGCGCATTGGCATGGGCCAGGCGCGGCCTAGAGCGCTACCCATCTTCAGACAAGGCGATCCTGAACATGGCCGAGGTGTTGTGGCACCAGGGCAAACACCGCGAGGCGGCGAAGCTGCTGCTGGACAAACAACAGCGGTTCGGTAGCGAGGACTGGCGCTGGCAGATCGGTGCGCGGTTTGCCGAAACCTTTACCGAAAGATCCGCAGAGACCGTCCCGGCCTTTAGGGCCCTGCGCGATGCGGGTCTCAGTCCCGAGAAGCTGATGAACATCCCCCCCGCCCTGGCCGACAAAAAACTGTTCCGCCTGGCGTTCGACACGCAAAAAGAGCTGAAATTCGACGGCTGGGGACAGGCCCAGTTCGATGTCAATGCCTACGTCTATTTGGCGAAGGCTGAAGGGCGCGAGGCCGCTATAAAATGGCTGGACGCCCGTATCCCGGCCAACCGGCGCAATTTTGCCGGCATGATTTTCTTCGGCGAGAATCAGTTCTCGCTGCTGTGGGACCTCATCCCGGATCCGGCAAGCGACAGATACCCCGAGACCGTATGGCTCTATCGGGCTGCGGCGCTGGCCCAGGGTGCCCCGCTGAGCGAACAGCGCCGCTCCCGGCTAATGGAGTATTACCAGAACCATTCGGGCAACAACTACGACCGGATGGGACGTTACATCCTCGGTTTCAGCGACGGCAGCGACCTGCTCGAAACGCCGATGAATGAACGCACGCTCTCGGAATCGGCCTTCTACTTCGGCCTGGCCGCCCTGAGGAAGTCGCGCCTGGACGAGGCCTGCGACTGGTTCAAACTGGCAACCCGCTACAGCTCCACCAAGAATGGCGAATACCGTTGGTCCTACTCAAGGCTTTACCGCTGGAAAAATGCCGGGCAAAGCCTGCAGGTACAACTAGACCAGGGCAAACTCATCTCCCTGTCGGAATAAAAAAAGCCGGCTGTCTCGCGACAGCCGGCCTTTTTCACAAGGCTAAACCCAATCCGTATCAAGAAGCGTTGGCTGAAAACGGGGTGTTCGCGTTGCCGCTGGCCTCTTGTGGCGGATTTAGTTCTTTTCCTTGTCCACCAGCGCGTTGGCGGTGATCCACGGCATCATGGAGCGCAGCTTGCCGCCGACAACCTCGATCTGGTGCGCGGCGTTGTTGCGGCGCCAGGCGGTCATCTCGGGGTAGTTGGCCATACCCTCGAGGATGAACTTCTTGGCGTATTCGCCGTTCTGGATGTTGGTCAGCGCCTGGCGCATCGCCCAGCGGGACTCGTCGTTGATCACCTGCGGGCCTGTGACGTACTCGCCATATTCCGCGTTGTTGGAGATGGAGTAGTTCATGTTGGCGATGCCGCCTTCGTACATCAGGTCGACGATCAGCTTGAGCTCGTGCAGGCACTCGAAGTAGGCCATCTCGGGGGCGTAGCCCGCCTCGACCAGGGTCTCGAAGCCGGCCTTGACCAGCTCGACCGCGCCACCGCACAGCACCGCCTGCTCGCCGAACAGGTCGGTCTCGGTCTCGTCCTTGAAGGTGGTCTCGATGATGCCGGTGCGGCCGCCGCCGACGCCGGAGGCGTAGGAGAGGGCGATCTCCTTGGCCTTGCCGGAGGCGTCCTGGAACACGGCAATCAGATCGGGGATACCGCCGCCCCTGACGAACTCGGAGCGTACGGTGTGGCCCGGGGCCTTGGGGGCGATCATGATCACGTCCAGATCGGCGCGCGGCACGACCTGGTTGTAGTGGATGGCGAAGCCGTGGGCGAAAGCGAGCACGCCGCCCTGCTTGATGTTGGGCTCGATCTCGTTCTTGTAGAGCTGGGACTGGAACTCGTCCGGGGTCAGGATCATCACCAGGTCGGCATCACGCACTGCCTCGGCGGTGTTCTTCACCTTGAGGCCGGCCTTCTCGGCCTTGGCGGCGGTGGCAGAGCCCGCGCGCAGGCCGACGGTGACGTCGACGCCGGAATCCTTCAGGTTGTTGGCGTGGGCGTGGCCCTGGGAGCCGTAGCCGATGATGGCAACCTTCATACCCTGGATGATGGAGAGGTCGCAGTCTTTGTCGTAATACATGTTCAGTGCCATTTTGAAGATTCCTTTACACAATGTCAGATTCAGTCGTTCGGTTACAGCTGCAGCGCCTTCTCGCCGCGGGAGATGCCGGTGACGCCGGAGCGCACGGTCTCCAGGATGTCCGCGTTCTTCAGCGTGCCGATAAAGGCATCGAGCTTCTGCACATCGCCGGTCAGCTCGATGGTGAAACAGGTATCGGTCACGTCGATGATGTTGCCGCGGAAGATATCGACCAGGCGCTTGATCTCCTCCCGCTGGGCGGAGCTGGCGGCCCGGACCTTGATCAGCATCATCTCCCGCTCGATATGCGGCCCCTCGGTCAGATCCAGCAGCTTCACCACGTCGATGAGTTTGTTCAGCTGCTTGGTGATCTGCTCGATGATCTCGTCCGATCCGCGGGTGACCAGGGTCAGGCGGGAGAGCGAAGGCTCCTCGGTGGGAGCCACGGACAAGGACTCGATATTATACCCGCGCGCCGAGAAAAGTCCCGCCACTCGTGACAGGGCGCCCGCCTCGTTTTCCATCAGAATAGAGATTATGTGTCTCATATCAGGATCATCTCATCTAGCCCTGCACCTGCGGGGACCATCGGATAGACATTTTCCTTGGGATCGGTAAGGAAGTTCATGAACACCAGGCGGTTCTTGAGCTTGAACGCCTCTCTGATAGCCCCTTCCACATCCTCCGGCTTTTCGATCTGCATGCCGACATGGCCGTAGGCCTCGGCCAGTTTGACGAAGTCCGGGATCGACTCCATGTAGGAGTGGGAGTAGCGCTCCTCGTAGAAGAACTCCTGCCACTGGCGCACCATGCCGAGGAAGCCGTTGTTCAGGCACAGCACCTTGATCGGCAGGTCGTGCTGCAGGCAGGTGGAGAGCTCCTGGATGTTCATCTGGATGGAGCCTTCGCCGGTAATGCAGGCCACCTGCGCCTTGGGATGGGCCAGTTGCACCCCCATCGCCGCCGGCAGGCCAAAGCCCATGGTGCCGAGGCCGCCGGAGTTGATCCAGCGGCGCGGCTTGTCGAACTTGTAGAATTGGGCCGCCCACATCTGGTGCTGACCCACATCGGAGGTGACGAAGGCGTTGCCCTTGGTCACCTGGTAGAGGCTCTCGATCACCCCCTGCGGCTTGACCAGAGCTGAGCTGCGGTCGTACTTGAGGCACTCCTTGGTGCGCCACTCCTCGATCTGCTGCCACCAGCGGGCCAGTGCCTCGCCGTCGGGGCTGCGGCCGATCTCCTTGAGCTGCTCGAGCATCGTCTTGAGCACGGCGTTGACGTCGCCGACGATCGGCACGTCCACCTTGACGTTCTTGGAGATGGAGGCCGGATCGATGTCCACATGGATGATCCTGGCGCTGGGGGCGAACTTCTCGATCTTGCCGGTCACCCGGTCATCGAAGCGGGCGCCGATGGCGATGAGCAGGTCGCAGTGCGAGACGCTCATGTTCGCCTCGTAGGTGCCATGCATTCCCAGCATGCCGACGCACTGCTTGTCGGTGGCGGGGAAGCCGCCGAGGCCCATCGAGGTGTTGGTCACCGGGAAGCCGAGCTGGTGCGCCAGCTCGGTCAGCGCCTTCGAGGCATCGCCCAGCACCACGCCGCCACCGGTATAGAACAGCGGGCGCTTGGCCGAGAGCATCATGCTGACCGCTTTCTTGATCTGTCCCGCATGCCCCTTCACCACCGGGTTGTAGGAGCGCATGGTCACCTTCTTCGGGTAGACGTAGCGGGTGCGCTCGGCGGTGACATCCTTGGGGATGTCGACCACCACCGGGCCGGGACGGCCGGTAGTGGCGATGTAGAAGGCCTTCTTCAGGGTGATCGCCAGGTCCCTGACGTCCTTGACAAGGAAGTTGTGCTTGACGCAGGGACGGGTGATGCCGACCGAATCGACCTCCTGGAAGGCGTCGTTGCCGATCAGGGTGGAGTTGACCTGGCCGGTGATCACCACCATCGGGATGGAGTCCATATAGGCGGTGGCGATGCCGGTCACCGCGTTGGTCGCCCCGGGGCCGGAGGTGACCAGCACCACGCCGGGCTTGCCGGTGGAACGGGCGTAGCCGTCTGCGGCATGGGTTGCCGCCTGCTCGTGGCGCACCAGGATATGCTTGACCTTGTCCTGCTTGTAGAGCGCATCGTAGATATGCAGGACAGCGCCACCAGGATAACCGAAGAGGTGATCGACACCTTCGTCCTGGAGAAAGCGCGCTATGATTTCGGCACCGCTCAATTCCACCTTGAGAGTCTCCCGTAGGCTCCAGAGAAAAAAATACCCGTAAGAACGGGCCTGGCCCGGATTCCATAAATGCGCTTGCCGGACAAGGAATTATTCGACTGAGCGGTGTAGTTACTCATACACCCGAAGGAGAAAATTTCTTGTCCGGTCAGGAGACCAGCGAGGGCATGCGCACGTTAATGAAACATCCGGGCTGATGTGAATGCTGTCGCAAAGATAGGGAAAATTACTTGCATTCGCCCCCAAGGTCAAGCGATATCAGGGGTTTGCGGGCGATTCTGGGGATTAATTCCCTTGTGCTGCATGACGAAAAGCCCATAATGAACCGTACCACCCGCAGGTGGTGCCCCCCAGCAACCTGTATGGATAAACATATGGAATTCGCAAGGCGTTATCTTCTGCTAATCGTATTGCTGATGGTGCCGATAGCCGGCGCCCAGGCAGCCAAACTCTACAAGTGGACCGACGAGGAAGGCAATGTGCACTACACGCAGATCCCGCCTACCGAGCGTCCGTCCGAGGTCATCACCCCGGAGCAGGCCCCGCCGGCCCAGCCCGCCGCAGAGGAGGGTGATGCGGAAAAGCCCGGGGAGGGCGTCTCCGCCTCCCAGTCCGCCAATATGCGGATCAAGCAGGAGAACTGCGAGGCGGCACGGAAGAATCTCGCGATCTACCAGAGCGCGGCGACGATTCTGCAGGCCGATGGTACCGAACTGACGCTCAGCGACGAGATGCGCGAGGCCAAGATCCGGGAGACCCAGAAGCAAATCGAGTTCTACTGCGAGTAGCGCTCAGCCCCCGCTAAATGGCATGCCGCTTCATGCCCCGGCAGGTTCACTACCGGTCGCCGGGGCCTGGAAGCGGCACCCCTCCCCGTCCGATTCCACATCTCGCTCCCGCCGGATGCGCAGCGTAACAACTCCCCACGGCATCCCCGATTCTGACTTTGTTGCGCGCCGCTCTGTACCGCAGGGCGGCGCTGCGCCTACAATATCCGCCCCTTACACGACTGATCGCACCATCAACAACGGAAGAACCACTCTCATGCGCGTATCCCGATTCCTGCTTGCCACTGTCAAGGAAACCCCTGCCGATGCGGAGGTGATCAGCCACCAGCTGATGCTGCGCGCCGGGATGATCCGCAGACTGGCCGCCGGCCTCTACACCTGGCTGCCGCTGGGGCTGCGGGTGCTGCGCAAGGTCGAGACCATCGTGCGCGAGGAGATGAACCGCGCCGGCGCCCAGGAGGTGCTGATGCCGGCGGTGCAGCCGGCCGAGCTGTGGCAGGAGTCGGGGCGCTGGGACCAGTTCGGTCCGGAGATGCTGCGCATCACCGACCGGCACAACCGCGAGTTCTGCTTCGGCCCGACCCACGAGGAGATCATCACCGACCTCATCCGCAACGAGCTGCGCAGCTACAAGCAGCTGCCCGCCAACTTCTACCAGATCCAGACCAAGTTCCGCGACGAGCGCCGCCCGCGCTTCGGCGTGATGCGCGCCCGCGAGTTCCTGATGAAGGACGCCTACTCCTTCCACCTGGACGAGGCCTCGCTCAAGGAGACCTACCAGGTGATGCACGAGGCCTACACGCGCATCTTCACCCGCCTGGGCCTCGATTTTCGTCCGGTACTGGCCGACACCGGCGCCATCGGCGGCAGCGGCTCCCACGAATTCCACGTGCTGGCCGACTCCGGCGAGGACGCCATCGCCTTCTCCACCGAGAGCGAGTACGCCGCCAACGTCGAGAAGGCCGAGTCGCTGCCGCCACAGGGACCGCGCCCGGCGCCGGGCCGGGAGCTGGCCGTGGTGGAGACGCCGAACGCACACACTATCGAGGAGGTCAGCGGTTTCCTCAAGGTCGCGCCGGCACAAACGGTGAAAACCCTGATCGTGCACGGCGCCAACGCCGAAGGCGAAATGGAAGGGGTGGTGGCTTTGGTACTGCGCGGTGACCATGAACTCAACGCGATCAAGGCGGAAAAACTGCCCGGGGTACTGAGCCCGCTGAGCTTTGCCAGCGACGAGGAGATCCGCAACGCCATCGGCTGCAATCCCGGCTCCATCGGCCCGCTCGGGATCGGCATCCCGGTCATCGTCGACCGCGACGCGGCCCACCTGGCCGATTTCGTCTGCGGCGCCAACGAGGACGGCAGGCACCTGACCGGCGTCAACTGGGGCCGCGACCTGCCCGAGCCTGCAGAAGCCGACCTGCGCAACGTGGTCGAGGGGGACGCGAGCCCCGACGGCAAGGGTGTGCTCACCATCAAACGCGGCATCGAGGTCGGCCACATCTTCCAGCTCGGCGACAAGTACAGCGAGGCGATGAAGGCGACGGTGCTGGACGAGAACGGCAAGAGTGTGGTGATGACCATGGGCTGCTACGGCATCGGCGTCTCCCGTGTGGTCGCCTCCGCCATCGAGCAGAACCACGACGATAAGGGGATCATCTGGCCCGGCGCCATCGCCCCGTTCCACATCGCCCTGCTGCCGATGAACATGCAGAAGTCCGAGGCGGTGCGCGAGACGGCGGAAAGGCTCTATGCCGATCTCACCGCCGCGGGCTACGAGGTGCTGTTCGACGACCGCGGCGAGCGCCCCGGCGTGATGTTCGCCGACATGGAGCTCATCGGTATCCCGCACCGCCTAGTGGTCGGCGAGCGCGGCCTCAACAGCGGCACCCTCGAGTACAAGGGCCGCCGCGATGCCGAGAACCAGGACATCCCGCTGGAGCAGCTGATGGCGTTTCTCGAGGAGAGGATCGCGAAGGGGTGAGGGCAGAAACCGTTCAAGGTTAAAGGTTCAAGGTTTAAGGATTTGTTCCGAGCTATGGGCGCGAATCGGATATCTGGATGCAGGGACGATGAATGCGTCTCCTTGAACCTTGAACCTTGAACCTTGAACCTTGAACCTTGAACCTTGAACTGTGAACTACCCCAGAAAACGCCGTCGCCAGCGGGGCACGACGAGCATCAACGCCGCGCTGACGCCGCCGGTGATCGCCCCGTAGAGATGGGCATCGACCACCACCGGGCCCCCTGCCGCCGCCTCGCTTCCCGGCAGGGGACCTGCCAGTTGCTCCCAGGCGAGCTTCGCTACCAGCGCACTGAGCAGCAGCAGCGCATCGCGCCTGCCGCTTGCCAGCCCTGCCAGTGAACCGGCCAGGAACAGGCCGTGCAGCACACCGGAGAGCCCCACGTACCATTCGACCCCGGGGTTGAGCAGCAACAGTCCCAGGCCGTCGAACAGGGCGCAGGAGAGCAACAGCAGCAACCACGCTGCAAGGGTCAGCGTGTCGCCGAGCAGCGCCCAGACCAGGGCAAGGGCCAGCAGATTCATCGACAGGTGCGACCAGCCGAGATGGACCAGGTGGCCGCTGAGCAGGCGCCACCCCTCGCCGTTCAGGATTTCGCTGCGCTGGTAACGCAGCAGCGCCTCGCCGTCCTCACCGAGCAGCATCACCAGTAACGCCGATGCCGCCAGGCTTAGCGGGATACCCCAGTGGTAAAAGCCGGTCATCATCCGGCTATTCGATTGCATTGGCAGGCGTTCCCTCTCTATCATTCGTACATGCTACACCATGCATCCCATCAAGACCGACACCCGAGCAGACTGGGACGTGTTCGCGGCGCACTCGCCTGCCTGCTTCTGCTGCTCGTGACAGTGCCCGTTCAGGCGGAACAGCCTCCGCTCGTCGATCAGGCGCTCAAGCAGCGCCTGGTCGAGGCGCTGGCGGACAACGCCGGTTTTGACGATCGATTCGATGCCGAGGTGTGGCTGATGGACATGGCGGAGCGGCTGAAGAAGCGCCTGCCCGACGAGGCGAAACGCCTCAACCTGCTGATGCACATCCACCATGAGGCGACCCGGGCCGGCCTGCCGCCCGAGCTGGTCCTCTCGGTGATCCAGGTGGAGAGCAACTTCGACCGCTTCGCCATCTCCGAGGCCGGGGCGCGGGGGCTGATGCAGGTCATGCCATTCTGGCTCAAGGAGCTGGAACGCCCCGATGCCAACCTGTTCGAAGCGCAGACCAACCTGCGCTTCGGCTGCACCATCCTGCGCTACTACCTCGATATGGAGAAGGGGAATACGACCAGGGCACTGGCCCGCTATAACGGCAGCAAAGGGAGTTTGCGCTACCCCAACCTGGTCTATGCCGCACTGCGCGAGAGGTGGTATCGGTAGTTCAGTTGCAAGTTACAAGTGGCAAGTTGCAAGTCGGTTCACCCCTCACCCCTCACCCCGATTTAGCGTACAATGCACGCCCCGGAAACAGCGCACGAGTTCTCCCCCATGGACATGACACCGCTTGAACAGACCCTGGCGCGCATCGAAGGCGATGCCCGCTCCGGACAGTCGCTGCTGCTCTATGCACTGGTGAAGACCCTCTCCATACCCCAGGGCGGCCACTCCTATCTGCTGACCAAGCTCAGGGAGATGACCCCGGAGACCCGCCAGCTGGCCTACGGCCTGATGGAGCTGATGGCGCAGGGCGGCACCGCCACGGCCGAATGGAAGGCCGCCGAAGGCCGAATGGACCAGGCGATTCGTGGCTGAGACGATGCCGCGTTTCTGGGAGCAGAAAAGCCTCGAGGAGATGAGCCGCGAGGAGTGGGAGAGCCTGTGCGACGGCTGCGCCCGCTGCTGCCTGGTCAAGCTCGAGGACGAGGATAGCGGTGAGCTCTGCTACACCAGCGTGGTCTGCCGCTACCTGGATATCGGGCAGTGCCGCTGCAGCGTCTACGCCGAGCGCACCCGGCTGGTTCCCGACTGCCTGCAGGTCACCCGGGAGAACATCGCACAACTCTACTGGATGCCGCAAAGCTGCGCCTATCGCCTGCTGGCCGAGGGCAAGCCGCTGCCCGAGTGGCACCCGCTGGTCTGCGGCAACCGCGAGCACATCCGCGTCGCCGGGATCCCGGTCAGCGGCTACGCCATCTCCGAAGCGCAGCTGACGGATGAGGACGATCTCGAGGACTTCATCCTCGACTAGGGGGCATCCACACCCACCTCCCCGTTTTCGTCAACGACTGTCTTTTCCGGGCTAAAGCTGCATATAATTCGCTAATTCAAAGCCTTAGCGAGCAGCGCCTGAGCAATGTACCGCACCCTCTTTCAGCAACTGAGCCAGGAACAGCTGGACCGCCACAGCGCGGAGCTGGAGCAGGCGATCGAGGACCACGCCCAATGGCTCGCCCGGCTCAACCGTACCCTCGTCTGCCAGCTGCCCGCCGATGCCGATGATCTCACCGAGCAGCCGCACCACTGCTGCCATTTCGGTCGCTGGTATCACGGCATCGACGAGCCGGAGCTTGCCGCCAGCGAAGCCTTCCGGCAGATTGGCGAGGCACACATGCAGATGCATTATGCCGCCAGGTCGCTGCTGCTCAAGGCGCAGTCCGGAGAGCGCATCACCGAAGGGGAGTACGACCGGCTGGTCGAGTTCTCCGGTAAATTGCGCGCGCTCATCCGCTCCCTGCGCCGGGAGCTCTACCGGGATCAGTTCATCACCTCGCGCCTCATGGGCAAGGTGTTCGAGAACGCCCATGAAGGGGTCATCATCACCGCCCCGGATACCACCATCATCTCGGTCAACCGCGCCTTCACCGAGGTGACCGGTTTTCAGCCGGAGGAGGTGATCGGACAGAAACCCGATATCCTCCGTTCCAATCAGCAGGACAGTGCCTTCTACCAGCGGATGTGGGAGGAGCTGAAGCTTTCGGGCCAGTGGCAGGGAGAGATCTGGAACCGCAACCGGCAGGGCGATATCTATCTGGAGTGGCTATCCATCGCCGCGGTGAGGGACGAAGAGGGGAACATCAGCCACTACATCGGTATCTTCTCGGATATCACCTCGGAGAAGGAGAACGAGGAGCGGCTGCACTACCTGGCCCACTACGACCAGTTGACCAACCTGCCCAACCGCATCCTGTTCACCGACCGCCTGAAACACGCCCTGGCCATGGCACGCCGGGCGCGCAACCAGGTGGCGGTGATGTTCCTCGATCTGGACGGTTTCAAGACGATCAACGACAGCCTCGGCCATACCACCGGGGACAAGTTGCTGCGCCTGGTCGCCGAGCGTCTCACCGACTGCCTGCGCGAAAGCGATACCGTGGCGCGCTTCGGTGGCGACGAATTCACCATCGTCCTGCCCGCCATCGACGATGAAGAGAGTGTGGCCAAGATTGCCCGCAAGATCACCGAAGAGGTCGCCAGGCCCTATGTGATCAACAGCCATCGGGCCAGCGTCACCACCAGCATCGGCATCAGCCTCTACCCCGCCGACGGCCAGCAGGCCCACACCCTGATCCAGAAGGCCGACAAGGCGATGTATCACGCCAAGCGCCACGGCAAGAATCACCACGAGTTCTACACCATAGAAAAGGCGTAGGAACGGCATCCCTGCCGCGATAATGCAATCGCGGCTGGAAGCCGCTCTTACAGTGCTATACCAGACTCTTGCTCACCACCTCGTAGACATCCCTGGAGCAGGTACCGCTGTCGAGGATACGCTGCAGTTCGCCGCGCATCTTCTGCTGGCGCCCTGCATCGTAGCGTTTCCACTGGGTCAGCGGTGTCAGTAACCGCGCCGCCACCTGCGGATTGAGCCTGTCGAGTTGCATGGTGAAATCGGCATGGAAGCGATAGGCTGCGCCGTCGGCGCGGTGGAAGCGGGCCGCATTGCGGGTGAAGGCACCGATGAGCGCGCGCACACGGTTGGGATTTTTGATCTGGAAATCGGGGTGCTGCGCCAGCCGCTGCACCACCGCGAAGGTCTCTTCCCGGGGAGAGGTCGCCTGCAGCGCAAACCACTTGTCGAGCACCAGCGCATCGCCTTTCCAGCGTGCGTAAAAATCGGCCAGCGCCTCCTCGGCCGCGGCATGGCCGTTGTGCACCAGCGCGGTGAGCGCCGCCATCGCATCGGTCATGTTGTCGGCCGAGGCATACTGCTCGCGACACTGACCGCCGATCGCCGCGTCGTCGAGCAACATCAAATAGTGCAGGCAGCGGTTCTTCAGACGCCGCCGGGCCATCGATGCGGCATCGATGCGGTATTCGCCGCTGTTGCGGTTGCCCGCCATGGTCTCGAGCAGCGCCTCGCGGTGGACCTGCGCCAGCTCCTGCTGCAGGCCGTGATGCGCCGCATGCAGCAGCTCGGGGTCGCAGCCGTCGATGAACTCGGCCACATACGATTCCTGCGGCAGGGTGATCGCCTCGGCCACCAGCGCCGGATCCAGCTCCCGATCCGCGAGTGTGTCGGCAAAGGCGGCGGAGAGGCCGGCTGACAAGGGGAGCGCCTCGCCGCGCTGCAGGGCCGCGTAACGCGCCAGCAGTACTTTCAGGGCCAGCTCCTGCCCGGCATTCCAGCGGTTGAAGGGGTCGTTGTCGTGCCCCATGAGGAAGGCCAGCTCGTCGTCGCCGTAGTCGATCGCCAGCTTTACCGGTGCGGAGAAGCCGCGCAGCAGCGAGGGCACCGCCGCTTCGGGAATATCGCCGAAGCGCCAGCTCTGCTCGGCCTGCTCCAGCAGCAGCACCCGCTCGACCGGCGCCTCGCCCTCCCCTGCCAGGCGCAGCGGCAGCGCCCTCCCCTCGGCATCGAGGATGGCGGTGCGCAGGGGAATGAGCAGCGGCGACTTCCGCTCCTGTCCCGGGGTCGGCGGCGTATGCTGGCTGGCGTGCAGGGTCAGGGTACGGCTGGCGGCATCGTACTCGCGCCGCACCGTCACCACCGGTGTGCCGGCCTGGCTGTACCAGAGCATGAAGGGGTCGAGGTCCCTGCCATTGGCCTCGGCCATGGCGCGGATGAAGTCGTCGCAGGTCACCGCCTGGCCGTCGTGGCGTTCGAAATAGAGGTCGCTGCCCTTGCGAAAGCCCTCGGCGCCGAGCAGGGTGTGCAGCATCCCGATCAGCTCGGCCCCCTTCTCGTACACGGTGAGGGTGTAGAAGTTGTTGATCTCCACATAGGCGTCGGGGCGCACAGGATGGGCCATCGGACCTGCGTCCTCGGCGAACTGGTGGGTGCGCAGCAGGGTGACATCGTCGATGCGCTTGATCGCCGCCGAGTTCATGTCGGCGGAGAACTGCGCGTCGCGAAAGACGGTAAAACCCTCTTTGAGACTCAGCTGGAACCAGTCGCGGCAGGTGACGCGGTTGCCCGACCAGTTGTGGAAGTACTCATGGGCGATGACGCTCTCGATGCCGTAGAAATCTGCATCGGTGGCGGTCTCCGGGCGGGCCAGCACGTAGCGGGAGTTGAAGACATTCAGCCCCTTGTTCTCCATCGCCCCCATGTTGAAGTCATCCACCGCGACGATCATGTAGATGTCCAGATCGTACTCGCGGCCGTAGACCCGCTCGTCCCAGGCCATCGCCCGCTTCAGCGAGGCCATGGCGTGGGCGGTCTTATCCTCGTTGCCGTGCTGCACGTAGATCTGCAGCAGCACCTCGCGGCCGCTCAGGGTGGTGAAACGGTCCTCGACGCAGGCCAGATCCCCGGCCACCAGGGCGAAGAGGTAGCAGGGTTTGGGGAACGGGTCCTGCCAGGTGACGTAGTGGCGACCGTCGTCGAGCTCGCCGCGGTCGATCGGGTTGCCGTTGGAGAGCAGCACCGGGTATTTGTCCTGGTCGGCGACGATGGTGGTGGTGAAGAGCGTCATCACATCGGGGCGGTCCGGGTAGTAGGTGATCTTGCGAAAACCCTCCGCCTCGCACTGGGTGCAGAAGTTGCCGCCCGAGGTGTAGAGCCCCTCCAGCGCGGTGTTGCCCGCAGGGTCGATGCGGGTGACGATCTGCAGCTCGAACTCGGCCGGCACGGCCGCCAGGGTCAGCGCGTCGGCATCGAGCACGTAATCGCAGGCATCCAGCTCACGCCCGTTCAGCCGCAGCGCCAGCAGGGTCAACTCCTGGCCGTCGAGGCGCAGCGGCTGGCCGGGCGCCGCATCCGGGTTGGCGTGCAGGCGCATCGTGGCATGCACCACGGTGGCTGACTCCTCCAGGTCGAAACGCAGCGCCAGCGAATCGACCCGATAGGGCGGCGGGGTGTAGTCCTTGAGGTGGATGGCTTGCGGTGCGGTTTCGTTATTCATCATTTCACTCAACCTAAAATTCTAAAAAAACAGCATTAACCACGAAGAGCACGAAGGACACGAAGGTTTTAATTCATCTAGCGGAGGAGTTGTACTCCAACTCTTCCGAATTATCCTGGATCGTAACTACTCGCCCCCAGTACGTACTTGAAGGCCCGGACAGGGTATGGCGGTGCCGGGCCGTCAGCCGCAGGGATGCGGCTGTCGAGCGTACAGGGATGTATTCACAGCGTGCCCGGCACCGCCATACCCTGTCTGGGCTTGGTTTGCGGGTGGGGCAAGCAGTTACCCTGGATCGATCTTCGTGCTCTTCGTGTGCTTCGTGGTTAATTGATCAATGGGGCCCCGTAAGGGCGATTACCAGCAGCGCGGCACACTCGAGCAGTTCCAGCAGGGCGCCGGCGATGTCGCCGGTAAAGCCGCCGAGCCGGCGCATCACGCGACGGCGCAACCATAGCGACAGCAACAATGCGGCGGCCAGCACCGGCACGGCCACGCCGCCCACACCCCAGAACAGTAGCGGCAGCAGCGCCAGGGCGCCGAACAGCACCGCACCCTGCGGGGCGTGATTGGCCAGGGCTTCGCCCAGACCGCCGGCGCGCACATAGGGGGTGGTGACGAACAGCAGGGCCACAGCGCTGCGGGCCAGCGGGGCCACGACGAGCAGCGCCAGCAGTTCGCCGCGTTGCAGCAGGGCGGCAAGGGCGGTGAACTTGAGCAGCAGCAGCAGCACCAGGGCGGTGACCCCGACCGGCCCGCTGGCCGGGTCCTTCATGATCGCCAGGGTGCGCTCCCGATCGCCCAGCCCGCCGACCCAGGCATCGGCGCTGTCGGCCAGCCCGTCCAGATGCAGCGCCCCGGTCAGCGCCACCCACAGGGCCAGCAGGATGGCCGCCCCAAGCAGGCTATCCTGCCCCTGCAGCAACAGCGCCGCGCCCCACAGGATAGCGCCAAGCAAGAGGCCCACCAGCGGATACCAGGCGAGCGAATAGCCCACCTGCCGTGCGTCGAGTTCCCCCGGCGCAGGCGTCGGCAGGCGGGTGAGGAACTGCAGGGCGAGCCAGAAAGAGGTCATTGCGGCCCGGTAAAGACCAGTTGGTGATACGCCTCGCCGTGGCGACCGCTGTCGACGCGGATGCGCACGATGCTGGCGTTGCACGGATCAAAGCGGTAGAAGCTCTCCAGCGACAGCCCCAGGGTATGGAGCAGCAGGATGCGCATCATCCCGGCATGGCCCACCAGCAGCAGGCGCTTGCCCGCATGGCGCTCGAGCAGCGTCTGCCATGCGCCGGTGATGCGCTGCTGGAAACTTCGCAGCGGCTCTGCCCCGGCCGGGGTGTTGCTGATGGGGTCGCGCCAGAAGGCGGCGGTCCCCTCCGGGTCTGCCGCCAGCAGTTCCGCGGCGCTCATGCCCTCCCAACTGCCGAAGGCGAGCTCGCGAAAACCGGGCTCCAGCTCCACCCCGACGCTCAACCTTTCCCCCAACTCGCGGGCGAAGGCGGCGCAGCGGCTGAGGTCCGAGGAGACGATATGCTGCCACTCGTCCCGCCCGGCCACCGCGGCACGCATCTGCTGCCAACCCTTCTCGCTCAACGGGTCGTCGATATGGCCGCGATAACGCGAACCGCCCACCGGCTCGCCGTGGCGCAGGATGTCGATGATGGTGGTTTGATGTTCCATAAAAATCCGAACAGGTTGCAGGTTGCACAATTTCACCGCAGAGACGCAAAGGCGCAGAGAAAGACCTTTCCTTCCCTGTTAACTCACCTGACATGCATCTTCATCCCTGCGAGAGCAGGCATCCCCTTGCCTAACTCACCCATTGTTCTTCGCGTCTCTGCGCCTCTGCGGTAAAACCTTTTTCTGGGAGGAAGTAGTTACCGTTTACCTATCTTTTCCCGCCACTCCCGCTTCGGCAAAAGTGGCCATGTTGTTGTGCAGGGCGCAGGCGAGGCGCAGCAGCGGCACGGCGATAGCAGCGCCGCTGCCCTCGCCGAGGCGCATTCCGAGGTCGAGTAGCGGCCGCTCGCCGATGGCGGCGACCACGGCGGCGTGACCCGGCTCGGCCGAGGCATGGGAGAACATCAACCAGGGGGCGATGGATGGGTTTAGCCGCAGGGCGATCAGCGCGGCGCAGCTGCTGATGAACCCGTCTACCAGCACCGGTACACCCTGCTGGGCAGCGCCGAGATAGGCCCCGCAAAGAGCGGCGATCTCGAAACCGCCGAGACGGCGCAACACCTCCAGCGGAGTGTCCAGCGCCTCGCGGTGCAGGGCGAGGGCGCGCTCGATCACCTGCGCCTTGTGCGACACCCCGGCCGCGTCCAGGCCGGTGCCCGGACCGGCAAGCTCGGTGGGACTTTTCTCCAGCAGAGCCGAGGCGATCGCCGCGGCGGCGGTGGTATTGGCGATGCCCATCTCGCCGCCGATAAAGAGTTGCGCTCCGCCTGCCTTCGCCCGCTCGACCGCTTCGCGGCCGGCGGCCAGGGCTTCGCCCAGCTGAGCCTCGTCCATCGCCGGACCCTGGCAGAAGTTGGCGGTGCCGGCACCAACGCGGCGGTTCACGACATGGGGCATGGCAGGGGAGGCGGTAAGCGCCCCCACGTCCACAACCTCCAGGCTGGCCCCCAGCTCGCGGGCCAGCACGCTGATCGCGGCACCGCCCTGGGCGAAGTTGGCGATCATCGCCACCGTCACCTCCTGGGGAAAGGCCGAGACCCCTTCGGCGGCCACGCCGTGATCGGCGGCGAAAACACTGATCCGTATCCGTTCCAGGCCGGGCCATGGCTGCCCCTGCATCGCCGCCAGGCGCTGTGCCAGTTGCTCCATGCACCCTAACGAACCCGGCGGCTTGGTCAGTTGCCCCTGGCGTGCCTCGGCAGCGGCGGCGGCCTGTTGATCCAGGGCGGCGGCAGGTTGGTACAACCAGTCAAGATTCATCGCTTAACCCTTCAAATTCATCGGCAGACCGGCGGTGACGAAGGTCACCCGGTCGCACAGCGCGGCTACCGCCTGGTGAAGGCGGCCGCTCTCGTCACAGAACCGGCGGGTCAGCGCGCCCAGCGGGACGATACCGAGCCCCACCTCGTTGCTGACCAGGATCACCCGCCCCGGCAATTGCGGCAGTGCCTCGAGCAGTGCCGCCCGTTCAGCAGTAAAACGCGCCTCGTCGGCCGCGACATCGGCCAGCATGTTGGTCAGCCACAGGGTGAGACAGTCGACGACAAGACAACGATCGGGGGCGGCGTGCTCGGCAAGCACCCGCGCCAGCTGCAACGGCTCCTCCACCAGTCGCCACCCGGCGGGACGCCGCTGCCGGTGGTGGGCGATACGCGCCGCCATCTCGCCGTCGCCCGCCTCGGCAGTCGCGATGTAGGTAACCGCCAACCCGCTCTGCCCGGCCCGCTGCTCGGCCAGCGCGCTCTTGCCGGAACGGGCGCCACCCAGGATCAATTCACGCATGAGTTTGTCGAAAGATGCTCGGACCTGGACACAAGATACGAGAGGCGAGAGTCGCCATGGTTTCTCGCCACTTTTCGCTCGCCCCTCGTATCTGCATCTATGTCATCCACCCGGCCAGGGTAAACAGGGCGATCACACCGATGAAGACCAGCACTGCACGGCGCACCAGGGAGAGGGTTTCGTTGATATCCTCGAGGTTCCGTGCGTCGTTGCCCTCCTCGATCTCGCCATCTTCATAGCGCAGCGCCCCCAGTCCGGTGGCGATCAGGATCCGGCGCGTGCTCTCGGGCCACGTTGCAGCTTCGGTCCGCCAGGCCTGTACCGCTTCGACGAAGCTCCCCGCCAGGGCATAGGCGAATGCGCAGCCTCGGGCAGGTAACCAGGCCAGCAGGTGGTGGAGCCGCCGGGCCGCTTCGGCAAAGTCATCGCTGTTTTCGCCCTCCTCCTTGACCAGTTGCTGTGTCAGGCGAAATAGCAGCGCACCGGCAGGCCCCAACAGGACAAACCAGAACACCACGGCAAGGAGCCGCTCGTTGGCCTCGACCAGGATGTTATCGATGATGCGGCGGGTGAGCTGCACCGAATGGGTAGGCACGTCCCCGCCGAGCAGCTCGGCCGCGTGCCAGAGCGCCGACTCCTCATCGTCACGCTCGCGTGCATCGACAAAGGCCTCCACCTCGGCTTCGAGGTCGGTGGGACCGAAACTGAACAACAGCACCAGTACGGCGAAGAGCAGGCCAAACAGGAACCAGAGATTGCTGAGGTAGTAGTCGAGCAATCCCGTCAGCACCAGCAGGGGGGCCAGCAACAGCAGCACCGAGGCGGCTCCGTTGAGGAAGGGCTGGCCGGCGAGTCCCTTTTTCGCCACTCGGGCGTAGTGATGAAACCAGCCGAAACGGCGCAGCTCGGCCATCGAGCCAAGGAAACGTTCGGCGATCAGACTGAGGAGGATTGCGATTAAAAACATGGGCTAAGTTTCAATGTTCGACGGTCTCTTTTCAAGCGGAGTTTTCCCCCCGCCCAAAAGATGAGAGCAGGGAGCGCAGATTGTGCCAGTCGAAAGCGGGCCCCGGATCGCTCTTGCGCCCCGGCGCGATATCACTGTGGCCGACGAGACGCTCCCGACTGAGGCGTGGATAGGCCCGCTCCAGGGCGGCGATGACCTCGGCAAGCCGGAGATACTGTACCGGCTCGTAGGGCTCTTCATCGCTGCCCTCCAGTTCGATGCCGACGGAAAAGTCGTTGCAGCGCTCACGTCCCGCATAGTGCGAGACCCCCGCATGCCATGCCCGCCGGTGAAACGGCACGTACTGCACCACCTCCCCGTCACGGCGGATGAGCAGATGAGCGGAGACCCTGAGCTGATGGATCCCGGCGAAATAGGGAGCGGCGGCCGGGTCGAGGGTATTGGTGAACAGGGCATCTATCCACGGGCCGCCATACTGCCCGGGGGGCAGGCTGATGCCGTGGATCACGATGAGCTCGGGTTCGGCCCCTGCTGGACGCGCATCGCAGTTGGGCGATTCCACCTGACGCGCATCACAGAGCAGGCCGCTCCCTCTATCCACGTGCATCGTTCAGGGCGCCTCCTGCGGTTGCAGGGCCAGCGCGGTCTCGATGGCGGCGAGCAGGCTGGCCGGGGCAGGCTCCGCATGCAGCGGGGCGTGGAAATGGCCCTCCCGGAAGAGGAACATGGCGGGGAGATGGAACACCTCGAACTCCCTGGTCAGCGCCATCTCCTGCTGGGCGTCCACCTCGAACAGGTTCAACGAGGCAAACTCCTGCACGGAGCTCTCCAGCACCTGCTTGAGCCGGCGGCAGGCACCGCAACCCGGTGCGGTGAAATAGACCAGGCTGGTCCCTTCGGTACGGGACAGAACGTGGTGAAAATCGAACTGGTTCAGCGCTGTGACGGGCATGTGCGGAAGGCGTGATGTTAGTCCAGGTCGGCCAACAGGCCGCGCAGTACCATGTCGGTGAAGCTGATAATGCCGATCACCCTGCCCCGCTCGACCACCGGCGCGCGGGAGAGGGAGAAGCGGTCGAACAGCCGCGCACAGTAGCGGATATCCATATCCGGGTCGACCGAGATCACCGGTTTGGCCATCACCTCGTAGACATTGACCCGCTCCGGCGAACGGTCCAGGGCCAGCACCTTGCGCGCGATATCGGAGATCAGCAGGATACCGTATTCGTCGTCCTCGTGCCGCTTGTCGACGATCAGGCACTTGGTCTCCACATGCTTCATCCTCGCCAGGGCATCACGCACCGAATCCATGCCCTCGACCATATCGAACTCCGGCTTCATTACCTCACGGACACGTATCACTTTCTTCTCGCTGCTCATAGCTCCTCCTCCACCGCAGAAGTGAGTTTTTCCACCTGATGGACGACGCCCACTGCATCCTCCACATCGAGCTGAAAGGCAATGCCGGCGCCGGGCTTCTCGTCAAACTCCCCGACCTGGGCGATGCACTCGAGGATCTTGCGGCTCATGTGCTCCTCGACCAGAAACATCACCATATCGCGCTGCGTCTCCAGCGACAGCCCGAGGAAGGTCTTGCTCTGCTTGATACCCTCGCCGCGCGCCTGGTTCAGCACTGTGGCACCGGTGGCACCTGCCTGGCGCGCCGCATCGAGCACCTTGTCGGTCTTGTCGTCCTCGACCAGGGCAATCAACAGTTTGAAGTGCATGCTTACTCTCCTGCGTTGTCACGCCGCCCGCTGCGGCGCGCTTTCCAGTCACTCAGTTGCGCGTAGCCCATTACCGACATTATCGGAAACAGGCTGGCGAATGCGATAAGCCCGAAGCCGTCAAGCAACGGGCTGCGTCCCGGTACCGTGCTGGCCAGGCCAAGCCCCAGCGCGGTTACCAGCGGCACGGTCACCGTCGAGGTGGTCACCCCGCCAGAGTCGTAGGCCAGGGCGATGATCAGTTTCGGTGCATACAGGGTCTGGATGATGACGACGATGTAGCCGGCGATAATGTAGTAGTGCAACGGAGTTCCAGTGACAATGCGGTAAGTACCAAGCGCTATGCCAATGGCCACCGCCGTGCGCAGCCCCCACACGCTGATCGCGCCGGCGGAGACGTTCTGCGCCTTGATCGCCACCGCGATGAGCGCCGGCTCGGCCAGCGTGGTGGCAAAACCGATGGCGAAGGCGAACAGGTAGACCCAGACGTAGTCATCCCACAGCAAGGCCCGGCTCACCCCCTCGCCGAGGATAAAGGCGGGGTCGGTCAACTGCTCGGCCATCAGCTTGCCCAGCGGGAAGAGCGCCTCTTCCAGACCGATGAGAAACAGCGTCAACCCCAGCAGCACATAGGCAAAGCCGATCAGCACCTTTTTCAGATTCGCCACCGGGCGGCGGATCACCAGCAGCTGGAAGCCGAAGATAATCCCGGCGATGGGCAGCACATCGCGCAGCGTGGACAGCAGGGTATCGAGGAATAGTTGCAACGCCGCCATCAGCCGATCACCATGCCGAAGGCCATGACGAAGATCATCGGCGTGAGCGAGGCGAAGGCGATGAGGCCGAAGCCGTCGACCATCGGGTTGCGCCCCTTGATCGAGGAGGCCAGCCCCACACCCAGCGCGGTCACCAGCGGTACGGTGATCGTCGAGGTGGTCACCCCGCCCGAGTCGTAGGCGATGCCGATGATCTCCCGTGGAGCGAAGGCCGTCATCACCACCACCCCGAGGTAACCGCCGATGATCAGGTACTGGATCGGCCAGCCCTTGAGGATGCGCAGCACCCCCAGGACGATAGCGAAGCCTACCGACAGGGCCACCGTTATGCGCAGTCCGACGGCATATCCCTCTCGCGCCGCCTCGCTATTGGCGATCATGCCGCCGGCCGCCGCCACCTCTGCGGCCTCAGCGGCGACGGCAATGAGCGCCGGCTCGGCCACCGTGGTGCCGAAGCCAAGGGCGAAGGCGAAGGCCATCAGCCAGAACAGGCTGCCCTTGCGGGCGAAGGCGTAGGCCATGCTCTCGCCGATGGGAAACAGCCCCGTCTCCAGCCCGCGCACGAACAGGGTCAGCCCCAACACCACCATCAGGGTGCCGGACAACAGGGCACCGAGTTCCGGGAGTGGCTGCTGCAACACGACCAGCTGGAAGAAGGCGATCACCAGGATGATCGGCGCCAGGTCGCGAAGGCTGTCCATGAACGGACGCAAGAGTGACGGCATGGACAACTTCAAGGAATTCCCTCATCCGGTTAGCGATTGCGCTTGAACGTTACACTATTGTACGGATAGTGTTAACAGACTGGTCAGGTCTTCGAGCCGTCTTTGTATGAATGAACAACATAATTCCGCCACCCGCCCGGCGCCGTTAGGACGCGCCATGCTGCTCGGCGGCTGGCTGCTCGGCCTGCTGCTGCTTGCCTACCTGTTCAACGGGCTGCTCGAGCAGCAACGCAATCCGAACAGCTCCATCCAGACGGTCACCTCCGGGTCCGGATTGAGGGAAGTGGCGCTGCAGCGCAACCGCCACGGCCATTATCTGGCCAGCGGCAGCATCAACCGCGAGGCTGTCGAATTCCTCCTCGATACCGGCGCCAGCGACGTCTCCATTCCCGAGTCGGTGGCACACCGGCTGGGGCTGCAGCGCGGGGCCCCGATTGTCTACGCTACCGCCAACGGCCCCATCACCGCCTACCATACCCGTCTCTCCAGCCTCGGCCTGGGTGGTATCGAACTGCACGAGGTGCGCGCCAGCATCAACCCACACATGGACGGCGACACCATCCTTCTCGGCATGAGCTTTCTCAAACACCTGGAGTTTACCCAGCGCGGCGGTACCCTGATAATCCGCCAATATCCTTGATTCAAGGTTCAAGGTTCAAGGTTCCAGGTTCAAGGTTCCAGGTTCCAGGTTCCAGGTTCCAGGTTCCAGGTTCCAGGTTCCAGGTTCCAGGTTCCAGGTTCCAGGTTCCAGGTTCCAGGAAATGCTGCACCACGCCAGTGGCCGACAAAACAATAAGAGAGAGATGTAATGGAAGGCTTGATGACGCAACTGACCGAATGGACCGGCTGGCTCTCCCGCCTGCTGTGGGGCAATTATGTGACCCTCATCGCCCTGGTCGGCACCGGCCTCTACCTGACGCTGCGCATGGGATTCATTCAGGTCAAGGGATTTCGCCACAGCGCCGAACTCATCGGCGGCAAGTACAGCGACCCCAGCCACCAGGGGGAGGTCTCCCACTTCCAGGCCCTGGCCACGGCGTTGTCGGCCACCATAGGCACCGGCAACATCGCAGGGGTGGCCACCGCGATCTCCTTTGGCGGTCCCGGTGCCCTGTTCTGGATGTGGGTGACCGCCTTCGTCGGCATGGCCACCAAGTTCACCGAATGCACCCTGTCGCTGAAATTCCGCGAGGTCGACCCCGAGGGCAGGGTCTCCGGCGGGCCGATGTACACCCTGCTGCACGGGCTGAAGATGCGCCGCACCGCCATCGCCTTCGCCAGCTTTGCCCTCATCGCCTCCTTCGGCATCGGCAACATGGTGCAGGCCAACTCCGTGGTCGACGGCCTGAGTTATCTGTGGCCACAGCTAAAGGATGACGGCTGGTTCATCGGCATGGCGATGGCAATCCTGGTGGGACTGGTGATCATCGGCGGGGTAAAGCGTATCGCCAGGGTCGCCAGCACCATCGTCCCCTTCATGGCGGTGATCTATGTCTCTGCCGCCCTCATTGTGCTGTTCAACCATCTCGAGGCGATCCCTGCCGCCTTCGCCACCATCCTCAACCATGCCCTCAACCCCTGGTCGGTGGGCGGTGCCGCAGTCGGCGAGGCGATCCGCTGGGGGGTGGCCCGCGGCCTCTTCTCCAATGAGGCGGGCCTCGGCTCATCCCCCATGGCACACGCTGCCGCCCGCACCAACGAGCCGGTGCGCGAGGGACTGGTGGCGATGATGGAGCCGTTCATCGACACCATCGTCATCTGCACCATGACCGGCCTGGTGATCATCGTCACCGGCGCCTATGTCAGTGCACCGGACGAGGCTGTCGGCGCCGCACTCACCGCCTACGCCTTCAGCCAGAGCCTCGGCGACGGCGGCGCCATCGTGGTCGGGGTCGGGCTGGCGCTGTTCGCCTTCTCCACCATCATCGCCTGGTCCTACTACGGAGACCGCTCGGCCTACTTTTTATTCGGCGAGCGGGCGGTAATGCCCTACCGGGTGGTCTTCACCATACTGGTGGTATTCGGCGCTGCCGTGCCGCTCAACCTGGTGTGGAACATCGCCGACATCACCAACATCCTGATGGCCCTGCCCAACCTGCTGGCGCTGATCCTGCTCGCCGGGCTGGTCAAGCGGCTGAAGGAGGAGTATCTCGGAAGGGCGTGAGGCGTGAGGCGTGAGGCGTGAGGCGTGAGGCGTGAGGCGTGAGGCGTGAGGCGTGAAAAGCGTGAAGGCCTGAGCGGAGCCCGCAAGCCTTTTCCTTGAACCTTGAACCTTGAACCTTGAACCTTGAACCTTGAACCT
>Ga0209164_1001514_pt1 | contig 29456 bp, 25 predicted proteins | sample MTBNYHSulfiMetaG_FD_187458 | JGI IMG/M metagenome (GOLD analysis project Ga0209164, IMG submission 187458) | Enrichment culture microbial communities from rom New York Harbor, USA that are MTBE-degrading - MTBE-NYH (New York Harbor Sulfidogenic)... | ecosystem: Environmental > Aquatic > Marine >... | reverse complement strand
CTTGGTCTCGAGGGAATAGAGCGGCAGGTGGTGCTGCCTTAGCAGGGCTTCCATATCGGGCCAGGGGGAGTAGGCGCGCTCGGCGAGGGCATCGGGGCGGCGGTTGACGAGGTCGTAGAGGATGGCGAGGCCGTAATTGGACATGCCGAGGTCGTAGAGATCGGGGAAGGCAAAGCAGACCTTGGTCTCGATGGAGGCCCAGTCTTTGACGACATGGTTGAGCTCGCCGCCGGTATAGCGCCCGGGCTTCTGCACCTGGGGTAGCAGGCTATCGAGGGCGGCCTGAATTTGGGTGGAATCCATACGTTCTTCCTACCAATAAGCAATTCTGCGTGGATTGGTGGGAATTATAACAGAGGACAAGACTAGTCTAAATGGTCTGACTGGTCGAGGGGCGTAGAGGGAGGGGGGATGGGTGATGGATTTGTCAAAAAGCAAACGGATTCCATCTGCCGGAGAACCAGAGATAATGAGGAAAGAGACTGTTTCTCATCATCCCATCTCAGTGTAGGCACAGGAAAGCTTGTATAATACTGCCAACGGACAAACTTAACGTCCGTTTTACCAACCCGAAAACACCCTTCGTGAATGGGTTTCGAGGGAGGGGAATATGACAAAGTCCAGGTCTGATGAGATGGGGGCTGCCCCAGCAGAAATGCTAAGTGGAAGCAACCTTACCAAAGAAGCGAGATTTCGCAAGAGGGAAACAGAGCATCAAAGCATCCCAAAAGGTACATCTATTCCACGAGGGTGGGGGGTGCACAGGGAATATAAGACCACGATAAGGCTCGTTAGGGAGAAAAGTGTTAACACTCTGCTTGAAGACAAAATCTGGCTTCTCTTCTACGGTATGGGAATACCATTAATCTCAAATAGCGAGTTTTCTGTTCAGATAAAATCTGGCGAAGAGAAAAAAAAGTTTAAACCAACAGTTGTCGCGCAGGATGAGGAAATAGTATTTGTAGTAGTCACCGAAGCACAAGAATTGCCTGCTAGGAAGAAGCGGCTACAAAACGTAATCGAAGATCTCATTGGGGATCGGAATCGAATTAGGAATGCGATAAAAAAACAGCTTGGGGTGACAAAAGCCAAATTTGTTTTCATTCTCGCCACAGAGAACATCATTTGGCATGCTTCAGACGAAGAACTAGCAGACGAGAATCAGATTCTCAAGTGGGATGAGTATGACATTCTCGCCCTGCACGAGCTTGCCGAATTAGCAGGAGAAGGCGCCCGATATCAAATATACAATCGCATTTTTTATGGGACAAAAATAAGAGCGTTTGAACAACGGATTCCCGCACTCAGGGCAAAGATGGGGGGAAAATCTTACTATTGTATGGCGATGACTCCAGAACATTTACTTAAAATTGCATATGTTCATCAGAGGTCTGGAAGTTCCGCTTTAATTGATATTTCAAACACCTATCAACGTGTGCTGAACCATAGAAGAGTTCAGAATATTCGGAAGTATATTGAGGAAGGCGGATACTTCCCCAACAGTATCATCCTAAACTTCACCAAACAATTCCAGAAGATCGAACGGATTGGTACAAAGCAACAACTCAATGGCATTGCATTTGCAGAACCTGTCTTGGTAACCTTGCCCCCATACTACGGATCTGCTTGGATAATAGATGGTCAACACCGCGTGTATGGTTACGCCGAAAGCGCATTAAAGAATAAGGAAACCATACCTGTGGTGGCGTTCGTAGATGACAGTGTTGAAGATCAAGCAAAGATGTTTCTGGATATCAACCAAAACCAAAAGGCAATTAAATCTGACTTGCGCTGGGATCTTTATGAAGACTTGTATTTGGAGACGAAGAGCCGGCGCGAGGATCTACTCTATTCAGTCAGCCTGATAGCCAAGAGACTTAATGAGTTGTCCCCCATTAATGGAAGCGTCAGCATTCCAAGTGTGGGCACCGATGGTCACATAAGTCTGACTACGTTATGTCGAGTAATCCACGGGCTGAAGTTTATAGACGATGAAAACGGGCCCTTTTTTCGTGGAACCTTCAGGAAATCGATTGAACCTGCCGCCAAAAGGATCGCCCAGTATTTTCAAATAATCTTTGACAATATGGGACGTGAATGGAGAGCGGCTACTGCCCACTACGTAAATACAAACGCCGGCTTCGTAGTTTTGTTGGGATTATTAAGGGATTTCTTGCATTGCTTTAAGGAAGATGAAATTGGTGATGAGCAAAAATATGAGAAAAAAATAGAAGAATTTCTCGCCCCGGTTATCAATTACCTAAAAAAGGCATCAGCCCAGACTATCGAAAATTTACGAAAGGCAGGCGGAGCAACAGGAGTCAGTCGTCAAATTCAAGCAATTCTCACACAGTTAGTATTAGATGCTGATGTTGGATTTGAATCCGAGTTCATAATAGAATACGAAAAACAAAGGGAGAGGGAACGCGAAAAAGCTCTAAGCTTGGATGGTGGCGAAATCATCCTCCTGGCAGGCGAAAGCGAAACCAAAGAAATAAAAGGATCCACCTTCCTAGATATTAATCGGCTGATACTTGGTGATCAGAGCAAGGAGAGATCTGAAGAGACAATTAGGGAAATCCTATTAACAATAGTTGGATTTCTCAATAGCAATAAAGGAGGGGGACGGTTAACCATAGGAGCAATTGAGACCGAAAGATACTCACAGGACAAGATCGAAGCGGTGATTGGCTCATGCCCACAAATCGGGGACTATTCTGTAGTCGGGGTAGAAAGGGATTACGGATATAAAAACTGGGATTGGTACGAATTGAAATTAAGAGATCTGATTAATGAAAGGATTTCAAAAGAGGCTGGAGCCCTTATCACTATTAACGCTCTCCTCATTCAAGGACATACATTGGCAATTGTGGAAATAAAGAGGGATCTCGGCAACTGGCATTACCTAGATGGTGATCAGTTTTATGTACGCACTGGAAACCAAACGCTGGTGCTCAAAGGAAGAGAGATGGATAACTATAAGGAAACTTGGATTGGAAAAACCGTTTAGTAGACCAAAACCACCTCCCACCTAAGCCAATATCCACAGGAGACTGTTTCATGCTAGAAATCAATAACACTTACGATCCCTCTGCAGATCTAGTACTTTTCCCCGGTGATTGCATGGACCTGCTTCCAACCATAGGAAACGAAACTATAAAGCTTGTAGTGACCTCACCTCCTTACAATATAGGAAAGGAATATGAGAGTATTGAACTTTTAGATGATTATCTAGACCAACAACGCCGTGTCATTGCGGAGTGCGTCCGTGTTCTTCATCCCAAGGGAAGCATCTGCTGGCAAGTTGGCAATTACGTTAAAAATGGGGAAATTGTTCCATTGGACATCAAAATGTTCCCAATCTTTGAGGATTTGGGGCTAAAAATGCGAAACAGAATTGTTTGGCATTTTGGGCATGGACTTCATGCGACTCGTCGTTTTTCTGGAAGGTACGAGGTATTAATGTGGTTTACGAAAGGCGATACATATACTTTTAACTTGGACCCTGTGAGAGTGCCCCAAAAGTATCCAAAGAAAAAACATTACAAAGGTCCAAACAAGGGGAAGATATCAAGCAACCCACTTGGAAAGAATCCAAGTGATGTCTGGAATATTCCCAATGTTAAGGCCAACCATGTCGAGAAAACCAAGCACGTCTGTCAATTTCCCGTAGAACTTATCGAACGGCTAGTTTTGTCAATGACAGATCCAGGGGATCGAGTTCTAGACCCATTTATAGGAACCGGTACTACTGCGATAGCGGCTTTAATGCATGGTCGAAAAGCTGTCGGAGCTGAGATTGTGTCCAGTTATTACAAAATCGCTAAACAGAGGATTAAGCAAGCGGCAGACGGTGAATTACGAATTCGGCCTATGGAGCGAAGCCTATTCGATCCGAACAGCATTACGAAACCTATTCCCCCAAAGTTCGCCAAGCTACATCCGTGCTACGAATAATGTGCAGAAAGCCTTTATCTTTACAAACTTAGATAACTCTCTCATAATCTGCTAACCCTAAAGGTACCGCTAGACGAACAAGCCAGCCTGACCAGCCCGACCAGTTAGACTATTTCGACCAGTCAGACTAGTTAGACTCCCGCAAGGGCTGGCTGTTTGCGGGATAAGTTTTCAGCCCCCTGGCAATTGATCTATTTGGGACGGATATCGTTCATCAAGCCCAACAGGTGCTCGAAAGCGACGTCATTGGCGTCATCCCAGGCAGCGGTGGGGGCGTAGGCGATAATCTCGATCAGCCGGTCCCTATCGGGCGCGAAGGTGACTTCGTAGGTGACGGCATTGCCATCGGCAGTCGTGCACTCGCCCATCTTGGATTCCCACTGGCCGCTCATGGTATCCATGCGGTCGCCTTCGCCAATCGTGCAGGCCTCGAAGTCGAGCATGGCAAGCCGGTCAACGCTCCAGGCTTCGAGTTTTTGAACCGGGTCGGCGATCTCGTCCACGATGAACACCAGCAGACCGGTGCTTTCATCTGCCGAGCGGAACCACAGGCCGGTCTCTTCCCCGGGGGCCTGCGGGTCCAGCCAATCGTGGACGTACATGCTTTGCAGGCCAACGGTGTAATCGGAGTACTTGCGCCAAAGCTCGATGTTCTCCAGTATGCCCTGGAAAACTCGCTGGAGCGCCTCCCATTGCTCGGTGGGGGCGAACCAGGTCACTTCCATGACGTCATCGGGGCGCTGGATATAGGCGACCTGGGCGGTAATCCCATCCCCCTGAGCGATCTTGGTCGGCAGATCCAGGCGGGCGATGGTGACCTCCGGCCCATCAACGACCGTTTCGGGCGTGAAGGTGGCGATGCCGACAATGCCGACGTCCTCCGTCCCCCAGACTTCCAAAAGGGCGGCCGGATCCCCAGCCAGCTCTATCTGGAAGGTGATGCCCAGGGGCTGATCGGGGTCTTTAGCAAAGCTGCCTTCGCCAAAGGTGAGCGGGGAGGGCCCATCCCATTGCCCGGGAAAGCCAAAACTCAGCTCGGTGTAGGTGGAGGCGGTGGTAGTCCAGCCCATGGTCGTGAACGGGGTTGGGCTAGGCGGGAGGGGCGTATCGGCTGTAGTCGGGCTGGGCGGAATGGACGTATCGGTGGCGGTCGGCTCAGCAGGAGCGGAAGTCTGTTCTGGCTGAGCTTCTCCACAAGCCGAGAGGATAAGAGCGGCAATCACCAGTAAAAGAAGTATACGGAGGGTCTTCATGGTCATCTCTCCTTTCTCACCCTGTAAGATGGGCCTTTTCTGGGCGGCGGCCTAACGAACCTTGTTAGCATTGTACATGATTATGCGGAGACTTCCAAACGTGCCATTCAACGCTCCCCTTTGCAAAACCTTGGCATAGGGAGGTCGGGTGTGTGTGAAGAGGCGGGTTTCAAACCCGCCCCTACGAGAGGTAAGAACGGGCACAAGGCCCTGGACTACTGGTCAGACCAGTTAGACTGGTTTTACTACGCCCCGTACTTGATCAAACGCTCAGCATGCGCCAGGGCCAGGGGCATGGTATCGGTGGCGGGGAAGGTGCCCAAGCCGCCCAGGGTGCAGGCGCGCTCGCCGAATTGGGTCTGGGTATCCGGCCGGCCGGTAGCTGGCGCCCACAGCAGGAAGGGCACCGGGTGCCAGGAGTGCGAGCGCAGCTGGGAGGGCGTGGAGTGGTCGCCGGTGATCATCAGCACATCGGGCTTCAAATCCAGCAGGACGGGCAAAGCCTGATCGACGCTCTCGATGATCTTCGCCTTGCCCTCGAAATCGCCGTCCTCCCCCTTGCTATCGGTCTTCTTGACGTGCACGAAGAAGAAATCGAAATCTTTCCAGGCTTTCGCCACGGCCTTGAACTCATCCTCGGGCGACTCGCCTGAGAATTCGATGATTTCCATACCCACCAGCCGCGCCACGCCGCGATACATCGGATAACCGGCCACGCAGGCCGGGTTCAGCCCGTAAACCTGCTGGTACTTGGGAAGCTCGGGGTCGGTGGCGAAGCCCCGCAGCGTCACGCCGTTGGCCTTGGGCTCGTCTGCCAGAACCTCCCAGGCGGCCGCGATCCAATGGTTGAACAGCTCGGCGCTGCGCTCTGCCTCAGGCGCTGCGGCTTTGGCCGGCAGCGGGGGGACGCCGGTTTGCTGGGGGTCGGTGTCCTCGATTTCGGCGCTGAGTCCCTCGCCGCGCATCACGATCGTGAAGCGGTATTCCTTGACGTGCCTGACCATCACCTCCACGCCGGGGATCTCGATGCCTTGCAGCTTCTCCACCAGCGGGAGGGCGACCTCATTGGGGATGCGTCCGGCCCGCCGGTCGGTGATCACCCCCTCCTTATCCAGCGAGCAGAAATTGCCGCGCGCCGCCACGTCGCCGGGCTTGAAGTCCATGCCCACGCCGGTGGCCGAGAGCGCCCCGCGGCCGATGTCGTAGGTCAGGGGATCGTAGCCGAAGAGCGCCAGGTGGGCCGGCCCCGAGCCGGGGGTGATGCCAGGGCGCACGGGGATAGTCTGGCCCAGGCAGCCCTCGGCGGCCAGGCGATCCATGTTGGGCGTTTGGGCGGCTTCCAGCTCGGTCTGGCCGCTGGCTTTATCCGGCAGACCGCCGAGGCCATCCATCACCAGCAGGATGATCTTCTTATCGGATTCTTGCAGCAAGGGGGGCAGATAATTGAAAGGCATCGTTATTCCTCGTAATGGTTTCTGATTTACAAACGCCTCCCCGTGCGCACGCCTGAATGCTGGCCGGGCACGGGGAGGCCGTTATATCTCGGTCGCGAGGGCGTTAGTGGATGGCTTCCTCGGTTTCCTTATCGAAGACGTGCATATTCGCCATGTTGAAGACCACCTGCGCCGGTTCACCGAACTTGTAGTCAGAGCGCGGGTCGACGCGGGCGATGAAGGTGTGATCGCCAGAAGTAAAGTAGGCGAAGATCTCATTGCCCATCAGCTCGGTGACGTCCACCTTGGCATCCACGGCCTCCGGCTCGATGCTGGGGGGCGCGAACTTGGGATTGTGAATGTCCTCCGGGCGGATGCCGAAAACCACCGGCTTGTTGACGTGGGGCTCGTAGACGCCATTCCTGCTCTTGGGGATTTTGACGCTGAAAGATCCGGCGTCGATGTGTAGCTTGCCGTCGTCTTTGCGGATGTGGGCATCGAAGAAGTTCATTGACGGCGAGCCGATGAACCCGGCCACGAACTTGTTCTCCGGGCTGTCGTAAAGGTTTTGGGGGGTGTCGAGCTGCTGCAAGACGCCGGCGTTCATCACGGCGATGCGCGAGGCCATCGTCATGGCCTCGGTCTGGTCGTGGGTCACGTAGATGAACGTGGTCTCGAGGCGCTTGTGCAGCTTGCTGATCTCGGCGCGGGTCTGGACGCGCAGCTTGGCGTCCAGGTTGGAGAGCGGCTCGTCGAGCAAGAACACCTTGGGCTCGCGCACGATGGCGCGTCCCACGGCAACCCGCTGGCGTTGGCCGCCGGAAAGCTGGCGGGGCTTGCGGTCCAGCAGGGCCTCGATGCCCAGGATCTCCGCCGCCTCCTGCACCCGGCGCTTGATCTCCTCTTTGTCCATTTTACGAAGCTTGAGGCCAAAGGCCATGTTGTCGTAAACGGTCATGTGAGGGTAGAGGGCGTAGGATTGGAACACCATAGCGATGTCTCGATCCTTGGGGGCGATGTCGTTGACGACTTGATCGGCGATCATGATCTGCCCCTCGGTGATGTCTTCCAGCCCGGCCAGAAGCCGCAGCGCGGTGGTCTTGCCGCAGCCGGACGGGCCGACCAGGACGAGGAATTCCTCATCCCGGATCTGGATGGTGAAGTCGTTAACAGCAACGACTTCGCCAAAGCGCTTGGTTACGTGGTCGTACATTACGCTAGCCATAGCCTTTAACCTCCTTTTGTCGCATGTATAGTGAGGTTATTATATCCCTTCCCCTGCCGTTCTGTAAATACTTTTCCGGCGAATCACTGGGCCGGGGGCCCTACTGCTCGGGCGGGTGCTTGCTGAAATCGCGCCAACGGCTTAGAATGGTACTATGGCAAAGCGCGGCGGCACCAAGCGGAAAGTCACCCCTGTTCGGCAGCAATACCTGGACGTCAAGGGCCAGTATCCGGAGGCGATCGTTTTCTTCCGGCTGGGCGATTTCTACGAGTCCTTCGATGAGGATGCCGAGGTGGTCGCCCGCGAACTGGACATCGTGCTCACCTCCCGCAACGTCGCCAAGGGGGTGCGTGTGCCGATGGCTGGTGTCCCCCATCACGCCCTTGAAAACTACCTCTCCCGCCTGATCGAGAAGGGCCACCACGTGGCGATCTGCGAGCAGGTCGGTGACGAGCCGGTGGACGGGCTGATGCCCCGCGAGGTCGTGCGGGTGATCACGCCTGGCACGGTGGTCGAGCCGGGGCTGCTGCCTGGGGACGGCAACAATTACCTGGTCAGTGTGGTGCCGGAGGACGGGCACGCCGGGGTGGCCTATGTGGATATCACCACCGGCGAGTTTGCCGCTACCCAATTGAGCAATGACGATGAGTTGGAAGCGCTGCGGGCCGAGATCGTACGGCTGCGCCCTGCCGAACTGCTCCTGCCGGATAGCGTGACGCTCAACGACAACCTGCCCGGCCATCAGACCGCTTGGCCGGCCTGGCGCTTCGAGCCTGGCAGGGCAGAGGAAGCCTTGCGGCGGCACTTCGAAGTGGCCTCCCTGGACGGCTTTGGCCTGAAGGGGCAGCCCCTGGCGATACGCGCTGCCGGCGGCATCCTACAGTATCTCCAGCAAACCCAACCGGCGGCCCTCAACCTGCTCTCCGGCTTGAGTGGCTACAGCCTGGACGAGTTCATGGTGCTGGACGCCAACACCCGCCGCAACCTGGAATTGACCGAGACCATCCGCCACGGGGCAGTGCGCGGCTCGCTGCTGGGCGTGCTCGATCACACCGTCACCCCGATGGGGGCGCGCATGCTGCGCCAGTGGGTCAGCCGGCCTCTCTTGAGCGTGGAGGCGGTCAACAAGCGGCAGGAAGGGGTAACTTATTTCTTCGATGATGGCCTGCGGCGGGCGGAGGTGCGCGCCGCCCTCAAGCCGCTCGCCGATCTCGAGCGCCTGACCAACCGCGTGGTGGGCGGCACGGCCCACCCCCGCGACCTGGTGGCCATCCGCGCCACACTGGAAAAGCTCCCCGGCTTGCTGGGCCTGCTGCTGGATGGCGAAGGTGCCCTGGCGGGAGTGCTGCGTGAGTGCACGCCCTGTGCTGAAGAATTGGAGTACTTGCAGGCCGCCCTGGCCGAGGAGCCGCCTGCCGTGCTGGGGCACATCGGCGTGATCCGCCCTGGCTTCTCTGAGGAGCTGGATGAGGTGATCGCTTCCTCCGAGCACGCCCGCGAGTGGATCGCCGGGCTGGAGGCCAAGGAGCGCAATCGCACGGGCATCAAGTCGCTCAAGGTGGGCTACAACAAGGTCTTCGGCTATTACATCGAGATCACCAAGAGCAACACCGATGCCGCGCCAGAGGAATACATTCGCAAACAGACGCTGGTGAACGCCGAGCGCTACATCACCCCCGAAATGAAGGAATACGAGGCCCAGGTGCTCAACGCCGAGGAGCGCATCCGTGATTTGGAGGCCCGCCTGTTCCAGCAGGTCTGCGAACATTTGGCGGCTTCCGCCAAGCGGCTGCTGGGGGCCGCCCGGGCGCTGGCCGCCATCGACGTGCTGGCGACCCTGGCGGAGGTGGCTGCCAACCACGGCTATGTGCGCCCGGAGGTGGTGGCCGAAGATGTGCTCGATATCCGTGATGGGCGTCACCCGGTGGTGGAGCATACCCTGCGGGGCGGCGAGCGTTTCGTGCCCAACGACTCGGTCTTCGAGGCTGAGGAGCGCGTGCGCCTGATCACTGGCCCCAACATGAGCGGTAAGTCGACCTACCTGCGGCAAGTGGCCCTGATCGTGCTGCTGGCCCAGATCGGCAGCTATGTTCCAGCCTCCTCGGCGCGCATCGGTCTGGTCGATCGCATCTTCACCCGCATCGGCGCCCAGGACGAGATCCACGCCGGGCAGTCCACCTTCATGGTCGAGATGGTCGAGACCGCCAACCTATTGCACAACGCCACATCGCGCAGCCTGTTGATCCTGGACGAGATCGGTCGCGGTACCAGCACCTACGATGGGGTCTCGATTGCTTGGGCGGTGGTGGAATACATCCACAATCACCCCCAGTTGCGCGCCAAGACGCTCTTCGCCACCCACTATCACGAGCTCACCCAGCTGGCCGAACTGCTGCCGGGGGTGAGCAACTACAACGTGGTGGTGAGCGAGGCCGACAACCAGGTGGTGTTCCTGCACAAGATCGTGCCCGGCGGGGCGGATCGCTCTTACGGCATCCACGTCGGGCAGTTGGCCGGGCTGCCGCGGCCGGTCGTGCAGCGTGCTGGGGAGATCCTGAAGCAACTGGAAGCCTCCTCGGGCAGCGCCGTTCGCCTCGACCCCTCGGCGCCCAAGCAGGCGGCACTCTTCCCTGAGACCAGCCCACTGCTAGATGAATTAGAAAAGGTGGATTTGAACGCCCTCAGCCCCATCGAAGCGCTCAACAAGCTATACGAATGGCGCAAGCGCTTCCTCAAGAGCGACGAGAAGCCCGAGGATTAGCGCCTAGCTATTCTCCCCTCTATTTGCTTTCCCCATATCCCCGTCCACTCCGGCAGCCTGACCCAGCCGTTATCCCTGATTTTGGCGGCCAGTTCGGCGCCGAAGAAGAATTCGGTGTAAGCCACAGCCTCGTCGAGGCTGGCGAATTGGTAGTCACTGCGCACTTCCTGGCGAGTGAAGACCCACTGATCCTCCAGCCAGGTGTAGTATTCCGCCAGATCAGCGGTGGGCGGGGTGGGGGTGAGCGTTCCGGTGCCCAAGGTCTCCAGGATGACCAGCGCGCCGCCGGGGACCAGCACGCGTTCCATCTCCTCCAGCACCTTTCCCATCTGTGCCTTCCAATCCTGGGGATACCAGCCGGTGAAGTGACCCAAGGCCCAGCCGGCCGTGACCAGGTCGAAGTGCCCGGAGGGGAAGGGCAGGGCGCGCATGTCGGCCTGGACGAGCGGCCAGTCGCCGCCCAGCAGACCGCGCTGCTTGGCCTGCTCGACGAGCATGGGGTGGTAGCGATCCAAGGCGACGACTTGGGCGGCCAGGCCGTGCAGCATGAGCGGCAGGCGGCCGGTGCCGGAGCCGAGATCGAGGACGCGTCGGCCATCCAGCGGCGCCACGCGCTGCAAGGCGGGGAGCAGGTTGCCGTCCACGTCCTCGGCGGTGATCATGCGGTGGTAGGCAGCGGCTTGGGAAGTGTAGACCTCAATGAAGTGATCGGGCATGGTATTCTATCAATGGCGATGAAGTAGGTGTTTCCGAGAGTATAATAAGTTTATCCCACAGAAAGATTAGGAGGGCAAAATGGCTAGCAATTGCTATTACTGTAATGAACCACTTAACTGGTTTTCTAGATTGCTTGGTAAAAGTATACATGCTGAATGTAGGGAGAAACAGAAAGAATTTTACCTCGCTTATGAAGATGTGTTAGCCAGAACTTCTGAAGCCAAAGAATTGAGCGAGGTGGCTAGGAAGGAAGCTGCTCGATTAATTGATGAAGGGAAACTCCAGAGCCAACAACTGGGAGAAATTAACCTTCGCATCTATAATGCTAACAAAGATGAGTATCTTGGGGGTGATGATTTCAGTCAAAAGGGGCGTGATTATCTTAAAGCATTGCAAAGCTTTTTTGAATTGACTGATGAAGAGGCTGAATCTGATCGATTGGATTATATAAGGTATGTTGCGTGGATAGCTGAAGGCAATTTACCTGAAATAGATACTATTGTTCGGTTGAAAAAGGGGGAAATTGCTCACTACGAAGGTCAAGTCCAATGGAAACACCTAAAAACAAAACGGAAGCGTGTTGCCGGTACTCGAGGGCAGTCAGTTCGAGTAGCAAAGGGGGTCAGTTTTAGGGTTGGTGCAACGCCGGGCCACACTCAAGAATGGGAAGAATTCCAGGTTGTTGATGAAGGCAAAGTGATGATTACTTCTCAACGATTGCTTTTCTTTGGAGCAAAGAAGAATCTCAACATCAAACATGAGAAGATCATGGACCTTGAGTACTATACGGATGCGATCAAAATCCATCGCGGTACGGTCAATCCTACCTACTTCTTCACGGACGATGCGGGCGTGCTCTTTACCATATTGTCAGTGGCTTTGAACAAATCACAATAAAGTGATGTGTAGGGTTGGTAGTTAGTGGATTCGCAAATGAGCAAAACCGAAAAACGCCAAACCCCTGACGAAAAGAAAGCCGCCTTGCTCGCCGAGTTGGTGGAGGTGCGGGGGCGCATCTTGGGGGAGGCCGCCGGGATCGCGCCTCAAGACCAGGACGATGTCTTCCTGGGCGTGTGGTGCCTGAAGGACCTGCTGGCCCACCTGGCGGGCTGGGACGTCACCAACCGACAGGCGGCTCAAGAGATCCTGCGCGGCGAGATTCCGGGCTTCTATGCCCATTATGATAAGGACTGGGCCAGCTATAACGCCCAGCTGGTCGCCGAATACCGCCGAGAAGATCTTGGCGAATTGATCGATCTGCTGAAAAAGACCCACGGCGAATTGCTCGCAGACCTCGAGGCGATTCCCGCACCGGAGTTCTATAAGGACCGCGGCATTCGAGCCAGCGGCTACAAGGTCTTGCTTAACAGGCTGCTGGAGGCGGAATTGAAGGACGAGCGCGAGCATCTCGCCCAAATCCAAGCCTTTGCCGAGTCAAAACGATCCATTACCAACGGAGCGTAAAACATGGAGTCCGTAAAAGATCATCGCCGCTTTCTCAAGAACGCGTATTGGCGCGAATGGGATGGCATGGAGCGCGATCAGCAGATGGGCGTTCCACCGCCACCACTGCAGCAGCCCTATCCTCAAGATGCCCAACTGATCGACCTGCCTTCGCCCGGTGATTTCTCGCTGGGTGAAATGCCCTTGCTTGAGACCCTGCGGCGACGCCGCAGCCACCGGGAATTCACCCACACACCTCTCACGCTCGAGGAGCTGGCTTTTCTGCTGTGGGCGACCCAGGGCGTGCATCGAGTCTCCGAGGACGGCGTCTCGACGCGGCGCACGGTGCCCTCGGGGGGCGCCCGCCATCCCTTCGAAACCTACCTGATCGTGAAGAGGGTGGCGGGGCTGGAGCGGGGTCTGTACCGCTACCTGGCGTTGGAGCATAAGCTGTGCTTCTTGGTGCCCGAGGATGAACTGCGTGCTCGCACCGCCGATGACACCTGGCTGGGGGAGGACGAAGCCGTGCTTTTCATCTGGGCAGCGGTTCCCTATCGAAGCGAGTGGCGTTATGGCATCCTCTCGCACAAGATGATCGCCATCGAGGTCGGTCACATTTGCCAGAACCTGTACCTGACCAGCGAGGCGGTTGGCGGTGGGGCCTGCGCCATTGGCGCATTCCGGCAGGCGGAGGTCGATGCGTTGATAGGTGTGGATGGCGAGGATGAGTTCGCCGTTTACCTGGCCCGCGTGGGGAAGGTCTGATCGTGAGCGCCGCGGGCAAAGAACGCGTGCAGCTGATCCACTGGAAGGCGGAGGAGGCCGAAGAGCGGGCGGCGATCCTGCGGAAATTAGGCTATCAGGTGGCCTGGGAAATGGGGGGCGGTCCGGCCTTCTTGCGCAAGCTGCGCGATGACCCTCCCGATGCGGTGGTCATTGACCTCTCGCGCATCCCTTCCCAGGGGCGCGATATGGGGCTGGCCCTGCGCAGCTACAAGGACACTCGCCACGTACCGCTGGTCTTTGTGGGCGGTGACCCCAAGAAGGTGGCCGGCGTGCGGCAACTGCTGCCGGATGCGACTTATGCCAATTGGGAGGAGATTGGGAGCGCGCTGAAGAAAGCCATTGCCGAGCCTCCCGCCGACCCGGTCGTGCCCGACTCGGTGATGGCGGGCTACAGTGGCGCTGCGCTACCCAAGAAGCTGGGCATCAAGACCAGCTCGCAGGTGGCCCTGGTGGGCGCACCGGAGGGATTTGAGAAAACGTTGGGGAAATTGCCTGATGGTGTGGTCGTTCGCCGAGAAGTGCACGGCCAGCCCGACGTGATCTTGTGGTTCACGAAATCGCAGGGGGAATTGGAAGCCGGGATCGAACGCATGGGCGCGCTTGCCGAGGAGCGCAAGCTGTGGATCGTATGGCCCAAGAAATCATCCGGGGTTCCCAGCGACCTCACCCAGGCAGAGGTGCGCCGCGTCGGCCTGGCAGCAGGCCTGGTGGATTACAAGGTTTGCGCTGTCGACGAGACTTGGTCGGGGCTGCTCTTCACCCGGCGCAAGGGTGAGTCACAATAATCCCCTCTTCTCATTCAATGGTATAACGCAGCACCACCCTGCTTTTGGAAGGCCGGGCGCACTCGACGAACCCTGCCCGCTCGAACATCGCCGGAAAGCCCATATAGCTGGATACTGGCGGCACTTTTGTGCTTTTGGGCACGGTGGGATAGGCCTCCACGATCTTGCCTCCCTTCTGGCGCACGTATTCGACTGCCGCCCCGATCAGCGCCTGGGCGATCCCCTGCCTCTGATAGTCCTTGGCGATGAAGAAGCACACGATCGACCACACCGGCTGGTCATCGAGCGGCTTGAGCACGCGTGAGCGGTTTAGCGAGCCGTACTGCTGGCGGGGCGCCACCGAGCACCAGCCCACCGGCTCACCCCCGGCGTAAGCCAGGATGCCTGGCACCTCCCCCAAGTCCACCAGGGACTTGATGGCCGCTTTATTGCCATCTCCCGCCTGGGCCTCGAACTCGCGGCGGGTCGTGCGCCACCACATGCACCAGCAACCCCCATAAGCACCCTTCTCGCCGAACAGCTTGACGAAATCGTCCCAGCGTCCCGGGGTCAGGGGATGGAAATCGAGCCCCTCAGCTGCTCCACTGTCTTGGCCGTGTTTTGCGGTGCCGCTCATGCCTTCATCTCCTGTCTTGGTTTGAGGCGCTACTGCAAGAGGCCCAGCGCGGCCGTGATGTCCTCGCAGATCATGCGACGCTTGCTCTTTTCGATGAAGAAGCTCGGGCCAGCCTGGAGGTAGGATGGGAATGCCCGCGCACCTCGGAAGGAATATTCCTGCCCGCGTATCTTGTAAGTGGAACCAGCGGGGATCACATGCCCTTCTCCCGCTCGTTTGGCGATGTAATTGATGGCCTTTATGGCCACGTCTCCCATCAGCATGAAAGCTTTTACCTTGGGGAACAGGGCGAGCTCCTTCTCCAGAATGTGCGAGCACTCTTTGATCGTGCTAGCCTTGATCCCGTAGCCGGTCTTACCGCACTTCACCGCTGTAGTGAAGTAGACGCCCAAATCGACGAGTTCTTGGATGGAAGCGACCTGCGCGCCGGCGTCGTTGAAGGCCTGCACGGTGGTCTGTTGGAATAAAGGATCGCCGTCGGCGTAGTAATAATCTGCGGGGTCTGGGGGGGCGGCCTCTGAGATCATGACGATGGCTATGCTCTCTGGTTCCACCTCGATATCGGGAACGAGGTAGCATGCGTGATCGACATCCTCGCAGGGAAACGCCTGGCAGCCCAGGCACTTGCTTGGTCGCATTTCTCAGCCTCCGGTTCGCCCGACCCCATCCTTGGGGCGACGCGGGATCAAGAAAGGGGTGCGGCGCTTGTAATCTAGGTAGGCCTGGCCGAAGCGGGCGGCGAGCTCCTTTTCTTCGATGAACAGCAGGTAACCGGTCAGCAGGAGGGCGAAGAGCAGCACGATCCCGGCAGCAGAGAGCGAGCCGATCCAGACAGCCACGCCCAGGCAGACCGCGTAAGTCCCCAGGCTCATCGGGTTGCGGCAGTAGGCGAAAGGCCCGTCGGCGATCAGCTCCTGGGTCGCCATCACGGGCACTGGAGTGCCGCGCCCGCGGGTGAACTGGGCGTAGATCGACCACAGGGCGAAGAACCCACCTGTGGCGACGAGCAGCCCGCCGATGATCTGGCTGGGGAGTCCGAAGAAGAGGCGCGGCAAGCCCAAAGATCTGTCCAGGGCTATTCCGCCCTTGATGAGGAGATAAGGGAAGATCAGGACGAAGAGGATCCCCTCAAAGAACATGGCGGTCAGGCGTTGCCTGGCGCTGTATTCCCGCTGGGCCCATTTCTGAAACCTGTTCATTTGGCTCAGCCTCGTTCCTTTCCGCTGGGCATGGCGCCGATTGGGAAGCGGGTTTGGTTGCGGGCCAGCTTGGCGAGCACGGCCTCGCTGATGTCGATGTCTGCCTGGTTGGCGAAGCTCAAGCAGTAGATTAGGATGTCAGCCAGTTCGTCGGCCGCTTCGGCTTGCGCTTTGGGTTCCTTGACGAGCGCCTGGCTTTCCTCATTGCTCAGCCATTGGAAGGGCTCCATCAGCTCGGCGGCCTCGATGGCGATGCTCATGCTCAAGTTCTTGGGTGTGTGGTACTGGTTCCAGTCCCGCTGTTCTACGAATTTCCCCACTGCCTGGCGTAGTTCGGCGATTGTCGTGTCAGTGTCCATAGGCATGGCCTCAATCCTTTTCAGGCAGGTGGATGGCGATCTTGCAGACCTCGCCACCGCTGAGCACAGTCTCCAGGACTTCGACTTCCACCGGCTCGTCCAGGATGTGCTCCCAGATGCCCTTGTAGAAGCCCGCGCCGCAGTAGCAGTAGGTGGGGGAGATGCTTTCCGAGAGCTTGGCGGCGTCACGCACTCGCGGGCAGTGGCAGTACAACTGCTGCCTGCGCTCGGGGTCGCTTTCGTTCATGTACTCGACCAGGTAGCCGCTCTTGGGGATCTTGATGGCGATGATGGTGTTTCCCTGTTTGACCCCCGCCACCCCCCATCCCCGGCCGACGATTTCCTGAAACATGGCCTCGTCCAGTTGCAGCGTATCGCGCAGGAAAGACTCGAATTTGGCTTGCAGCATGCTGTGAGCCAGGTCGATGTCCCCGGTAGCTTGGTAGCTTTCCTTGACGTCTTGCAGGTCGGATTTGGGGTATTGGCAGGCACAGCTGGTGAGAACCGCTTCCCACTGGTCTTCTTCCACCAGCGATTCCAGGCGTAGGATGGCCCCTTGCGTCCACTCGATGACCTCCTGGCGGCTGGAGGCGGAGGATTGCCCCTCGCTGCCCGCCAGCACTTGGTCGCGCACCTCCTCCCCCGCGGTCTGCTCGAGGCTATTGGAGAGCTTGTTCAGCCAGGCGCGTTCGAAATCTTGGGGCTCAGGCATGGGTGCCTCCGGATGTTTCCCTATGGGCTGAATTTTAGCATGAGGTCGACCTGCGGCGGCACTGGCGCAAACGGAGCGGTTTATTTCAGCGCCTCAAGCTGTGCCCGCAGGCGCTCGGCGGCCTCCTCGAAGGTCGCCAGTTTGTCGCGCTCCTTCTGCACCACCTCAGGGGGAGCCTTCTTAACGAAGTCGCTGGCCAGCAGCTTTTGCAGGCGTTCGATCTGGCCTTGGGCTTCGGCCAATTCCTTCTCTAGGCGAGTGCGCTCTTCCCCGGGATCGACTAGCTCGGCCAGGGGCAGGTGGATTTCCACCGAGCCGACCACCAAGGCAACGTGTCCCTCGGGCTTATCGAGGAGGGTTTCGTTGATGGTCAGTTTATCGGGATCGAGGCCCGCCAAGGCGGCGATGGTCCCGGCTTGCCCCTCGATGACGGCGAGTTGCGCGCCAGCGGCGATCAGAGCGGGGATTGCCCGTCCCGGCTGGACGCCCTTCTCGGCGCGCAGGTTGCGGATGGCGCGCACCATCTCCATGATTAAGGCAAACTCGCTGACGGCCTCGTCCTCCCAATCTTCCACGGGGGCAGGTTCGGGCCAGCGAGCGATGATCAAGGCTTCCTCCCAGCCGCCATCCGGAGCCAGCGCTTTGCTGTGGGTTTGTGCGCTGCGCTGCAGGTGCCCCCACAGTTCCTCGGTGACGAAGGGCGTGAAGGGGTGCAGCAGCCGCAGGCAGGTATCCAGCACCCGCACCAGGATGCTCACGGTCTTGAAGGCACGGTCGCCGCCCTCGGCCACTTGAAGCTTGGCGATCTCCAGGTACCAGTCGGCGAACTCGCTCCAGAAGAACTCGTAGACCTGGCGCCCGGCCTCGCCGTACTGGTAGTTCTGGAATAGGCGCTCGACGTCGCGCACCAGTTGGCGGCAGCGAGCCAGCACCCAGCGGTCAGCCAGGGTGCTGGCGGGATCGGTCTCCATCTGTTTGGGAGCTTTCTCGATCAGGCCCAGCACCAGCCGGGTGGCGTTCCAGATCTTATTGGCGAAATTGCGGTTGGCGCGCACCCGCTCGAGGCTGAGGTTCATGTCGTTGCCCGGCGTGGAGCCAACCAGCAGGGTGAAGCGCAGGGCATCGGTGCCCAGTTCGTCCATCACCTGCAGCGGGTCGATCACGTTGCCGATGCTCTTGCTCATCTTGCGGCCTTGCTCGTCACGGATCAGGCCGTGCAGGTAGACCACCTCGAAGGGGATATCACCGGTGAACTCGAGGGCCATCATGATCATGCGGCTCACCCAGAAGAACAGGATGTCGTAGCCGGTTTCCATCATGGTGGTGGGGTAGAAGTACTTGATGTCTTCGGTCTCGTCCGGCCAGCCCAGGGTGGAGAAAGGCCACAACCCTGAGGAGAACCAGGTATCCAGCACGTCGGGGTCTTGCTCGAGGGTGACGTCGTCGCCCGAGGCCTGGCGGGCCTGCTTGTAGGCCTCTTCCTCGCTGTGGGCGCAGAACATGCTCCTATCGGGGGCGTACCAGATGGGGATGCGATGCCCCCACCACAGTTGGCGGCTGATGCACCAATCCTGGATGTTCTCCAGCCAGTTGTAATACACCTTGGTGAAGTGCTCGGGGACGATCTTGATGCGCCCATCTTTCACGGCTTGCAGGGCCGGCTCGGCCAGGGGCTTGATATTCACGAACCATTGGGTGGAGATCATCGGCTCGATGATCTCGCCGCCGCGTTGGGAGCGCGGCACCTTCAGGGTGTAATCCTCCTCCTTGAGCACCAGGCCGGCGTCCTGCATATCGGCCCATAGCTTGCGGCGGGCCTCGAAGCGGTCGAGTCCGTTATAAGGGCCGCCGTGCTGGTTGACGTGGGCATCTGCATCCAGGATCGAGATGATCTCCAAATCATGGCGCTCGCCAATCTCATAGTCGTTGGGGTCATGACCGGGGGTGATCTTGAGTGCCCCGGTGCCGAACTCGCGGTCGACGTAGTCATCAGCGATCACCGGGATTTGGCGGCCCAGGATGGGCACCAGGGCGGTGCGTCCGATGTACTTCTGGTAGCGCTCGTCCTCGGGGTGCACGGCCACGGCGGTATCGCCCAGGATGGTCTCGGGGCGGGTGGTGGCCACCGGGATGTAATCGTCCGAGCCCTCCAGCATGTACTTGAAGTAATACAGCTTGCCGGGCTCCTCCGTGTATTCCACTTCCAGGTCGGAGACGGCGGTCTTCAGGCCGGGCGACCAGTTGATCAGGCGTGGGCCGCGGTAGATCAGCCCCTTTTCGTATAGCCGAACGAAGGCCTCGTGTACGGCCTGGGAGAGGCCCTCATCCAGGGTGAAGCGCTCGCGCCCCCAATCACAGGAGGCCCCCAGGCGGCGGATTTGCTGGGTGATGATGCCGCCGTACTTTTCCTTCCAAGCCCAAGTGCGCTCGAGGAAGGCTTCTCGGCCGATCTGCTCGCGGCGCTTGCCCTCCTTCTCCAGCGCTCGCTCGACCTGCAATTGGGTGGCGATGCCGGCGTGATCGGTGCCGGGCAGCCACAGCGTGGGGACCCCCTTCATGCGGTGGTAGCGGATCATCAGGTCTTCCATAGAGACGAACATGGCGTGGCCGAGGTGCAGCTCGCCGGTCACGTTGGGCGGCGGGATGGAGATCACGAAGGGCTTGATATCTGGGTTGAAGCCTGGCTTTTTGGGATCGTTGGAGGGCTGGAAGTAGCCGTTCTGCTCCCACCATTGGTAGACGCGCTCTTCGGTGGCCTTGAAATCGTAGGTCTTGGGCAGGGCGTTCTTTGGCATCGGTATGCTTCTCCCTATGGGTTTCAGCGTTCAGTGTTCAATGAACAGGTGGAGGCCGTCTCCGATCACGATGTGTGGGCCGTCCGCCTGCGGTTTGTCGAGAATGACGATCTCCTGGGCGCGGGTCACGCTGGCGAGATCGGCCTCGGCTTCAGCCAGCAGTTCGCGGGTCGCCGGGCTTTCCGCCACCAATTGTACCCGCGCCAGTTCGGTTCCCAGGGGCAAATTGTGCTCGCTTTTGAAGCGCCGCACGGTGGTGGCGATGGCCAGCAGGGTTTCACCCCAGCGGCGGGCGTCCTCGTCCTGCCAGGCCGGATCGGGGCTGGGCCACTCGCTGAGGTGGACGGATTCGGCCCCATCGCTGGGCTGGAAGAGCTGCAAATAGAGTTGTTCGGTGACGTAGGGCAGGAAGGGGGCCAGCAATTTGACCAAGTTGAGTAGTAGATGGTGCAGGGTGAAGCGTGCTCCGGCGTTGAGTGGATCGTCGGGGGCATACAGGCGCTGCTTGGCTATCTCCAGGTAGTTGTCGGCCAGGACTTTCCAGGTGAAGGCTTCGACTTCACTTTTAGCTGTAGCGTATTCGTAGGCCTCGAACAGGTCGGTTGCCCGGCTGACCAGCGCCTGGGTTTCTGCCAGCACCCAGCGGTCGGCGGGGGTGAGTTGCGGTGGATGCGAGGGAGGCTGGTAGTCGGCGAGGAAACGCTCGCTGAAGCGTGCTATGTTCCACAGCTTGGTGACCAGCTTGGCGCCCGCCTGGATCTTCTCCTCGTCGATGATGGCATCCTTGCCAAAACCGGTACTGGCGGCCCAGTAGCGCACCGCATCGGCTGAGTAGCGCTCGATCACCTCCATTGGTGGCAGCGGCCCGCCGCCGCGACTCTTGCTGATCTTGGGTTGCCCCGGCCCGGCCACACCCCAGCCGGAGATGGCAATCTCCTTCCAGGGCAGGCCGTTCTCGTGGTGCAGGGCCTTGAGCAGGGTGTAAAAGGCCCAGGTGCGGATGATCTCGTGGGCCTGCGGTCGCAAGGACATGGGGTACACCCGCCGGTAGAGCTCGGGGTCCTTGAGCCACTGGCCAGCGAGCTGGGGGGTGTGCGAGGAGGTGGCCCAGGTGTCCATCACGTCGCTCTCCGGGCGGAAGGAGGTGCCCCCGCACTGGCAGGGCCTGGCCGGCTGGGTCTCGAGCGGGTCGATGGGGAGCTGCTCGGCCTCGGCCAACTGGACCTCTCCGCACTCGGTGCAATACCACAAGGGGAAGGGCACACCGAATGTCCGCTGGCGGGAGATGCACCAGTCCCAGGCCAGGTTCTCTACCCAGGAGCGGTAGCGAGCCTGCATGTGGGCGGGATGCCAGGTGATCTGCTCGCCGGCCTCGAGAAGTTGCCTTTTGTAATCCAGCGCCTTGATGAACCACTGGCTGGTGACCAGGTGCTCCACGGGGGTATCGCAGCGCTCGTGCACGCGCACCGATTGGGCTAGAGTGTGATGTTCTAGCAATAGCCCGGCTTCATCTAAGTCCTTGGCAATCGCCTTGTGAGCTTGGGGGATGGGAAGCCCGGCGTAAGCGCCTGCCGCCTCGTTCATCTCCCCATTCTGGTTGAGAGCGATGGCCAGGGGCAGGTCGTGACGGTACCACCAGGCCACGTCGGTGGCATCCCCGAAGGTGCAGCACATCACCGCCCCGGTGCCCTTTTCCGGGTCGGCCTGGCGGTCTTCCAGGATGGGCACCTTCTGGCCGAAAAGAGGCACTTCGGCCTCTTGCCCGACCAAGCTTGTGTAGCGCTTATCCTGGGGATGGACGAAGATCGCCACGCAAGCGGGCAGCAGTTCGGGACGGGTGGTGGCGATGGGCAAGGTTTCTCCGTTCTCCAGCTTGAAAGCCAGGGTGAGGAACTCGCTTTCCCGCTCGATGTCGTCGACATCTGCCTGGGCGATGGCGGTGTGGCATTCCGGGCACCACAGGGTGGGCGCATCGCGGCGGTAGACCAGGCCCCTGGCGTGCAGGTCGAGGAAGGAGAGCTGGGCGGTCTTGATCGAATCGGCGTCGATGGTGCGATAGCTGTAGCGCCAATCGATGGAAAGCCCCAGGCGCCGCCACAGGTCGCGATATTTCTGCTCGGTTTCCTCGCTGAACTCCAGGCATTTCTCGATGAAGGCCTGGCGCCCGATCTGCTGGGCGGTGACACCCAGCATCTTTTCCACCAGGCGTTCGGTGGGCAAGCCATTGTCATCGAAGCCCATCGGGTAGAAGACGTTGAAGCCCCGCATGCGCCAGAAGCGCGCCATCAGGTCGGTGTGGGTGTAGGAGTAGATGTGCCCCATGTGCAGCTTGCCGGAGACCGTGGCCGGTGGCGTGTCGATTGAGTACACCGGCTGGCTTTCGTTGGGCGAGAAGCGGTACACGCCGCGGCTCTCCCAGCGATTCATCAGGTCGCTTTCGATCTGCTGGGCTTTGTAGCGCTTGGTCAATTCCATCGCAGGTTCCCGTAAGTGGTTGATAAACAAAAACACCCTATCGCCTCAAGGACGAAAGGGTGTGCCTTCCGCGGTACCACCTCGCTTCGCCAGGGCATCTCTGCCCGGCGCTCTCACTCCCCGACGGGCGCAGTCCCCGCGCCGATCAGGGTCTCGCTGTAACGGGCTCACCCGTGCCGGTCTACTCTCGCAGAGCGATTTCTTCGGCATCCATCCCAGGCGACCTTCAGCGGGCGGTGTGCACGGGGGGCTTTCAGTCAGCGGCCGCTCCTTCTCTGGGTGCGCCTGCCGCGCCTACTCCTCCTGGGGGAGAACTCTTCAGTTGTTGGCCGGATTATAACCGAAAGCCGGAATCGCTGTCAACTGGAGATGGCAATGGCCTCCGGAGCCCCGGTTGTGTAGGGCGCGCTTGCCAAGCGTCTAGGAATGCTCTACAATGGAGATAAGACAAGTTGACCAATTCGACCGAGATTGTATGGCTGTGAAGACGCTAGAAGCCCATCCGGCGATGCTGTACGAGCGAATAGAGGGGGAGCGCGTGCGCTGCAACCTGTGCGCGCATCGCTGTGTGATCGCCGAGGGTAAGCTGGGGGTTTGCCAGGTGCGGGTCAACCGGGAGGGGGAGCTCTATACGCTGGTTTACGGGCGCGCCGTCAGCAAGCACGTCGATCCGGTTGAGAAGAAGCCCCTTTACCATTTCCACCCCGGCTCCCTGGCTTATTCGATTGCCACGGCGGGCTGCAACTTCCAATGCCAGTGGTGCCAGAATTGGCAGATCGCCCAAATGCCCCGCGAGTACGGTTCGATCATGGGGGAGTTCGTATCGCCTGAGCAGATCGTTGCTGAGGCGCGCGCCACCAACAGCCGGAGCATCGCCTACACCTACACCGAGCCGACGGTCTTCTTCGAGTATGCCTATGACACCGCTTGTCTGGCCCACGCCGCCGGGATCAGCAACATCTACGTCACCAATGGCTACATGACGGCAGAGATGTTGGAAATGCTGCACCCCTATCTGGATGCGGCCAACGTCGATCTCAAGAGCTTCCGCAAGAAGACCTATCACAAGTACGTCAAGGCAGGGTTGCAGCCGGTACTGGATAGCATGAAGCGCATGAAGCAATTGGGCATCTGGCTGGAGGTGACCACGTTGGTGGTCCCGGAGATCAACGATGACCCCGCCGAACTGCGTGAGGCGGCGCGCTTCATCGCCGGGGAGTTGGGGGCGGATACCCCCTGGCACATCAGCCGCTTCCACCCGGGCTACAAGCTATCCTCCCATTTCCCGACGCCCTACGCCACGCTGCAGCACGCTCGCGAGATCGGGCTAGAAGAGGGCCTGCACTACGTCTACCTGGGCAACGTCGCCGAGGAAGCCGATACGCGCTGCCACAACTGCGGCGCCTTGCTCATCCGCCGGCGCGGCTATTGGGTTTCTGAATCTCGGATTCGGGAGGGCTGTTGCCCGGATTGCGGCGCTGCTATTGCTGGGGTCTGGGATTAGGATTCTGGGGGCAGTTCGACGATCTCCCCGCCGGGCGCGATTTCCCCGAAGCGTTGAGCCTGAAAGACAAATACCTGCACTGTCTCTAGGTCGCGCCAGTCCTGTGGATAGAGGCCGGCCTTGAGGCAGGTGTGATTCAGGAAGGTCTCAGCATCCCAGGCATTGCGCGCCGCCACCTGGGGGAGCAGCAGGCCGCGATGGAAGTGGCCCTCGATCAATAGGCCATCCATACCCACGCGCACTTGCTCGAGGTAGTCCTCGGGCCGCTGGGCGTGCAACTGCACCGGTTCGGTGAGTATGTCGACCTCCACGTACAAATCAGGCAGCTCGTGCGGTTGTATGGGCGGGAAGCGGTAATCGCGCGTCGCGGCGTTCTCGGCGGCCAGGACGATGGCCTCGAAGAGCGGCGATTCTGGCTGCACAAAGCCGGTGCAGCCGCGCAGCTGGTCTCCCACGCACACGGAGACGAAGCACCCGGAAGGTCCGGAGAAGAGCGCTTTGCTCTCCTCATCGGGGGTGTAGCTATCTCCCGCCTGGCTGGCTTCGATGGCCTTGCGCGCCATTCTCACCAGCTTCTGGCCCTGTTCCAGGCTTAAACGCTTCCCATTCACAGCTTGGTTCGAAAGCGTTTTCGGCATCGTCCTTACCTAGGCGTCCTTCAAGATAGCGGCAGCCCCGTAGCCGACCACCGAGCTGGTGTCCCCGCTGGCCGCGGCGGAATCGCTGTGGTTGAGAATCTCCACCCGGGTGGCGCCCAGCTCCCGGGCAGCCCACAATACGGTGACGACCGCCTTGGCGCCGCAGGCGAAGCCGGTTCCCTGGCGTTCGGCCTCCAGCACTCCCTCCGGAGAGAGGGCGGCGATCTGCGCCAGCATCGTGCGGTCGAACTCTTCGGCGGTGGCCTGGGGGTAGAAGTGGGAGAGATCGGTGCTGGCGACCAGCAGGGCGCGTTTCGGGGCCAGCAGCTCTGCCAAAGCAGCCCCTAGCTGTTCGAGCTGCTCGGGCGCGGCGCTGGCGATCATCAGGGGCAGGAGCTTGAAATTGCCGGAGAGGGCATATTGCAGGAAAGGCAACTCGATTTCGAGCGAGTGCTCTCCATCGTTGGAGACGGGCATCAGGCTCAAGCCTGTCGAGTGGCGTAGCGCCTGGTCGAGGGCCTCGATGGCCTCTTTATCGATCTCGACGATGCCCAAGGGCGTGCCATAGGCCTGATGCGCTGAAGTGAGCAGAGGGGCGGGATGAGATGCGTGCAAAGGGGAGAGCACGGCGACGAGCTCGTACTCATGCTGCAAAACACTCTTGAAGGCGTGGGCGGCGGTCCGGCCGGAGTAGATGTATCCGGCGTGGGGGGCGATCAGCCCGACGACTTCGGCTTTCAGTTCTGGGATGTCTGCCTCGGAGATGAACCCCTCGATCTGGCGATACAAGGTTATCCGATCGTCGCTATACCAGCTTCCGGCGATCGGCGATGGGCGTACATCTATGTTTGAAGTCATTTCTTCACCCCTGGTAAGTTAGCTGTGTTTCCCTTCTCTAAGCCCTAGCCCTTGCCCACCCTGGCGCGCAGGTAGGCTTCGATGAAGCCGTCCAGGTCACCGTCCAATACGGCCTGGGCGTTGCCGGCCTCGTAGTCCGTGCGATGATCCTTGACCATCTGGTAGGGGTGCAGCACGTACGAGCGGATCTGGCTGCCCCATTCGGCTTTCTGGTATTCGCCGCGCAGTTCGGCCAGTTCGCGCTCCTTTTCCTGCTGCTTGATCTCCAGCAGGCGGCTCTTGAGCACCCGCATGGCGTTCTCGCGGTTCTGGACCTGGGAGCGCTCGTTCTGGCAGGAGGCCACGATGCCGGTGGGCAGGTGGGTGATGCGCACGGCGGTGTCGTTCTTCTGCACGTTCTGGCCGCCCGCGCCGGCTGCCCGGAAGGTCTCGATCTTCAGGTCGTTGGGGTCGACCTCGACCTCGGCGTCGTCGTCCACTTGAGGCAACACTTCGACCTGGGCGAAAGATGTGTGGCGGCGGTGATTGGAGTCGAAAGGCGACAGCCGCACCAGCCGGTGGACGCCTTTCTCGGGGCGCAGGTAGCCGTAGGCGTAGCGGCCGTCCACGGCGATGGTCACGCTCTTGATGCCGGCTTCCTCGCCCTCGGTGGTGTCCAGGATCTCGGTCTCGTAGTCGTGTGCTTCGGCCCAGCGCAGGTACATGCGCTGCAGCATCTCGGCCCAATCCTGCGAGTCTGTGCCGCCGGCTCCGGCGTTGATGCTGAGCAGAGCATTGCCGCTGTCGTAATCGCCGGAGAGCAAGGTGCGCAGTTCGCGCTGGTCGACGAGCTTCTCTAGGATGTCGATCTCTTTCTCCAGGTCAGCGCGCAAGCTCTCATCCCCTAATTCGGCCAGTTCCCGGGCGTCGGCGACGCGTTGCGCCAGCCCGCGCCAGCCTTCGACCTCGCCCCGCAGGTCGGAGATGCGTTTCATCAGCACTTGCGCCTCGCCGGGATCATCCCACAGGGTGGGCTTCTCTGCCTCCTTTTCTAGTCCGCTGAGTTGCTTCTCCAGTTCGGCCAGGTCAAAGACGCACCAGTAAGGCTTGGAGTTTGCTTTCGCTGGCTTCGATGCGGCTGAGTAGGTCTTGCATATGTTTGAACCTCGGTCAATTAAACGCTTATGCGCGGATGTTTGGCTAAGTGTAGAGCTAAGTCTATATTCTGATATTAGTTTACCTGATTCCCCTCTATCCCGTAAGTGGTTTGCCTCATGAGAACTCGGTCAGGATGCCCTCAACGAAGGCCTCTGGGTCGAAGGGCTGCAAATCCTCCGGCCCCTCGCCCAATCCGGCGTAGAGAATGGGCAGGTCGAGTTGCTTCTGGATGGCAAAGGCCATCCCGCCGCGCGCCGATGAATCCAGCTTGGCGAGGATGATGCCGGTGACCTCGACGGCCTCCTTGAAAGCGCGCGCCTGCTGCAGGGCGTTCTGGCCGGTGGTGGCGTCCATCACCAGCCAGACGGCGTGCGGCGCGCCGGGCAGGGTCTTCCCCGCCACCCGATGGACTTTCTTCAATTCTTCCATCAAGTTGTAGCGGGTGTGCAAGCGGCCGGCGGTGTCCACCAGCACGACGTCGGTCTGGCGGGCAAGTGCGGATTGCAGGGCATCGTACAGCACTGCGCCGGGGTCGCCGTTGGGCTGACCGGCGATCACCCGTAGGCCGAGCTGTTCCCCCCAATGCTGAAGTTGCTCGATGGCGGCGGCCCGGAAGGTGTCGGCGGCTGCCAGTAGCACGCTTTTGCCCTGATCCTGGAAGCGCTTCCCTAGCTTGGCTGCCGTGGTGGTCTTGCCGGAGCCGTTCACCCCCACCACCAGGATGACAGTCGGCTGTTCTCTGTCGAAGGAGATTTCCGCCGGAGTTTCCAGGCGGGCGCGCAACTCGTCCCGCAGGGCATTGCGCAATTCCTGGGCCTTAGTCCAGCCGGACTGGCGGGCCTGGGCTTGCAGGCTCTCGACGATCTCGGTTGTGGTTTCGATGCCCAAGTCGGCCTGAACCAGCAGCGCTTCTAGTTGCTCCCAGGTCTCGTCGTCGATCTCGCTGGCGCCCAGCAGGTTGGCGATGCGCCCAAAGGCAGACTTGCGAGTGCGCGCCAGGCCGTCGGTCCATTTCTTTAAGATTTTCGTCACGACGGGAGATTATATCATGGCGAGCAATGCTATAATTCGGCCATGAATCCTCCGAAACTATCGCATCTCGACGAGGGCGGGCGCTCCCGCATGGTGGACGTGGGTGATAAGCCGTCCACGGAGCGCACCGCCGTTGCCAAGGGGGAGGTGCTCATGCAGGCCAGCACCCTGGAACTGATACGCGCCGGGGCCTTGAAGAAGGGCGACGTGCTCACCGTGGCCCAGGTGGCCGGGGTAGCGGCCGCCAAGCGCTGCGCTGAACTGATCCCTTTCTGCCACAGCCTGCCGCTCGAGCACGTCTCGGTCGAATTCGAGCTGGACTCAGAGCTGCCCGGCGTGCGCATCACCGCCTCGGCGCGCACCCACGGCAAGACCGGCGTCGAGATGGAGGCGCTCACTGCCGTTTCGGTGGCGGCGCTGACGGTCTACGACATGGCTAAGTCGGCCGAGAAGACCATGCGCATCCAGAACATCCGCTTGACCAAGAAGACCGGCGGCCAGAGCGGTGACGTGGAGAACCCCTGAGCGGGAGCGCCGGTGAAAGCATGAACTCGATCACGATCTTGTTCTTCGCCACCCTGCGGGACCGGGCGGGCACGGAGCGCGCCACCGTGGAGCTGCCTGAGGCGGCCACCGTGGCCGACCTGAAGGCCATCCTTCTGAAACGCTTTCCAGGACTGGAAGGCCACACCGGGACGGTGCTGGTCTCGGTGAACAAGGAATATGCTTTCGATGGTGACGCGATCCCCGATGATGCTGAAGTGGCGCTCTTCCCGCCGGTGAGTGGGGGGGCGGAGGAGCAAGGCCCTCCGACAATCTTCGCCATCACCGAAGAGCAGCTTGGTCTAACTGCTATCCTGGCTGAGATCACCCTGCCGACCACCGGAGCGGCTTGCTTCTTCACCGGCATGGTGCGAGCCGTTACTCGGCGTGGCGAGGGCCACGAGACGGTCTACCTGGAGTACGAAGCCTACAAGCCGATGGCGAAAGCCAAGATGCAGCAGGTGGCCGAGGAGATCCGCCAGCAGTGGCCCAAGGTGGAGGGCATTGCCATCGTGCAGCGCATCGGCCATTTGCAGCCCGGCACGCCTACAGTGATGATCGCCTGCACCGCCGGCCACCGCGATGACGGCGTTTTCGAGGCCGCCCGCTATGGCATTGACCGCCTCAAACAGATCGTCCCGATCTGGAAGAAAGAGGTTGGGCCTGACGGTGAAGTCTGGGTAGAGGGGGAATACCTGCCCGAACCGGGAGAATGATGGACGCCTTCAGTTGCGACAACTGTGGCCGGGTTTATCCGGATGAAGGGGTCGTGCACGTCTGCCCGCACTGCGGCGGTGTCTACGACTTGAGCGGTGGCCTCCCCTACGACCCCCGGCAAATCGACGGCAGCTTGCCGGGGATATGGCGCTACCGGCACACTTTTGGATTGCCGGATGAAGCGCCGGTGGTCACTATGGGGGAAGGGGGGACCCCTTTGGTGCTGGCGCGGGCCTTCGAGAAGGAAATCGCCTTCAAGCTGGAATATCTCAACCCGACCGGCTCGTTCAAGGATCGCGGCACGGCACTGCTGACCGGCATCCTGCTGGGGCGTGGGGTGGAAGCTGCGGTGGAGGATTCCTCCGGTAACGCCGGGGCATCCTTCGCCGCTTACGCGGCGCGCGCCGGGATTCGCGCCAGGGTTTACGTGCCGGATTATGCCTCTGGGCCAAAGCAGGCCCAGATCGGTGTCTACGGCGCTGATGTGCTGCGCGTTCCCGGGCCGCGCTCT
>Ga0209164_1001513_pt1 | contig 29477 bp, 27 predicted proteins | sample MTBNYHSulfiMetaG_FD_187458 | JGI IMG/M metagenome (GOLD analysis project Ga0209164, IMG submission 187458) | Enrichment culture microbial communities from rom New York Harbor, USA that are MTBE-degrading - MTBE-NYH (New York Harbor Sulfidogenic)... | ecosystem: Environmental > Aquatic > Marine >... | reverse complement strand
TATCGAAGTCCTCACCGATGAGGTCGAGAAGCTCCTCCAGGGACGCGTCGTGGTCCTGTGGCTTGAGCAAGGCCAGCTGCCGCGCCGAACTGATGACTACGGCATCGCTCCCGGCATCGACATGTCGCCAGCTATCCTTCTTCGCCTGGTCCAGTTCGAAGCCCTGAGGGCTATGTTTGAGCGTGGCCACCCGGTAGCCCCGTCTCTTGAACTCCGAAATCAGCTTCGCCACCAGCGTGGTCTTGCCGGCATTCGACCGGCCCACGATGCAGACGACGGGAGGCATGCCCTATTCCTCGCTCCAGTCCAGCATCAGCACCTGGACCGTGTCTCCCGCGTTCAAGCGCTCCACGTCCTCGGGAACGACGGCGAGGCCGTTGGCGCGGGCGAGGGAGGTGAGGATCCCCGAGCCTTGAGGCCCGGTGAGCCGGGCGAAGTAGCGGTCGTTCTCCTTCCTCACTATCGCCCGGGCGAAAACACGACGGCCATCGGTATTCTCGGCGCTGTCCTCCAGAACCGCCTGCACCGATGGCTTTGACAGGTTCGTCTTGCCCATCATCTTGAGGATGGCGGGGCGGGCGAAAAGCTCGAAGGTGACCATTGAGCTCACCGGGTTCCCCGGGAGCCCCAGGTGAGGCACCCCTCGTATCATGCCGAAGGCGAGTGGCTTGCCCGGCTTCATGCGCACCGTCCAGAAGGATATCTCACCCTGCTCCGCCAGCACCTCCTTCACCAGGTCGTAGTCTCCCAGAGAAACCCCACCTGAGGTGATGAGCATGTCAGCATCCAGTGCCTCGTTGATCTTCTCCACGATGCTCTCGATTCGGTCGGGGGTGATGCCAAGGCTCCTGGGAATGCCGCCATAGCGAAGCACCTGGGCGGCGATGCTGAAGCTGTTGCTGTTGTATATCTTGCCATCAGGCAACGGCTGCTCCACTTCAACAAGCTCATCGCCGGTGGCCAGGACGGCTACCACCGGACGTCGAATGACCCTCGCCTTCGCTTTGCCTATCGAGGCGAGCACCCCGACCTCCTGAGGACGGATGACGGTACCCCGGCTCAGCACCAACTGTCCGCGGGCGATGTCTTCCCCGGCGCGGCGGACATCATGCCCTGGCGGCACCCGACAGAACACGCCTATCTGGGCCGGATGCTGGGCCGACTGCATGTGCTCGTCGGTATCCTCGAATCTGACGATGCTATCGGCGCCTCGGGGAAGGGGTGCGCCGGTCATGATGCGATACGCTGTGCCGGACACGACCTCCCGTTCAGCTATCGTGCCGGCGCGCACCTCGCCAATGACATCCAGATAGACCGGGGACGACTTGGTGGCGCCGGCGGTGTCCTGCGCCCGTACCGCATAGCCGTCCATAGCGGAGTTGTCCAGCGGCGGCACGTCGATGGAGGAGTAGACGTCCTCGTCAAGCACCTGCCCGAGACAGTCCATGATGGGTTTCTCCTCGCCGTCCAGCATATGGACATAGCTGAGGACTCGGTCCAGGGCTTCCTCCACGCTTATCATCGCGCGATGCTCCTCACCCTCCGGTCCTCTGGCGGCGGATCTCGGCGTACTCCATCAGCCCCCACATCGCCCTTGCTGATTCCTCGGGAGTAACGTACATCGGGATGCGCGCGTGGCGAAAGAGGTCATAGCCGACGTCGCCCCTGCCGCCACGGCGGCCCACCCCGGTGCATATCACCGGCTTTCCATACTTCTCCGGGACGGAGGTCACGATTTCGGACTCGACCAGCAGCGAGGTGATTCGCTCCGGCGTCACGCCGAAACCGATCATGGGACCGTGGGTGATTATGCCGTCAATGTAGTCGAGCCGTGCCAGGAGGTCCACGATGCGGGGCCCGGTCATGGGGTCGCCCCCGGCGACAGTATCCACGGGGTTGGTAGGGACGGGGGAGTGTGCGGGCAGCAGCTCCATGAGACGGCGCTTGGTGTCGTCATCGAACTCCGGAAGCTCGAGGCCCAGTGAGGCGCAAGCGTCGGCGGTGGCCACGCACTGGCCTCCGCTGCCGACTATGGTCACCCGCTTGCCCTTGGGCAACGGTTGCTGGGTGAGGGCTTCCGCCAGGTCGAAGGGGTGCGTCACTTCGTTGCACCTGATTACGCCCGCCTGGCGGCACGCGGCGTCGAAGACTGTGGCGGAGCCGGCCAATGAGGCGGTGTGGGAGAGCGTGGCGCGGGAGCCGACGGCGGTGCGACCGCCCTTGAACACGACAATGGGCTTCTTCTTCACCACTTCGCTGGCGACGTCGACGAAACGCTGCCCCTCCTGTACGCTTTCGATGTAGAGGACTATCGCGCTGGTGTCGCTATCCTGCCCCAGGTACTCCAGGTAGTCGGAGACGTTGAGGCTGGCCTGGTTGCCGCTGCTGACAAACTTGCTGAACCCGTATCCCTTGTTGTTGGCCCATTCAAACAGATAGCCGCCGAGGGTGCCGCTCTGGGAGATGAAGGATATTGAGCCCGGCCGCGGTGCCCTGTAGAAGAGGAGGTTGAGCCTGACCCGCGAGCTGTACATGCCGTTGCTGTTGGGCCCGACGATACGTATGCCGGCATCATGGGCGATCTTGACCACCTGGTCCTGAAGCTTCCTTCCCTCCGCGCCCATCTCGGCAAACCCGGCGGTGAGCATCACCATCCCTTTGACTCCCTTGGTGACGCACTCCTTCATGGCGTTGGGCACCATCGGGGCCGGAATGGCGATGACCGCCAGTTCGACCTCGTCGGGGATGTCGAGCACGCTGGGGTAGGTCTTGACGCCGTACACCTCAGGACGCGTTGGGTTAACCGCATACAGGCGACCCCTGTAGCCGGTCTCCAGGGGCAGGAAGAAGGCCCTGCCGCCAAACTTCGTCAGGTCTGATGAGGCCCCGATAACCGCCACAGAGCGAGGTTCGAAGATGTGCCTCAGTTGTTCAACGACGTTCACACTAGCTAGCTTTGACATAAACAACCCTCCTCTACGTGCTGGCGATGTCCTGTTCACTCTCCAGTAGCGCCCGCGCCCGTTCCAGGTCCGACTGGGAGTTGACGTTGAAGAAACTGACGTGTCGCGGGTCGAACTGGCTCAGTTCGGCATCCTCCACATACCTCACCTTCACCTCATTGAAGAAGCTCTGGACCTGAAGCCTGTTTTGTTGGAGTGCCCTCTCGATGGGTTCGAGGCAGTCTTTGGAGTAGACCGCATGGAGTGGCTCCACGTTGCTGCCCACACGGGGAAGGACGACGTCGAAGCTGGGGGCCAGGTCCATGAGGTAGCGCAGGAGGGCGACGTTCAATAGAGGCATGTCACACCCGACGACGACGCAGTAGCGGGTGGCCGCAGCCTTGAGCCCGGAATAGATGCCGCCCAGAGGCCCCTTGTCGGGGTAGATGTCGGCTACCTTCCTCACGCCCAGGTCGGGCAGCGTGTCGGCATGTGACGTGACCACAATAATCTCGTTTCCCAGGGTGGAGAGGGGGTCGATGACGTGCTGGATCAGGGGACAGACCCCGATCCTCTCCAGGGCCTTGTCTCTCCCCAGCCTTGTGCTCTTTCCACCGGCGAGAATGACCGATGTCATCATGCGCATTGTAGCACCTTGTTCGCCAAAGGGAAACGGGAGGCGAATGCGAGAGACGCCTGCGATGACGTTGTTTGGAATGTCGAGAGCGTTGCGCGGGGCTCTTTGGTTGACATCGTCGAAGGGGGCGGACTATGCTGAAGCCGATTCCGGTTGGGGAGGATGAGATGCAGCAGGTGAGCGCCAACGTCTACGTCGAGACCGGCTTTCGGGGCTGCAACCCCGGCTTTGTGACGACAAGCGAAGGCATTGTTATGGTCGATTCGCCCCAGAACCCGTCGGATGTCGTGAGGTGGCGGGAGTACATGAAGGACAAGGGCGAGACACGGTATCTCATCAACACCGAGCCCCACGTTGACCACGTGGCGGGCAACTACTTCTTCGCCGTGCCGGTGATTGCCCACGAGGGCTTCGGCGAGGCGCTGGCCTCGCTCACCCCGGAGGGCGTCAGGGAGTGGGTGAGACGGGGCGACCCGGACGGCGTAGCGTTGATGGAGGGTTACTTCGTGAGAAGACCGTCCATCACGTTCTCCGAGCGCTTCTTCTTGCACCTGGGGGAGCATACCTTTGAAGTGATTCATCTGCCGGGGCATACGGCCAGCCAGTCGGCGGTCTACGTCCCCGAGGAGCGGGTGGTGTTCACCGGCGATAATATCTTCCATCGGTGCCAGACCTTCTTCCACGAAGCCTATCCCGAGGAGTGGCTCCAGTCACTGAAGCGGATCGCCGAGCTGGATGTAGACGCTATAGTGCCCGGCCATGGGGAGGTGTGTGATAAGAGCTACATTGGTGAACAGGCGTCCTTCATCGAGGAGTGGATAGAGGCGGTGAAGCAGGCCATCAGGCAGGGCCTGTCAAAGGAAGAAGCACAAGAGAGAATATCCTTCCTCGACCGCTATCCCATGGACATTGGAATCGAGTGGCTGGGGACCGAGGTGCAGCGGTGGAATGTGGCGCGCCTGTACGACCTCTTGGCATCGCAGTAGCCATCGCCCGAGGCGCACGGGGCGGGCGTTCAGTCGGCTTGCGACTCTGCAATGTCTTTCCCCTGGCCGGCAATCCTCGGTGAGCGCTGCATCACGGGTCGAAGGTGGCGGTGTTGTTGGTGCGGTTCCTTGACACGCAGAACGGGCAAAAGTATGCTGGGGCGTAATTCACTTGGGAGGGCATGATGCAGCAGGTAAGCGCGAACGTATACGTGGAGACAGGCTTCCGGGGATGCAACCCCAGCTTCGTGACGACGAAAGAAGGCATCGTTATGATAGACTCGCCGCAAAGGCCCTCCGATGCCATGAAGTGGCGGGATCAGATGCAGGGCAAGGGGGAGGTGAGGTACCTGGTCAACACCGAGCCGCACGGCGACCACGTGACGGGCAACTACTTCTTCCCCGGAACGGTTGTCGCCCACGAAGGTACCAGGGAAGCCGTTGTCGCCTCGTTTGACTTGAATATGCTGAAGGAGCGGCTGAAGGTTCTTGACCCTGAAGGCCTATCGCTTATGGAGGGATACAGCGTCAAGCTGCCATCCGTGACCTTCTCGGACAGCCTGACGCTGCACCTTGGCGACCACACCTTCCACGCCCTCCACCTTCCGGGGCACACCGCTAGCGAGACCGCTGTGTACGTACCTGAGGAGCGGGTGGTCTTCACCGGCGACAACGTCTTTTACAAGACGCAGCTTTTCATCCACCAGGGATACCCTGACGCGTGGCTTGAATCGCTGAAAAAGATTGGGGAGCTTGACGTGAGTGCGATTGTCCCCGGTCACGGTGGGGTTTGTGACAAGAGCTATCTGAAGGAGCAGGCGTCCTTCATCGAAGACTGGGTGGAGGCGGTGAAGCAAGCGATAGAGCAGGGGCTGTCCAAGGAGGAGGCTCGGGAGAGGATCTCCTTCCTCGACCGCTACCCCATGGACGTGGGGCTTGAGGCCATGGGCGCCGAACTGCAGAAGATGAATGTGGACCGGCTTTACGACCTTCTGTCAGCGAAATAGACTGGTGTGAGAGGACGACAGGAACTCCTCATGGCCTTGGGGTCGGCTTGCCACCGGTGCCACGCTCCACCTCTGCGAGCGAGAGATGCCAATCTGGCGTGATGCCTACGCCGAGCGTCGGTGGCGTCGAAGGAAATCGAGAATGGCTTTGTTGGCTTCCTCCGCAGCCTCGACCAGGTAGCCGTGCCCCATGTTCTCCAGAAGGACGAGTTCGGCGTTGGGTATTCGCGAGGCGAGGATTCGGGAGTTCTCCACCGGAACGAGGCGGTCGGCCGTCCCCGCTATTACCATGGTGGGTACCCGAAGCTGCGGCAACCGGTCGTAGGTATCGTGCCCCATTATGGCCTGTCCCTGCCTGGCGTAGGTGCGCAGGGGAGTGACCTCTTCCAGCCGCCGTGCCACGATCTCGTCCATGAGTTCCGGGTTGTTGTCGATGTATTCCTGGCTGAAGAGGAAGGGGAGCGACTGCCTGGCCCCCTCTTCCGGGGTGAGGCGCTGCATACGCTCCGGGTCAAAGAGGAACGCCATCGCCGCGGCGTCGGGCCTGACGGCATTGGGCCCGCCGCAATTGGTGCACCCCAGGACAAGGCTTGTCACCATGTCGGGGTAGCGAAGGGTGAACTCCTGGGCAATCATGCCGCCCATGGAAACGCCGTAGACGTGGGTGGCCTCGATGCCAAGGGACTTCAGTAACCCGGCGACATCACCAGCCATCATCTCCATGGTGTAAGGGATATCGGGCTTGTCACTCTGGCCGGTGCCCCTGTTGTCGAAGCTGATCACCTGGAATTCTGGGGAGAAGGCTGGTACTTCCAGAAACCATGACTGCGAGTTGCTGCCAAAGCCGTTTATCAGGACAAGGGCCTCTCCCTGTCCGTGAGCATTGTAGTGGATGTTGACGTCGGCAACCTCTACCATCGGCATTGGACCCTCCTTGGTCAGCACTCGGGCTGGGCCTCCATCACCGGCTGTGATTGCGGCTGGTCATGGCTCAGGTGGGCAATCTGGGCAAGACGCTAGCAGGAATGGCGGCGGCTGTCAAGGCGGGCGGCTTTCTGGCTCGTCAGCGTGGGTCAGTGGGACGTGCGAGTGGGGAGCGACGACAACACGGCCGGAGCCAGACGGACATTACGCGCGGAGGATGGCCCCGAGCTGGTCGGTGAGCTGCTTGAGGACCCGCTCCTGCTCTCTGTTCACCTCTTCATCAGTGAGGGTACGCTTTGGTGACTGATAGGCGATGCGAAAGGCGAGCGATTTCTTCCCCGCGGGTACCTGGTCGCCAGTGTAGACGTCGAAGAGCATTACCTCCTCCGCCAGAGGAGAGCGCTCAATGATATCCTGGACCCTCCGCGATGGTATCTCACTGTCCACGACTAGGGCCAGGTCGCGAATAGTAGCGGGGAATCGGGGTACCGGCCTGTAGGTGTGAGGGGTCTGGCTGAAGGGAAGGAGCTTCTCCATGTCAATCTCGAAGAGGTACACGGAGCGGGAGTTGATATCGAAGCTCTCGGCAACCCGTGGGTGGACTTCGCCGATGATGCCCGCTTTGCCGTCGCCAAGGAGGATGTTCGCCGCCCTCCCTCGGCTGAGGCTCTCCTCGTCCCCAGGCTCGAAAGTAGCGGCAACGCCAAGACGCTGCAACAGCGTCTCCACGATTCCCTTGACATCAAAGAAATCAAGCATCTGAGACTCACCGTGCCAGGAGCGGTTGAGGCGGGGGCCGCAGAGGACACCGGCCACCATGAAAGGCTCCCCGGGAAGATCGCCCTCGCCGGGAAGGTATACCTTGCCCACCTCAAAGAGCATGATGCTGCCTTCCTCACGCTTCTCGTTGGCGGAGAGGGTTTGCAGAAGCCCGGGGCGCAGAGTGGTGCGCATGTACTCCTGTTCCGGCGTTATGCGGTTGGCAACCTTCAGCGGAGTGACTGTGGCAGCGGGGACGGCTCGCAGCGCCTCAATGCTGGTGAGGGGATAGGTGACTATCTCCTGCATGCCGCAGCCGACTAGGATGTCGGTCACACGTTCCCTCAGGGCGCGCATCGGGTCGGCTTCCTGGTTGGGCAGAGCTCCGCTAGGCAGGGTGGTGGGGATCTCGTTGTAGCCAACAATGCGGGCGATCTCCTCAACCACATCATCGGCCAGGCGGATATCGGTGCGCCAGTAGGGGACGTCGACGGAGAATTCACCCCGGTATATGGGGTGGCAGACGAAGCCCAGCGAGACCAGCACCCGCTCAATCTCATCAAGGCCCATGTCTATCCCCAGGACCTTCCTGACTCGCGTGGTAGTGAGCAATATTGGCTGGCGCTCGCTGTGGCCGGGATACACGTCGATGATACCACTGGCTATCGTCGCGCCGGAGAGTTCGGCCATGAGCTGGGTTGCGTGTCGCAGTGCGGGCATGGGAAGCTCCGGGCTGAGACCCTTTTCAAAGCGCAGCGAGGCCTCGCTGCGCATCTTCAAAACAGCGGAGGTGCGTCTCAAACTCACTGCGTTGAAGTTGGCCGATTCAATGAGGACCGAGGTGGTCTCTTCGGTGACCTCGCTTGCCGCGCCTCCCATAACGCCGGCGATGGCGACGGGGCCGTCGGCATCGGCGATCACCAGCATTTCGCTTGACAGCGCCCGCTCTATGTCATCAATGGTGGTCAGCCGCTCGCGCTCCCCGGCACGGCGCACGATTATCCTTCCCTGAGCAAGCTTCTCATAGTCGAAGGCGTGAAGCGGTTGCCCGTACTCCAGCATAACGTAGTTGGTGACGTCAACGACATTATTGATGGGGCGCATGCCGCAGGCAAGCAGCCGCTGCTGCATCCAGGGTGGGGAAGGCCCGATCTTGACATCCGTCAGAAGGCTGGCACAGTACCGGGGGCACAGGTCGGGGTCAATGATTTCCACCGACGCTCGTCGCTCTATTGCGTCCCCGGACTCATCGTACTGCAAAGGGGGAAGGCGCACCGGTTGGCGGGTCAGGGCGGCGATCTCCCAGGCGATACCGATGACCGAAAGACAATCGGGACGGTTAGGGGTGAGGTCCAGGTCGAGGATGGCGTCGCCAAGGCACTGGTCGAGGGGAACTCCGAGCGGCGTGTCGGGAAGCAGCACCATAATCCCCTCGTGCCGGTCGGAGATGCCAAGCTCCCTTTCCGACATGACCATGCCCTGGGAAGCGATACCGCGAATACTGGCCTTCTTGAGTTTCACCGGTCTCCCGCTTTCGGGGTCGATGAACTGGGCGCCGATATGGGCAAACGCTACCCTCTGCCCCGCTTCCACGTTTGGTGCCCCGCACACCGAGGTGAGGCGTTGCCCGCCGAGGTCTACCGTGGCGAGCTTGAGGCGATCGGCGTTGGGATGGGGCTCGACGTCAACTACCTGCCCAACCACGATACCCTCCCAGCCGCCAATCCTGTCTATGGCCACGACTTCGGTTCCCGCCATGGTGAGCCTGTCGGCTAGCTCCTGGAGCGGGAGGCTGACATCAACATAGTCTCTAATCCAGCTTACCGGTGCTTTCATGGTTACTCGCTAGAACTGTCGCAGAAACCGCAGGTCGTTGGAGTAGAAAAGGCGGATGTCCTCTATACCGTATCTCAGCATGGCCATGCGTTCGACTCCAATCCCGAAGGCGAAGCCCGTGTAGACATCAGGGTCATAGTCGACGCGTCGCAGCACGTCGGGATGGACCATGCCGGCGCCGAGTATCTCAATCCATCCGGTGCCGGAGCAGAGCCGGCAGCCGGCCCCTCCGCAGGCGAAACAGTCGATGGCCATCTCGACACCTGGCTCGACAAACGGGAAGTAGTCGCATCGAAAGCGCACTCTGCGCTCCTCGCCGAACAGACGTTTGGCAAAGGCGAAAAGGGTTCCCTTGAGGTCCGCCAGGGTGATGGTCTCGTCTACCGCCAGCCCCTCGATCTGGTAGAACATTGACTCGTGGGTGGCGTCGGTGGCCTCATAGCGATAGCACATACCGGGCACCACTACTCGCACCGGCGGGCGTGTCTTCTCCATCACGCGAATCTGCATTGGTGACGTGTGGGTGCGGAGCAGCATGGGATGCCGCCCGTCCTCGGTTTCGTAGTCGACCCAGAAGGTGGCCCACATGTCGCGGGCGGGGTGGTCGGCAGGTATGTTCAACGCCTCGAAGTTGTAGTAGTCCCACTCAACATCCGGGCCCTCCACTACTTGAAACCCCAGGGCAGCGAAAATGCCACAGATCTCCCGCAGCATCTGAGTGGTGGGGTGGTGTCTACCCAGGGAGACAGGGCGGCCGGGGAGAGTAACATCGAGTTTCTCGACGGTCAGCCTGCCCTCCAGGTCGAGGTAGGCCCGTTGCCTGAGAGCTTCCTTCTTCTCCCCCTGGAGGCTTTCCAGAAGCGCTCTGGTCTCATTGGCCCGTGCGCCAACCGCTTTGCGCTCATCGAGGGGGAGTTTGGCCAGTCCGCGCAGAATCGTGGTCAAGGCGCTTTTCTTGCCCAGGTGGCGGACTCGCCAGTCTTCGAGCGCCTTGAGGTCGGACACGCTGTTCAGTTCCTCAATAGCTGTGGACTTGGTACGGTCTAGGTTCTGCAGCATTCCTCGCTATTATAGGGTTGTCATAGGGAAGGGGTCAAGGAGAGAGCATGGGGCTCGCTGGGTGAGATCAAGGCCGCTGGCAGCGTACCAGCCACGCACAATGAGGTGCGCCTGGGGAGGCTAGGCTGCGGTGCTGCCCTTGGCAATCGTTACCAGTTCGGCGAACGAGTTAGGGTCCCGCACGGCGATGTCGGCGAGTATCTTGCGGTCGACCTCGACGCCTGCCTTCTTCAGCCCGTGCATGAAGCTGCTGTACGATAGGCCTTCCTGCCGGGCGGCAGCATTGATGCGAATAATCCACAGCCGCCTGAAGTCGCCCTTCCGCTCACGGCGGTGACGATAGCTGTAGCTGAGCGACTTGAGCATCGCCTCGTGGGCAACGCGGTAGCGGCTGTGCCTTGAGCCGCGCTGTCCCTTCGTCAGCTCCAACACCTTCTTGTGGCGACGGTGGCTTGCTGCTCCACTTCTTGCGCGCGTCAACTGGTCCTCCTTCAGGAATAGGGAAGAAGTCGCTTCACTTTACTCTCGTCAGTCGGATGCACCGGCAGTTTCTTGTCGTAGAGCCTGGTAACTCTTCCTGGCTTCTTGCGCCTAAGGTGACTCTTGTGGCCTTTCATGCGCATTAGCTTGCCGTTGCCGGTAATGTGGAAGCGACGCTTCGCTCCCTTATGCGTTTTCAATTTCGGCATTACTGGGTTCCTTCTCGGCTTTGGTTTCCTTGACCGGGTTGAGTATCATTATCATGCGCCGCGCGTCCATCTCGGGGGACTTCTCCACGGTGGCTACATCGTGCAGCTCATTGGCGACATTGTCCAGTATCTCCTTGCCAAGGTGGGGGTGGGTTATCTCGCGCCCCCTGAAGAGCACTGAAACCTTCACCTTGTCACCTTCGGCCAGCAGCTTCCTGATCGTCCGCATCTTGAACTCGATGTCATGCTTGCCTATCTTGGGCCTGAAGCGGACTTCTCTGAGGAAGACTGACTTCTGCCTCTTTCTTGCCTCGTGCTCCTTCTTCGTCTGCTCGTACTTGAATTTGCCGTAGTCAAGCAGGCGACACACCGGGGGCTCCGTCTGTGGGGCGACCTCCACGAGGTCGTAGCCTCGCTCTCTGGCAAGGGCCAGAGCCTTTGCCGAAGGCATGACGCCCAACTGCTCCCCCGTCTCGCTGATGAGGCGTACCTCTTTGGCGAAGATCCTCTCGTTAATGCGGAAGTACTTAACTATGTTTCGCCACCTCCGTGACAATACCTTGAGGCTGGCACTATACTATGTCTGCCCAGAAAAATCAAGATGTCTTGTCTTTTATGGCCTTCTTCGCCATGGCCTTGAAGTCTTTTATGGTCTGCTTGCCCAGGTCTGCGCCGTTTCTCAGTCTCACCGAGACGGTGGAGGACTCCACCTCCTTATCCCCAACAATCAGCATGTAAGGCACCTTCTGCAGTTGTGCCTGGCGAATCTTGAGGTTCATCCGCTCGGCACGGGTATCTGCCTGGCAGCGCATCCCGCTTCTCTTCAGATCTCTTTCGAGCCTGACAGCGTAGTCGGTGTGCCGATCCGCTATGGGGACGACCACTGCCTGAACGGGTGCCAGCCAAACGGGAAAGGCTCCGGCATAGTGCTCGACAAGACACCCCACGAACCGCTCCATACTGCCGAGCACGGTGCGGTGCACCAGTACCACCGTATGCTCCGCCCCGTCTGCGTCCACATAGGTTACGTCAAATCGCTGCGGAAGATTGAAGTCAACCTGGGTGGTGGGCCCCTGCCATGCTCTTCCCAGGGCGTCCTTGAGGTCGATGTCGATCTTGGGCCCGTAGAAGACACCCTCCCCCGGGTCCTCTGTGTAGGGGAGCTTCAGGCGCTTGAGAGCTCTCTCCAGGGTTGCAGTGGCCTCCTCCCACATGTCCAGCGTGCCCGCGTACTTCTCAGGCCTGGTGGACAGTAGCACTTCATACTCCTTGAACCCAAAGGTGCGCATCATGTGGAGGGCGAACTCCACCACTCCTACTACCTCGTCTTCAAGCTGGTCGGGGCGGCAGAAGATATGGGCATCGTCCTGAGTGAAGCCCCTTACCCGGGTCAGGCCGTGAAGCACCCCGGAGCGCTCGTAGCGATAGACGGTACCTAACTCCGCCCAGCGCAGAGGAAGCTCGCGGTAGCTTCGCAGCCTGCTCTTGTACATCAAGATATGGGCATTGCAGTTCATTGGCTTGAGCAGGTACTGTTGCCCGTCAACATCCATTGGGGAGTACAGGTGCTCTTCATAAAACTCCCAGTGCCCGCTGGTCTTCCACAAATCGAGCTTTGAGATGTGGGGCGAGTAGACGATGTCGTAGCCCCTCTTCACGTGCTCCTTGACCCAGAACTCCTCGATCGTGCGACGGACAATGGCCCCCTTGGGGTGCCAGTGCGCTAGGCCCGGGCCTGCCTCCTCATGAAAGCTGAACAGGTCGAGTTCCACGCCCAGCTTGCGATGGTCTCGTCTGACTGCCTCGGCAAGCTTCTCCAGATGCTGTTCCAGTTCCTTCTCGGTGTCGAAGGCTACCCCATAGATTCTCTGCAGCATTGGCCGCTGCTCGTCGCCTCTCCAGTAGGCTCCGGCGATGTTGAGCAACTTGAAAGCCTTGATCTCTCCGGTGCATTCCACGTGGGGTCCGCGGCACAGGTCGGTGAAGGAGCCCTGGCGATAGACGCTGACCTTCGCATCGGGGATCTCATCGATGAGTTCGAGCTTGTAGGGCTGGTGAGCGAAGATGCGCCTCGCCTCGTCCTTGTCCACCTCCTCGGCAAGAAAGGGCAGGTCCGCGGCAATGATCTGGGCCATCTTCTGCTCTATCACGGGCAGGTCGTCGGGGGTGAGTGAGCGAGGCAGGTCGAAGTCATAATAGAAGCCATCCTCGATGACCGGGCCGATGCCGAACCTGGCATCCGGGAACAACGACTGAACCGCCTCGGCCATCACGTGAGAGGCTGAGTGTCTCACTCGCTCCATACGACCATCGTGCTTGCTGTCAGCCGCAGTCACTTCGCCATACCATTCACAAAATAAGAACCTCTATCCCCACTGAGACAGAGGCTTGGTGGGTCCTTGCCGGTGGTAAGCGTGGTGGGCGGTACTGGACTTGAACCAGTGACCTCTGCGATGTCAACGCAGCACTCTTACCAACTGAGCTAACCGCCCTGCCCTCACCATCTCCGCTCGAATTCTAGCAAAGGGCATAGCCAAAGTCAAGGACGGCCAATCTTGAACCCCAGTTCGCGGTGTGCTACACTGATGCTGGTTCGTGGGGCTGTAGCTCAATTGGGAGAGTGCTTGACTGGCAGTCAAGAGGTAGCGGGTTCGAATCCCGCCAGCTCCACCACTGGCCACGTTGGATAGGACACGTTGGCGTTCCGGTGCGCTCCGATGTCGGCTGCCGCCCGGTGGCTTGGAGCGATCGAAAGCCCACTCAACCCCGGGACGATGTACCTCTCCCTGGAGGACGCCAACGTGGATGTAGTCATCATAACGGGGGTGCTGCTGCCCTAGAGTTCGCTCTCCACGGCATGCACCAACTGTGACCGAAGGTCGTGCCTCGCGCCTCTCATAACCCGCCGGTCATGACGAAGCACTGGCTGTCTTCAGGACAATCCCCACCGGGCAGTGGTCTGAGCCTATCACGTCAGACAGTATGAACGCGCCTGAGACGGATTCCAGCAGGTCCTCGGTGACGAAGAAGTAGTCGATCCTCCAGCCGACGTTCCTCTCTCGTGCCCTGGACTTCATGTCCCACCAGGTATACTGGTGCGGTTCCTCGCTGAAGCGGCGAAAGGCGTCAACGTAGCCATGTGCCACGAACCTGTCCATCCACTCCCTCTCCACAGGTAGAAATCCTGAAACCTTCTCATTCTCCTTCGGTCTTGCCAGGTCTATCTCCTTGTGAGCCGTATTGAAATCGCCGCAGATGATCAGCTTCTCACTTCTCGCCCTCAGGCCCTCGACGAAATTGAGAAATGCTTCATAGAAGTCCATCTTGTACTTGAGTCGCTCGGCGTCCTTCTTCCCGTTGGGGAAGTAGACATTGAACAGGGTGAAGTCGGGGTATCTGGCTATGACCACCCTGCCCTCCGCGTCGAACTCCGGTACGCCGAAGCCATTCTGCACGTTGAGGGGCACGTCCCGGGTGAAGGTAGCCACCCCGCTGTAGCCGGGCCTTTCGGGGGAACTCCAGTAGGCGTGGTAGCCCGGGGGTTGTGCCAGGTCAGTTTCAAGCTGTTCGGGGCGGGCTTTTGTCTCCTGGAGACAGAGAATATCCGGGGACTCGGCGCCCAGCCATTCCAGGAAGCCTTTCCTCGCCACCGCCCGAATCCCGTTGACGTTCCAGCACAGTATCTTCGTTTCCTTCACCGGTCTGCCTCCTTGCCCCCGTGCCTTTGAAACCGGTTGAGCTTCCTGCTATTATAGCACAGCGAGTTCGAGCCACATTGCGCGTCCGGGTCGATGCTGGTGGCGGGGTGTCGGCTTAGATACATTGCGGAGGTGACTGTTGCAGGTGTTGGGGGTCATGGGTAGCCCCAGGATGAAGAGCAACACTGACCTGCTCCTCGACGAAGTATTGAAGGGTGCCGAGAGCGAGGGTGCCCAAGTGGAGAAGCTCGTGGTCGACAAGCTCAACATATCTCCCTGCAAGGAGTACAACGGGTGCCTCAGGGATGGCAACTGTGTCATCAGAGACGACATGGACGATGTCTATCCCAAGCTCCTCAAAGCTGACATTGTCGTAGTGGCCTCCCCCATGTTCTTCTACGGGGTTTCCAGTCAGCTCAAGGCCCTCATCGACCGTTGCCAGGCGCTATGGGCGAGGAGATACGTTCTCAAGCAGGAGCCACCGGACTCGGGCAGGAAGGGCGCCTTTATCGGCGTTGGTGCGACCAGAGGGGAGAAGCTGTTTGACGGGTCGATACTGACGCTCAAGTACTTCTTCCAGGCCATAGGCGTACAGTATGCCGGCGAGCTCCTCATCAGGGGCGTGGACAAGAAAGGCGAGGTCAAGGACCATCCCACCGCCCTCGCCGAGGCCTTCGAGTTGGGCAAGAGCCTGGTGCAGCTGTAGCACGGGCCGAACGCGACGTGCGCTGCTGGTGCTCCTTCGGGTGGTCAATGGATTGCTGGCGACCTATTCGGCAGCACCTGCGTCGCAGTAGTAGAGGCCGGAGAGCTTGAACTCGCTGGTCACCGGGCACTCACCGCAGATGCAACCCTTCCTTTCAAACTGACAGCTGGTCTTACCCCGGGCGCAGAACAGCCCCTCCGACCCCTTCTTCATGCAATCGTTGATGCTGGGGCAGTCGCCACAGATGCACTTCTCCCAGTTCTCGTTGGTATCAGGCACCCTCATTTCCCCCCTCCTTCCGTGTTCCGCATGGCTCACACGGTAGATGCTGCCGCTTGCCGTGCCGCTCACGCCGTTGCCTTTCCCGTGAAGGTCGGTGAAGTACAGCCCGTCAGGCCCGAACGCCAGACCACATGGGCTGGCCGGGCCATCGCCGATGTAGGTGGTGAACTCGTCGTAAGAGCCAATGCCTGACCCATCCTCGTCTAGCCTCAACTTCACGATCTTCTTGCCCTTGATCGCCCTCCCTCGCTGGTAAGCTGTGCCAAAGAGGGCAACGAACAGCTCGTCGTCGTACTGCGGTGGGAACTGCCCGCCCTGCATGAAGTCGATCCCCGTCGGTGCCTGGCAGTACTCCCACACGAAGAGCGCGTTTCGCCGCATGGTCTCGGGCCATCCGTAGTTGCCCCCGGGCTCTACTTTGACCACCCTGTCGTCCTGCTCAGGACCGTTGTCGGAGACGTAGAGCGCCCCGTCACTCTTACGCCACACCGCACCAAAGGGGTTTCGCATCCCCTTGGCATACACCAGGCTTCTCGGCGTCGGGTTGTCGTCAGGAACAGAGCCGTCCAGGTTCATCCTGAGGACCTTCCCTCGCAGGTCGTTGTCATCCTGAGCCACGTCCGGATCGATCATGCCATCGCCCACGTTCACGTAGAGCTTCTCGTCGAACCCGATGGTCAGCGCCTGGACCTGGTGGGCGGCTTTCACCGACGGTATGCCGTCGATGACGGTGCTGACCGAGTCCATCGTAAGTCTATCCTTTCCCGAAGCTCGGACTACCTTGCCCTTGGTGGCACCGCCCTCTTCGTAGATCATGGAGAGGAACAGGTCGCCGCTCCGCGGCTCAACGCAGATGCCGATGAGTCCCGATTCGCCCGTTCCTGGGAAGCGATGGTCCGGCTCGTAGTTCAGCAAGCCCTCGGCGTAGGTGTGAATCTGGCCGTTGCAGGTGATGGCTTTCACCTGGCCATAGAGTTCGGTGACATAGACCAGGGGCGAGGTGGGACGCCTGTCAGGTTGTGGAACGAAGGCCAGATTGACTGGTAAGTCCAGTCCCGTCGCCACAACGTCGATCTCAAATCCTGGGAAGACCCACCAATTGTCGCCTGCGTTGCTTGTTTGAGTCATGGTGCAGAACCTCCTGCATCGCTCAGGAATGGCAATGATAGAACAGCCCTTCGCTGTCTGTCAATGCGTGGGAGTTAGGGGTGGTTGCACAGCGCACCGGCGGCGGGTCCAGGAGCATCGCGCCGGGACACCGCTGCACCGTCAGCCTGTTTGGCGAGGCCGCTAGTCCGGTCGTTCGCTCTCGGTACAGTCGACGGGGCTTTCGGCAACGGCGCCGCCATGGCCTGCCCGTGCGGGCGTCGCGCCTTCCGTGATGGCGGCTCGCGCTGCTCTCCTGAAGCGCCTTATCTGCGGAAGAAGGAGTCCAAGCGTTAGCACAAATGAGAGGGCATCGGCAACGGGAAACGAGGCCCAAACGCCGTCAAGTCCGAAGAAGCGCGGCAGTATCAGGATCGCTGGAAGGAAGAAGAGGACATTCCGCGATATCGCGGTGACGAAGGCCGGTACGGCTTTACCGATCGCCTGAAACACCACCGAACCCACCATCTGGAAGCCCACCAGATAGGCGGCGGCGAACAGCAGCCTGGCACCGTGAACGCCGGCGGACACCAGAGCGGTGTCGGTGGTGAAGATGCGGACGATCGGCGCTGGTATGGAAAAAGCGATGATGAATGAGAGCACTGCCAGCGCGCTCGCTGCAATGGCGGCGATTCGCACCACATCGAGCGCTCTGTCGTATCGTTGTGCTCCGTAGCTGAATCCGAGGATGGGGAGAAGTCCCTGGCCGATGCTGACGATCGGCATGAAGAGGAACATGAGGATGCGGTGAATCACACCGAATGCGGCAAGAGCGACGTCACCGCCGTAGGCAACGAGGCTCCTGTTGACCAGGACGATGACCAGGCTGCCCGCCGTGGTCCTCACGAATGACGAGACCCCTATCGCCAGGATCTCCCGTATCACCGAAAGCTCGGGAGCGAGATTGTGCATGGCGATGCGGACGGAGCTCCGTCGCAGCAGGTAGTAGCTCAGCAAATACGTTGCGCTGACCATCTCTGCCAGCACGGTTGCGGTGGCGGCGCCAGAGACTCCCATCCCCATGCCTAGGATGAAGAGGGCATCAAGAGCGATGTTCAGCCCGGCTCCAACCGCCATGGCGATCATGGGGACACGGGCGTTGCCCTCAGCCCGGACAAGGCCGTTCGCCGACATGGCGAAGACCCGAAAGACCGTGCCGAGAAGAATTATATCGAAGTAGTCCCTGGCATACGGGAAAACGACGTCTGATGCGCCGAAGAGTCTGAGCCAGAAGCTGCTGCCAGCCAGGCCGATCACCGTGATGGCGAGGCCGAGGAGGCACACGCATAGTATGGCATTCCCCAGAGTCCGCTCTGCTCTGGGGACGTTTCCGGCCCCCAGCGACCTCGCAAGTAGTGAGGCTCCCCCTATGCCTATCATCTGGCCGATGCCCAGCATCAGCATCTGGACGGGGAATACGACGGAAAGCCCTGCTATCGCCAGAGTGCCAACGGCGCGGCCGATGAAGATGGTGTCAACGACGTTGTATAGAGCCATGACGAACATGCCCACCGCTGCGGGCAGGGAAAGCTTCCACAGCAGTCTGCCAATGCCTTCGTTGGCGAGCGCCATCACTCTATGGTTCTGCATCTGCGTACTTCACTGAAGCCTGGAGAATATGTCCCTCAGAGTCCTCAAGGAGGCCGAAAGCTCGTGCAACTCCTCATCGCTGAGACAGGACAGCGCCTCCTTGACGCTTTCTCTTACCGCTGCGCCGTGGACTTCCAGCAGTGACCTGCCTTGCTCGGTCAGCGCGAGGTTGACTGTCCGCCTGTCCGATGTATCAGGTCGCCTTTCCACCAGTCCCAGTGCCACCAGTCTGTCCACCAGGCGAGTCATCTGAGGCCCCGGTATGTGCAGCCTCTCGCCAACCGCGGTGACATGCATCGTTTCGACCTCGCTCAGTGCTCTCATGATCCCGAAATGGAGTGGTGTGATAGTCTCGTCGACGGACGCGAGGGCTGTCTTCAGCAGCTTCCTGCGGCTGGCCCTCACTATGAGGGCTGGTATGCTGAACAGGTCGTCGGCCAGTGTGCTGAGCATAGAGTCCCTCATTGTCAACCTCCTCCAGGGGCGATTACTTAACAAGGGCAATAGTTGTATTTGTTAACTATAGAGGCCTCGGACGGCATTGTCAAGGCCGGTTCGGCTTGACTGGAGAATGCCGACAGTCCGGAGTCGCAGTCGGCACATGGTCAACCGATACTGGTGGGGGCGTTGGTTTGAAGGGCAGGAGGACGCGCCAGCCACAGCAGGGGGACGGCAAGCAAGGTGACCAGGGCGAACACGAGAAAGGGCCATTGATACCCGCCGGTGGTATCCCTCAGGATGCCGACCACCAGAGGCGTCAATACCCCTCCCACAGTCATCGAGGCCATCGTCAGGCCCTGGATGGTGCCGAGGGCATGGCGGCCGTAATAGTGTGCGATGATGACCGGCCTGATCGCTATTATCCCCCCGTAGGCGGGCCCGAAGAGAATGAAGAAGAATATCAGGTGCCATGCACTTTGCATGTTGGCGAGTACCACGAGTCCGGCGGCCTGGACAACGAGAAGCGCCATGATGATGCGTCGCGGCTGGCGGTAGTCCGCCAGCCATCCGAAGGTGAATCGTCCCCCCAGGCTGACAAGAGTCATAATGGTAACTGCCGCGCCGGCCATGGCTCCAACCAGGGCCAGTCCGTGCTCGTCGACGGGATCGCTGAGGTAGGGGATGAGGAAGATGGAGACTGCATTCAGCGGGGCGAATGAGAGCATGAAGGCGCTTGTCAGCAGCCAGAAGCTCTTGTCCTTGAGGGCGTGACGGATGCTTACGCCCTCGACCTCCTGCGTACTTCCAGGCGTCTCTTGCTCGGGATGCGGCTCGTCTCCGTCGGGACGCAATCCGTATTTCTCCGGCCTGTGGCGCAGCACCAGAGCCAAGGGCAGCAACAGCAACCACGTCCCCCCACCCATCATCATTATGACGGTTCGCCAGTCGTAGACGGTCAGGAGCCAGGTTATCACCGGAACCAGAAGCCCGCTCAGCCCGGCACCGGCGGTATAGAACCCCATGGCTCGGCCGCGCTTCCGGATGAACCAGTTGGCGATGTTGGTCATCGGCATGATGGGAGCAACCAGGCTGGCGCCCAGCGCCAGGACCAGATATGTGATGTAGAAGACCGCCAGCGAATTGGCCTGGCTAAGGAGAAAGAAGCCCAGTCCCATCACGGAGATGCCAATGAACGCGACGGGCCGTGCGCCGAGACGGTCCACCAGGTAGCCTGCTAACGGGGCAACGGGCCCGGTCTCTGCGCTACGGAGTGCAAAGGCGAGGGAAATCTGTGCGTAACTCCAGCCAAACGACTGTCTAAGAGGATTGATGAAGGCTCCGAAGCCGTAGAAGAAGACACCAGCCTGATAGAACTGGATGCCTGCATTCGCGGCTACTATCCACCAGCCGTAGAAGATTCGCTTGCCACGCTTTGAAGTGACCTGCTCGCTACTCATGTGGTGTTCCAGCTTGGCTCAGCGCCCCCATGGTAACGGAACGGAGTGGTGTACGCGAGCGCTGTCCCCGACAGCTTCCCGCGGCCGGCCGTCGCGATGGAGACTGATGTGCTGAACAGGTCATCCGCGGGCGTGCCCAGCATGTAGCACCTCATCGTCAACCCCGTGAGGGGGCAATTACTTAACAAGGGCAATAGTTGTATTTGCAAACTATAGCCCTGGCGGGACACCTTGTCAACACAGAGTCGCCGAGGGCTTTGATTTGCAATTGAGGTTGATGTGCATTAGCGATATACTGGGCGCTGCAAAAGAAGGGGGTGGCACATGCTGGAAGTGTTTATGACTGAAGAACGGAGGAGGCTGAGGGAGGAGGTGCGGAACTTCGTCAGGAGCATCCCGCGGCAGCTCCTCCTCGATATGGATGCCGACAGGGTGAGATTCCCCAAGGAGTTCCTCGTCGAGGCTGGCAGGAGAAATCTTCTTGGGCTGCGCTTTCCGCCTGAGTACGGAGGAAGGGGACTGACGTGGGTCGATGAACTGGTCGCCCTCGACGAGATAAGCACCCTGGGGATGTCGCTGTCATGCCTGTACAGCCTGGTGAGCATTTGCGGGGAGGGATTGAGCGTCTTCGGTACCGAGGCGCAGAAGGAGAAGTACCTCAAGCCGACCCTTGAGGGCAGGATGTACTGCGCCGAGGCGCTGACCGAGCCAAGAGGAGGCAGCGACTTCTTCGGCGCCACCACTGTAGCCCGAAAGGAGAAAGGCTGCTATGTCCTCAACGGACAGAAGCGCTTCATCGTGGGGGCTGAGGGCGCCGACTACTTCCTGGTCTATGCCAATACGAACCCCGGGGCGCCGGTGCGCGATGCCATCAGCATGTTCATCGTGGAGAGGGACATGGGGGTGGAGGCGAAGTACATCTACGGTTTGATGGGGACTCGCGGGGGTGGGGCGGGCAGAATAGTCCTCCGCGACGTGCGTGTGCCTGAGGAAAACCTGGTGGGGGAGGAGAACTGCGGGTCGAAGATCTTCTACCAGATGATGATTCCCGAGAGAATGGTGAGCGGCACCACCGGGGCCTCGAGGGCGACGCTGGAGATAGCTGCCAGGTATGCCGACAAGCGAAAGGCCTTCGGCCAGACGATACGCAACTTCGAAGCGGTGAGCTTCAAGATAGCCGAGTGCGTCACCAAGCTCGACGCCATCAGTGCCTTCAGCTGTGCGGTGGCGAAGACGATAGACGGCGATGTGGGCACGCATGGCTATCAACGAAGGCTGGTCTCTGAGTTGAAGAAGATGTCCACCGAGGTGCAGTGGGAGGTGGTCAACGACGCCATGCAGGTGCTGGGGGGTATCGGCTACACCAGCGTCTTCCCGGTGGAGCGGGCGCTGCGCGACGCCAGGCTGGGTATGATCTGGACCGGGTCGGCGGAGGTGATGAACCTCATCATCCAGCACGAGTACTACAAGGAGCTGCTTGCCCGAGGCGTGGAGGGCCGTGACATCGAGGCCGACGTCGACCTGACCGATGAGGAGATTGCCGAGGAGAAGGTCTACGAGTGACCGGGCCCGGCCCCATCGGTTGCTTCGATGCAGGGGCTACAGCTTCAGCTCATTGAGACCGGTGTAGCTGTCGGCATAGCGCAGGAGCTGCTGCTCCAGTTCGCCAATGACCACCTCGGCGGTGGAGAAGACGGTGGCCTCTACCAGATGTCCCCCGTGGCAGCCGTCGTGCCCCCCGAGCTGAATGTGCACATGGAGAATCGTCTCACCGTCCTTGACGGCGACTGAGCCCTGGGCGCAGACGATCTCCAGCGGGCCGCCGTACTCCACCGTGTGGTACTTGCCCGGTAGCTCCTTGAGGTAGTTCAGCTTCGCCTCCTCGACCGACCCGATGATGCCCATCACCACCCCCGACGTGATGCCCTCTCGTGTGCAGTAGCGCATTACCTCGCTGACCAGTTCCTGCTGCGGCTTGACCCTAAAGATGTGCATCCTCTTGAACAACGTGTTGCCTCCTCTCTCCATCAGTGCCGGACTGCGCATGGTATCATCCCTGCGTGACGTGTCCTCGCATGGCGGGCAGATCCCATTATAGGGCGAAGGAAAGGCTCGAGGCGAGGGCCAGATTATGGCACAGGCACGCTTGACACCTGAAGCCTCTTATGCTAGCTTTTTCGCTAGGCTTCCGGTGGCAGCAGGAATGGGCGATACTGAGCAGGCAACGGCACGGCTGAGAGAACTTCTGTCGTCCCAGCTATTCTGCGTACTGGCGACACAGGACAAGGGGCAGCCGTACGGGAACCTGGTAGCCTTTGCCGCCACAGACGACCTCAGAGACCTTGTTTTCGCTACCAGTCGGGCCACGCGTAAGTACAGCAACATCGCCACCGACCCGAGGGTGGCAATGCTGGTCGATAGCCGCTCCAATCAGCGCTCCGATGTTGGCGATGCGGTAGCGGTCACCGCAGTAGGCACCGCGGAGGAGGTCGAGGACGCTGGAAGACAACTGCTGTTGTCGCTCTACCTGTCCAAGCACCCGAATCTGGAGGGATTCGTCACATCGTCTGACTGCGCTCTGCTGAGGGTGAGGGTGGACAGATACTTCCTGGTGAGCGATTTTCAAAACGTGATGGAGCTTGCTGTGCCGGACTGAGTGACTGCGCAGCGACCGTGCGCTGGCGTTGCGTGTTTGAGTGCTGCGGGCGCCGTCTGCGGTGGCACAGCCGATGGACGGCCCGTAGAATCACGGCTCACAAGACGATACAAGGAGGTCTGAAATGCCGAAGACGACCGTTTTCAGGAGACTGAGGATCTTCAATGCCGTCATGGCAGTGTTTCACCTGGTACAGGGGGTGGTTATCATTGCCATAAGCAACGATTTCGCCCTGCCGGTGACGACTTCCTTCCTGGACTACGTAGAGGCCACGGGCAGGTTGGAGCCGGTCCGGCAGACCCTCGTCGAGCTTCGTATCGGGCCGCTGGTCGGCATCTTTCTCCTGCTCTCGGCAATCGCCCACTTCCTTCTGGCCTCGCCGCGCCTGTACCCGTGGTACGTGCGCAATTTGAAAAAGCGCATCAACTACCTGAGGTGGTACGAGTACACGTTCAGCGCTTCCCTGATGATAGTGGTCATCGCCATGTTGAGCGGCATATACGATATCGCCGCCTTGGTTCTCATCTTCGCGCTCAATGCCACCATGCTCCTCTTCGGACTGTTGATGGAGTTGCACAATCAGACGACGGAGAAGACCAACTGGACGGCCTACAACTTCGGCTGCATCGCCGGCATAGTCCCCTGGATCGTCATCGCCGTCTACTTCTTCGGGTCGATCTCGAATTCGACCGGGACGGTGCCTACCTTCGTGTACTACATACTCCTCTCGCTCTTCCTGTTCTTCTTCCTGGGTTTCGGCCTCAACATGTTCCTGCAGTACAAGAAGGTGGGACCGTGGAGGGACTACCTGTTCGGCGAGAGGATGTACATCATTCTCAGCCTGGTGGCCAAATCGGCACTGGCGTGGCAGGTATTCTCCGGCACATTGCGCCCGATGTGACCCCAGACCGCATGCACGAGTGGGTTGCCTTCGAAGTCGGCTAGTCCTCTGCCGACAGGTACTCCCACAGCTTCATGATGTGTGGTGGGTGCTGTGGTTGGAAGCGGAGGTGGTTCGGTGTGGGATAGCGCGCGATGCCGGCGCGGTGTCCCGCCTCGAGGCCGCTGAACACACCGTCGATCTGGCTCGCAGGGATGGCCACGGCCATCTCGCTGTCCTGAGTTGAGCAGTTGATCCGCTCCCCGGGCCCGGGCATCACGAGCTGGCACTCATCGGTGATTATGGGCAGCACGACGCTGTTGGCGCAGCTTGCCCCGCCCCTTACCTCGAAGGAGAGGCGGCTCACCCCCTCTCCCAGTCTGCCCTGTATCAGCCTCATGACCTGCGCGGGCGTCCCGTACACCACGACTACTTGGGGCTCAAACGTCGTTCGCTCGAGTGGCGCGATGAGGACGTGGCTGTGGCGCCCGTATTCCAGGCGAGGAAGGCTCTGGGCGCTCGCTGCAGCGGTCTCCTTGCTCTGCCCCAGTGACTCGCCGAAGCTGCCGTCAAGCCAGCCCGCCCTGGGGCGGATGAAGCCCAGACCCAGCGCTCCCAGCGAACAGCTCGAATCCTCCAGAGACTGGGCCACCACCCAGCCGTAGCGGCGGGCCATGGTGAGCGCTTGGCACAGGGCGACCTTGAAGCCGAGGTCCCGCATGGGGAGCCTCACCCGCTCCGGCAACTCGTCCGCCTGGCACATACGTACGGCCAGTGGAAAGGTCTGGGGCCGGAGATAGGTGTTCACCGCGTCGTTGATCTCTTTCGGGTCCAATTGACTCCTCCTCGTAAGTAGTGTGGGCCACGAACATGCGCTGTTTGGAAGCCTTGGATGTCAGCGGAGCGAAGGCTAGAGGCGCCGTCACTCCACAAGGCTATCGTACATGCTAGGTAGATCCAGTTCAACCTCGCCTGTCTGGCCTCCCAGGTCGAGAAAGCTTCTCATGCGCCTCTGTGCTTCGTTGGTGGCCACCGACTGGTTGAAGTAGTGGGCTTCCTCGATCAGACCCTCCGCTGTGGGTAACTCGGCGCTGTCAACCGAGGCCTTGGTCAGGGCTATGGCCTGGGCGGGAAAGCTGGCAATGCGGTAGGCGAGGCGCTCAACAAAGGACCCGATTTCATCCGGCGGCAAAGCACGGTTGACATAGCCATAGCGTTCCGCGAGGTCCGCGGGGAAGTCGTCACAGCCAAGCATGACCTCGAGCGCGCGGGCTCTCCCCATGGCGCGGGGCAGGCGCTGCGTCCCGCTGCCGCCTGGGGTTATGCCCAGCGCGACCTCCGGCTGGCTGAGGACGGCTCGGCCGAGCGCGGCGAATCTCATGTCCAGCGACATGGCGAACTCGCTCCCGCCGCCGCGGGCGCGGCCCTCGATCTTGCCGATGGTCACCTTGGGCATCGTTCGGAATCGGTCGACCATGCTGTGGAAGAAGCCGAGCGAATCTGCCTTCGGCGGTACCTCGGTCGGCAGTTGCAGTATGACGTCGACATCCACGTGAGCGATGAAGAAATCGGGGTTGGCGCTGTCGAAGACCGCTACTTTGACGTTCTCGTCGGCCTCCATCTCTATGCCGGCACGGTCGAGCTCCAGCATGAGGGGAAGGTCGAGGATATTGATTGGTGGGTGGTCTATAGTGACGAAGAGAACCCCGCGGTCCAGCTTGATTCTCAGAAGACTGTAGCCCTGGTATTCCATTGCTGCCTCCTTCGACTCAGGTGGGGAGCCGTCCACTGAAATACCGTGGCGCGCCTTGCGCATCGCAACGGGCGTGGCAGGGCGAGACGACTGCTCAAGCATGGCATGAGGAAGCGGCTTTTTCAAGGGAGTTGGGCAATCTGCGCGCGGAGAGGCTTGTGTGTCAGCATCCTTGCCGCAGGAAAGCGGCTCATCATGGTGCTGGCGACGGATGTCGCCAGCCTCAGCTTCCTGCCCTCAACCAGATGAGCACAGTCTGTGTGTCGTCTGATGCTGCGTCGTATGCCCGGCGCGCCAGGCCGCGGTATCCGAGGTGGCCGAACTGCGCCTCGCGGCGCAAACATCATCCGGTCATGTGCCGCCGGGTCCGGAGTGAAGGTCGGACGCCCCATTCATCAGAGCCTGGGTATGGGGGTGCGCCGGAGCGGTTGTGAGCGCGCTCGATTGTCCTTCCTCGACAATCCTCCCGTCGAGCATGACGGCCATCCTGTCGCTGACCTTCCTCGCCACAGCGATGTCGTGGGTTATGAAGAGCATGCTCAGGCCTCGCTGCTCCTGGAGATTCAACATGAGCTTCATGAGCTTGGCCTGGAGGCTGGGATCGAGGAAGGCGGTGGGCTCATCGGCTATGAGCAGTCTGGGGTCGAGAACGAGGGCGCGGGCTATCGCCACGCGCTGCAGCTCGCCACCGCTCAAGTGGTGCGCGTACGTGTGCAGGAAGTCATCATCGGTTGGCAGTTCCACCTCTCCCAGGACTCGAATAGCCTTGCGCTCCCGTTCGTCCTTCGTACCGACCCCCTGGACGTCCAGCGGTTCCCTCACCAGTTCCAGCACGGACAGTCGGTGGCTCAGCGACTCACCGGGGTTCTGGAAGACCATTTGGACCTGCCGGTAGAAGTCCTTGTCCCGGGCAGCCACCCTTCTTCCCTCGAGGTACACCTCGCCTTCGTCGGCGGGAAGAAGGCCCATGAGGGTCCTGGCGAGAGTGGTCTTGCCGCAGCCGCTCTCCCCCACCAGAGCCAGGGTCTCACCGCTCTCGATTGACAGACTGACCCCATCCACTGCTCTCTTCTTCCCGAAGCATTTGCGCAGACCTGTGGCGGCAAGCAGGGTTATGATGCCGCCTCTGTGGCAGGCCACCATTCTACCGTTGACGGCCACCAGTGGCGGCTGTTCCCTGCTGCAGACATCTATGGCCTGAGTGCACCGTGGGTGGAAGGGGCAGCCGGTGGTTCCGCGGCTCATCCTGCCTTTGACACCCTGGAGGTCCTTGACCGTGGTCATGTTGGGATATGACCTGAGCAGTGCCCGGGTGTACGGGTGTCTCGGGCGAGACAGCACCTCCGATGTCGAGCCGATCTCCAGGATCGTTCCCGCGTAGAGCGTGGCCACCCTGTCGGCGAGCCTGGCGGCCGTTGCTATGTCGTGGGTGACCAGCATGAACGTGCGGTCTCTCGACATGCTCCGCAGCAGGTTCACAACCTCAGCTCTGGACGTCGCGTCGAGCGAGGACACGGGCTCATCAAGGATTATGAGCCCGGGGTCGTTCGCCAGGGCCATGGCTATCAGAACCCTCTGCTGCTCGCCACCGCTGAGCTGATGGGGATATGAATCGAATTTGTCTTTGGGGAGGCCGGTGCGTGTCAGCAGGGCCCCGGCCGATTCCCGTGCATCGGACTTGTTCTTAATACCATGCGCTACCATTGGCTCCATGACCTGGTCGAGCACGGTGTGGACCGGGTTGAGCGCGTTGTTCGCATTCTGGAACACCATGGAGACCTTGTTCCACCTGATCTGCTGCATCGAATGCTCGGGCAGCGCCAGTACGTTCACGCCATCAATCAGAATCTCGCCTCTCACTATTCCTTCCACCAGTCCCAGTATGCTAAGGCCCAGGGTGGTCTTTCCCGCGCCAGACTCACCGATTACGGCCAGGCACTCGCCAGCGCCCACGTCGAGGTCTATGCCGTTGAGAACGCGGTTGCTTCCGTAGGTTACCTGGAGTCCCCTCACGCTAAGCACTGGCTTCACCTCCGAGGCGGGGGTCCATCACCGGCTCCGCGGAGTGGCCGATGAAGGTGACGGATACGATGAGCAGTGAGAGGGCGATGCCCGCTGGGAGGAGCCACCAGGCCCACACGTTGAGATAGCTGTACTCCAGGGCTTCCCGCATCATAACGCCCCAGCTCACGACATTGGGGTCGGCGATCCCGATGAAGGCCAGCCCAGCCTCCATGAAGACTGCCCTTCTCATGGAGTAGATGAAGTCCACCAGCAGGATGGGGCTGAGGTCCGGCACTATATGGCGGTACATCAAGTACAGGGTGCCGGCGCCGAACGACCGCGCAGCGGCCACGTGCATTTCCTCCTTGAGCGAAAGGGCCTGTGCTCTCACTATGCGGGCGCCACCCTGCCAGCCCAGCAGCGACAGCAACAGGATTATGGTCCACATGCTGGGCCGCAGGTAGGCGGCTACCAGAATCAAGACGATTATGATGGGGATGACGATGAGCGCGTCCACTATCCTCATCACAATGCTGTCGTAGGTACCGCCTATGAGCGCTGCCGATGTCCCCACTACGGCGCCCAGAAGCGTGGAGAGAAGGGCAACCGAGATGCCAACCAGCAGCGACGTTCTCGCCCCGTACACAAGCTGGCTCCATATGTCTTGCCCAACATGGTTGGTGCCCAGAAGATGGCTCCACGATGGGGCGAGGAACGAGTGTGCGCTCTGCCCTATAGGGTCATAGCCGGCCAGGAGCGGGGCGAATATAGCCAGCAGCACTATCAGGGCAAATGCGGCGATGCCGAATCTCCCGGCGCTGCTGCGGGTGACTTCCTTCTTGAGGTCAACGTGCATAGCTCACCCTCGGGTCCAGTTTGGCGTAGGAAAGGTCAACGAGGAAGTTGGCCGCCAGGACGAACACCGCCACCAGGAGGAGGACTCCCTGGATGATGGCGTAGTCGCGGAAGAGCAATGCCTCGTAGGTGAGGTAGCCGAGGCCGGGGTAGGAGAAGACTATCTCGATGAAAAGGGTACCGGTCACCACTCTGCCGAGCCATATGCCGGTCATCGTTATGACCGGCAGCATGGAGTTGCGCCCTGCATGCCGGTACTTGAGAAGCCGCTGAGAAAGGCCCTTGGCCCTGGCGGTGAGCATGTACGGCTCCTTGAGCACGGTAATCATTGTGTTTCGGGTGAGGAGATAACCGCCGGCCAGATGGGCCAGCGTCAGCGAGGCCAGAGGGAGCGCCAGGTGTTTCAGTACGTCCAGCACGAGGGCGCCACCCGAGAGCCCGGAGTAGGGGGTCATTGCGCCGGCCAGAGGGAGCACGCCCAGGATGACGCCGAAGACAAGGAGCAGTACGATTCCGACAAAGAAGTCGGGGAAGCCGTTGAGAGCCATGAGCCCGGCGAGCATGCTCCGGTCGGTCCTGGTGCCGCGACGCCAGCCTGATTCAATCCCCAGCACCACGCCCAGCGCTGTGGACAGGATGAGGGAGAGGCCGACAAGCAGGAGTGTCCAGGGCAGCCGGCCCAGGATTACGTCGAACACCGGGGCGTTGTAGTAGTAGGAGTAGCCAAGGTCACCGTGGAAGAGGGCGGCGAAGTAGGAACCCAGTTGCTGCCACAACGCCTGGTCCAGTGAGAAGCGCTGCACCAGTTCCGCCTGCAGTTGAGGCGACATCTGCACCAGCGCTTCTCTGCCGTAGATGGCTGCGAGGGGGTCGCCGGGCATGAGGCGGGGGAGAATGAAGTTGAGCGACAGGATGAGCAGGAGCGCCACGGCGTAGGTGAGGACGTTGCGCTTGCTCAGAATACGCATCCTAGTCTCCGTCCGTGGGTCGCTCAGTACCGTGGGCCGAACCCGAGCGGGGTGGTCTCTCGCCGAGTTCGCGCTCGACCTGGGCTATCCAGTCGGGGACCCTCACGTTGCGTGCGCTGTAGTAGTAGGGAGTGTAGGGCTTGATGTCTATCACAGGGCTGCCATCAACGGCCTCAAGTCCCTTCACCACCAGCACGTTGCC